>Ga0310690_10000369_pt1 | contig 100374 bp, 102 predicted proteins | sample AusTroGonzalo_MG_2_FD_207661 | JGI IMG/M metagenome (GOLD analysis project Ga0310690, IMG submission 207661) | Bovine rumen microbial communities from tropical cattle in Woodstock, Queensland, Australia - Gonzalo_04 (v2) (version 2) | ecosystem: Host-associated > Mammals > Digestive system >...
CCATTGTCCAAAATTCCCCACTGCTGCCTCCCGTAGGAGTAGGGCCCGTGTCTCAGTGCCCTTGTGGCCGGTCGCCCTTTCAGGCCGGCTATCCGTCGTTGCCTTGGTAGTCCGTTACACTGCCAACTAGCTGATGGAATATGAGACCGTCTTCAAGCGATAAATCTTTAATCTTTAAGTGATGCCACTCAAAGATGTTATGGGGTATTAGCAATCCTTTCGGACCGTTATTCCCCACTCAAAGGTAGGTTCCTCATACATTACTCACCCGTCTGCCACTAAACTTAATCTTGTATTGCTACAAAACTAAGTCCCGTTCGACTTGCATGTGTTATGCACGATGCCAGCGTTAACTCTGAGCCAGGATCAAACTCTCCATTAAAATTATTTATCTTTATACTCAAAGAGTACAAAGACAAACAATCGTTAACAGCGAGCTGTTGACTTTTGACTCTACTTGTTTTTGAATTAACTTGGTGTCCTATTTTTGAAGTATAGGACTTAACTTATGAGCTTTGAATTGTTTTGCCTTGCGGCGCTTCCATTTCAAATCGCCCATTCGCACATTGCTGTCAAATTTTCAGAGAGCGAAATTTCCCCTTTGCTTTTTTCCTGCTTCGGAAAAAGCAATTGGAAATTTATCTTTAACTTCTTCGTAGCCTCACTTGCTACAAAGATATTATAACAAAATCTTTACTAATTTGTCAAGTCTTTTTTGAAAAAACTTTTTCAACTGCGACTTGTCAATTTCTTACTACACTTATATTAAAGCATATTTTGATGCGGTTTGTCAAGTTCTTTTTTGCAAACCCGCTGCGCTTGCTTTTTTGCGCTTGGAAAAATTTATTAAAGTCTTGTTTCATATACCGCTTGATTATTCAAGCCGGTCACGGCGCTAAGGCCAAAGGGATAAGACTTATAGTAATTAAGTTCTTGTAAAACTAACTTGATCCGCTGGGCTCAGTCCATCGTTTGAACCTTTCTCTTATATTATAGGTGATGTTTCGCTGCAGAAAAGTTTTCTGTTTACAAACAACTTTAGAAGTTTTGTTTCATTATTAAAAGATCATTTCCGACTACTCTTATAGTCTAGCAAAAAAAGACAGAAAAGTCAACACCCAATTTCTTTTTCTTTTTGAAAAGTGAAAAGGGTTGGTTGAAACTTCTTGTGGAAACAAATCCGTTTTTGTTTCCTTACAAATATAGTATAACTAATTTCGCAACACATTGTCAACACTTTTTTTCTCCGTCGGAGAATTTAATCTGTTTGACAAGTTTTCAAAAAGTTATGCTACATTTATTACACTTTTATGATAGCACATTTTGCGCACGCTTTGCAACCTTATTTAACTAAGGCATATTATATGTTTTTACTTTAGAAGCAATGCCATCACTCGTTGCATGAAAAATATTCTCACAATAACGCCCCGCTTTTCCCGATAAAACAAGCCCCGCACCAAATCTTTCCGCGCATAAGATTTCATCCGTCTTACGGCCTGAAGTATTTTCAAAAATAAATTCAAAACCAGCCCCTTGATAAGGGCCACTAATACGCCCCAAATAAACGCCTCTAAAAAAAGTTCCGCTATCATATAGTTGTAATGACCACTCCCCGTTAGAACGCGTATCGGTAACACCCGAAGTTGTATCCCATTTTGTATTCCCCGAGAAATCTGCTGGTAAAGAAATATCCAAATCATCAAAAGTTTCCGCATAGCGGTTAAAAGTTGAATAATATGTTTCTTGAGCTGTTACAACACTACGAAGTAAAGGCATAACTTTTGCCACTTTACTTTTTTCTACTGCTTTTTGATATTGCGGCAAGGCTACCGACGTTAAAATACCGATAATTAACACCACAACCAAAACTTCTATAAGCGTAAAACCTTTTTTCATAATTCTTCCTTTATATAAATAGGGCTCCGCTATAAAAGCAATAAAAAACGGCCGTTATAGTTGAGCCACGTGAACTAACCCAAACTATAACAGCCGTGATTTGCCGCCCTTGCATCATGCACGAACGGCAAACACTCGGCACAAAATAAACGGGTAATTAGGCCGTTTACTTTATGCCTCAATCGGCTGTTTTTGGAGTTCACGTGAGCCTTAGATTTCTCTAAAGCGCACCGCGTTTATACGGTTCCAAAAACAGAATCAAATTGTCTTTACAAAAAATTGCTCTCCTTATATTTAGATATATTTAACTATACCATTTTTATTTAGTTTCGCGCGATTTGCGTTTCATTTCTTTCCAAACGGCCAACGCTTCTTCCGGGCTTTTGGCTTTTACGTCGCCGAACACATGCGGGTGGCGGAAGTGCAGTTTATCGTATAAGCCTTGTATGACGTCGTCAATGGTAAACTTCCCTTCTTCCTTGGCAATTTGCGCGTGGAGTAAAACTTGCAACAGCACGTCGCCGAGTTCTTCCTTCATATTTTCATCATCTTTATTTTCTATGGCGCGGATAAGTTCTTCGCTTTCCTCGCGCATATTTTTAATTAAACTCTCGTGCGTTTGTTTTTTATCCCACGGGCAGCCGTTGGGCCCGCGCAAAATCGCAAACGTTTCCACTAAATCGGCAAAATTGTTTTTCATTGTTTTTCCCCCGTCAAAAATGATATACAATTATTATATGAAAAAATTTTTGCTTATTATAATGCTCTTTGTCTTTTTACCCGCGTGGATATTTGGTGCGCAAGTTACTATCGTGCGCGTGGATAAAAACGAGATCTATTTTGACACGTCGGAACTCCAAACCCCTGTAAAAAAAGGGGACACGTTCAAAGTCATTTTATCTACGGAAAAATTAGTAAACCCCAAGACCCAAAAAGAACTCGGCGAAGTGAATAATTATTCGCAACAGGGCATTATTACCGAAGTAAAAGAATTGTTTGCTGTCGGCAAATTGCAAGATGCTTCCGCCGTAAAAATCGGTATGGAAGCCGTGTTTGAAAAGGCAACCGCGCACGCGCAAGAAACGCTAGTCACTCCCGCAGAGCAACCGATTTCTGCCGCCGTGCAAAAACAAATTTACGACCCGATAGATAAAACCATTATCAGCCTTTCTTCCGGCCCCGTTACCGCGCCGGATGCGGACAACCTTATATTATTGTCCGAAGAGGATGTTTCGGTTTGGGAGCGCACTGCAGAGCACAAACTCAACTTACTGCTTACTTATAATTTGCCCAAAGCCAAAACCCCCGTTACGCTTTCTGCCGTACCCGTCAAAAATGATTTGGCACAAATTTTTGTGTCCGTCTATGACGAAAATAAAAAGACCCTATCCACGCTCGTTTTAGAAAATCAACAAGGCCAATTAACCCTTGTGGCTACGCTGCCTTATTTCACCAAAGAACTCGGTTGCGGCACGGATAAAAAAGCATGGGCGCAACGTCCTTTTATCATGGCGGACAAACCCGGTAACGCGCGGGAACTTATTTTCAAAAACGGAAAATATACACTCGGCACAACTGATTTTGATTCCAAACACAACTGGCTGATGGGGTTAAATTACGCGCCCATAGAAAATAAGGACGCATCCAACTTAATATATACCTACGCCGGCGGCCCTATCCGTATGATTTTGAACAACGGCAAACGCGCAGAGAGCAAAGCTGTTTTTGCCGCTACCCCCACGCGCGTGCAACATAAGCAAAATATTCTTAAATTTTATCCGTCTTTGCAAGTAATCAATAAAGACGGGCAAACTCAAATCGTGGCCGTAGAAAATACCGCTAAACTCGGCTTACTTTCCACCACGTTCGGCCAATATAAAAATGCGGTTTTGCATTGGCTGACTTATGAAAAAGGACGTTTACAATTAAAGCAAGAAACGGAACTTGCGGGCGTAGTGTATGACACCGCCTGCAGTAACGATTTTATTTTAGCCGCCGAAGTTTTGCCCGACGGCACCAGCAGTATCGTAGAAATTTCAAAATAATATTTAGGAGAAACATTGTGGCACAATCAACCGAAAAAATTAACGTATTAGACAAAGGATTCGTACGCCTTGTTGATTTTATGGGCGGCGACGACCGCGCCGTACAGGCCGCGCGCGTATCGTTCGGCGCCGTATCCAAAGGGCCGGAGCAAGATAAACGGCTTATTAAATATTTAATGGAGCACGCACACCACACCCCGTTTGAACATTGTTATTTTCAATTTCATATTTGCTGTCCCATTTATGTAGCGCGCCAATGGATGCGCCACCGCTGGGGATCTTACAACGAAGTCAGTGCGCGTTATACCGAAGTAAAAGATGAGTTTTACATCCCCGACGCTTTCCGCGGGCAAGACACCAAAAATAAACAAGGCTCCGTCGCGGACAGTGCACTTGATAACGAAAAACTCCGCAAGATTTACGAACAGAGTATTGAAGCGTCCTACGCGGCTTATCACAAATTATTGGAAGCCGGCGTCGCGCGCGAAATGGCCCGCGGGGTGTTGCCCGTTTGCCAATATACCCAATTTTATTGGAGTGTGAACGCACGCAGTTTATTTAATTTTTTATGCTTACGCACCGATAAACACGCCCAAAAAGAAATTCGCGTTTATGCCGACGAAATTGCAAAAATCGTCGCCGAAAAAATGCCGTGGGCGTGGGAAGCGTTTGAGTCCTTAAACAAACAACTGCCGCTCGGTTCGGAATAATTTTAACTAAAGGAGAAAACAATATGCGTATTTTAGGTATGATTATGGCCGGCGGGAAAGGCGAACGCCTTTATCCGCTCACGAAAGACCGCTCTAAACCCTCTGTGCCGTTCGGCGGGAAATACCGCATTGTGGATTTTGTACTTTCCAACTTTGTAAACTCGGGTATTTTTTCTTCCTACGTACTGGTGCAGTATTTATCGCAAAGTTTGATTGAATATTTGCGCACTACGTGGCGCCACGAAGGGATTATTCCGGACCACTTTTTAACCACCGTTCCGCCTCAAATGCGCATGGGCGAAAATTGGTACCGCGGCACGGCCGACTCGGTGCGCCAAAACATCAATTTGGTGCGCGATTTCGCGCCGGACTTGGTGGCGATTTTCGGCGCAGACCATATTTACCGCATGGACGTGCGGCAAATGATAGATTTTCACTTAAAAAATCATGCCGACGTTACCGTTGCCGCCAACACCGTACCCTTGGAACAAGCCAAGGCATTCGGCGTACTGGGTACTGACGCAGAAGGGCGCATTGTGCAGTTTGACGAGAAACCGGCTAACCCCAAATGTATCCCCGGCAAACCCGATTTTGCGTACGCGTCTATGGGCAATTACATTTTTAACACCGAGGCCCTGATGCAAATTCTGCAAAAACGCTTTGCCGACGTGCCCGCCTTGGATTTCGGCAAACATATCTTGCCTAAAATTTTAACCGAATACCGCACGTTTGCTTATGATTTCCAAAGCCAAGTCTTACCGGGGGCCAAACCTTACGAAGAACAAGGATATTGGCGCGACGTGGGAACCATTGAATCCTTCTGGCAAACCAATATGGATTTGCTCGGTCCCACCCCCAAGTTGGACTTACATAATCCCTCATGGCCGATCAGCACCGCCTTGCGCCATGTTCCCCCGTCTAAATTTTTAGGCGCGAATGTGGAAAATTGCGCCATCGGCGACGGATGCGTCATCAACCCCAACGCCAAACTTAAACACTGCGTAATTAGCGACAGCGTTATTATAGGCGAGGGCGCCGAAGTGGAAGATTGCGTAATTATGGATAACTGCGAAATTAAAGCGGGAGCCAAACTTAAAAAAGTAGTTATGGACCGCTTTAACACCATCCCCGCCAATCACACCATCGGCCTTGATTTAGCGCAAGATGCCCAAAAATATTATATTGACCCGTCGGGAATCATTGTTATTCCGCGCGGGAAAGCAAAATATTATTAAAAGTAAAAGCGCGGTAAATAAAAGCCGCGCTTTTTATAACAAAAAAATGATTACACATATTTTTTACCAAACCGATATCCCCCGTTATTTGCGCCGCACCGGCCTGTTTTGTAAAGCCGTGGAAAAAGGCTTAAAACAAACGGCTAAAAAGAATATAGAAGTTAACGTTATTTTCGTGAGCGAGCGGGAAATTTTGCGCGTCAACAAACAATATTTGAACCACCATTACGTAACGGATGTTATTTCTTTCAACCACCCGTTGCCGCCGTTTGATACGGGAGAGCCGGTTGCGTTCGGCGATATTTTTGTATGTTACCCCGTAGCGCGCAAAAACGCGAAAAAATTTAATCACACAATTTTACAAGAAATGATGATGTACGCGATTCACGGGGCGTTGCACTTATCGGGCATGGACGATCACACGCCGCAAGAGCGCGCCGAAATGGATAAACAAGCAGAAAAAATTATTTTGCAACTGATGTCTTAAAAGAGTCGGGCACTTTAACAATTGTCGGGATTCCCCGGTCATCTACTTCCAAATACTGCAGTTTGCGGTGCATACCTACATCTAACGGAATCAGTTTTAAGGCGCGGTCAATAATAATATTATCTATCGGCGTGTGCCCGATTATTTGCCAAACGGGGCTCCCTTGGCAAGGCTGGAAAGAGGCGATTAAATCTTCCAAATCTTCCCAAAAAATACCGCCGAAACGATCCGGCCCTTTGCGCCGCACACTGATGTTAAAAATGGGATGCTTAAAAAATTCGTGGGCAATAGATTCCCTAAAAATAAGGTTAATAAGCACCGCCAAATTAGCCGCGCTCACTTTGTCTAATTGCAATTCAAAAATCTTAAAAAGCCGACGGGTAACACCGGCGTGCGTAAACAAAAAATCTTTATAAGCGTAAGCCGCTTTTAAGGATCCTTCTTCCACCTGCGCAATCAATTTTTCACGCATAGCGGCGGCTTCTTCGCGCTTAAATTCCGATATTAAATAATCGGCTAAAATAAGTTCCAACTCATGGTTCCCGATTAAACGGATCACTTCCCCTTCGCTTAAAGAAGCCTGCTTTTGTAAGGAGTCTAATAACGCGTCCACCTTGCGCGAAAACGGCCCGCGGTCCACAATATCCCCCACCTGCACCAAGCGCGTTTTCCCGCCGCACCAGTTTAACTCTTCATCTATCAGTTTAGCATGGCGCAACAACCGGACAAAGGGTTCAAATTGTCCGTGAACGTCGCCCACCGCTACTAATTTACGCACAGGTTGTGAAATTGGCATAACGCTTTTCCGTTTACAAATAATATAATAATAGTATAAAAACAAATGACAAGGCTTGCAACTTTTTTATGAAAATTCCGCCCGCGCTTATTCGCCGCTTACAACATTTACTCGGCAAAGAAAACGTGCTTCTTGACGAAACGTCGCTACTCTTATACGCGTACGATTGTTCGCTCTCGCGCACGCGGCCGGACGGCGTTTTAATTGTGCGCCAAACAAATCTTATTGCGCCCGTCATTACTTTGTTAAACACCTACAAAGTGCCGTTTATTGCGCGCGCCGCCGCCACCAACCACGCGGGCAGTTGCGCGGCTCTCAACGGGGGTTTTATATTAAATTTAACCCACTTAAACCGTCTTTTAGAAATTAATACCCGCCAAGGATATGCCGTAGCGGAACCGGCTTTAATTACAGCCGATTTGCAACGCGCGTTGGCGCCTTTAGGCTTTTTCTACGCGCCCGATCCGGCCAGCGCGCAAGTATGTACCCTCGGGGGAAACGTGGCGCAAAATGCCAGCGGCGCGCGGTGCTTAAAGTACGGCGGCACGTTAGAGCATTTATTGGAAGCCGACGTAGTATTACCCACAGGGGAAGAAATTCATCTCTCCCGCGAAGATAATGCCCCCGATTGGCTCGGTTTACTATGCGGGAGTGAGGGGACTTTAGGAATTTTCACGCGCCTGAAAGTTAAAATTTTGCCCTTACAACAACATATTGCCACTTATTTAGTAACTTTTGCGTCACTTGCCGACGGCATCCGTGCCGTTAGTGATTTAATCGCGCAAGGCATTACGCCGCGGTGCGTAGAAGCCATGGACAAAACGACGACGTGCGTCGTTGAAAATTTCGCGCGTGCGGGCTATCCTACGGACAACGAAGCACTGCTTATTTTGGAATTAGACGGCACAAAAGCGCAAATCAAAAAAGATGAAAAAATTTTACAACAAATTTGTCAGCATAATAAAGCCCGATCGTTTTTGCATGCCGAAGATGAAACTCAACGCCGTAAATTATGGGAAGGGCGGCGTATGGCTTACGGGGCGATGGCTCGTTTAGCCCCCAATGTAATCGTGGGGGACGCTACCGTTGCGCGCGGTGCTTTGCCCGAAGCCCTTGCCAAGGTGCAACAAATTATAGCGCAAAACAACATAAAAGCCGGCTTACTTTTCCACGCGGGCGACGGCAATTTTCATCCGCATTTAATGCTGGACGAACGCAACAAGCCCGAAACCATGTACGTACAAAAAGTGATGAAACAAATTCTTCAAGCATGCATAGATTGCGGGGGGACCCTTTCCGGCGAGCACGGCGTAGGGGTGGAAAAACGCAGTATGATGGCTTACCAATACGATAAGCAAACCCTAGACTTAATGGCCCTGATTAAGCGCTCGCTTGACCCCAATAATCTGGCGAACCCCTCTAAAATTATTCCCGTAGAATATGTCCAAAAAGCGCGTCCCGCACAGGCGCCCGAAAAAGAAGTAGCGCAATTTATCAAAAATCCTTCCGCAAGCGCACTTAAAAAATTAAATAAAGTGATTGAAATTGATAAAACAAATTATACCGCCACCGCACAAACGGGCATTACGCTTGCGCAACTGCATAAAGCGTTAAAAAAAGAAAATGTGTTTAGCGTTTTGCCGTCAAAATCCATTACACTAGATGAAGCCTTTGCGGGCAATAAATGCAGTGGCTTTTACGCCGCTGTACTGGGCCTAGAAGCCGTTTTGCCGGACGGAAGTTTTATTCGCTACGGCGGAAAATTTATGAAAAATGCGTCCGGCTATCCGCTCACGCGGTTATTTGCGGGGGCCGGACATCATTTCGGGATTGTAACGCAAATCACGTTTAGGATTTTTGCGGAAAAAGTACCCCTTTGTCCGATAATTACAACCGCCGAAATAAAAAAAGACGTCTTGTTTGAAAAGTTAAATCACGCCTTGCACGCTACCGCTAAAGGGGACCAAAATGACTAAATTTTCCAACCGCTTAAATCCTGTTTTTAACCACGCGCTGTTGCGGGAAATAGATACCCCTTTCGGCACGCGCGCATTTTACGACAGCGTTTCTTTTTGCAACCGGTGCGGCTGTTGCAGACAAAATTGTCCGTCTTATAAAATTTTTCTGCAAGAGCCTTTTTCCCCGCGCGGGCGCAATCAATTTGTGCGCCTTATCATAGAAGGGAAATTGCACCTTGATAAAAAAGACAAACAAGCACACCACATCATCAATTCCTGTTCGCTCTGCGGTAAATGCAGTGCTTCCTGCGCAGGGCAAATCCCAACGGCCGAGCATATTTTGCAAATGCGCCGCGCCTTAAATAAACGCGTTTTGCCGTTTGCGTTGCACTCTTTACTTGTTATGCGCCGCAAACGCCCGCAACTTTTTAAGTTCTTGCTAAAAGTCGGCCTTTTTACAAGGAACCTCGGTTTTTTGAAAGGGTTGCACGCGCTATATTTACTGCCCGATTGGCTCGCACACGCAAACGATATTTTGCCTAAAAAAATTACCGATTTACCGACAGCACTTGCGCAAGGAAAAATAAATACCGACGCGCCCAAAAACCCGTCTTTAATTTATTTGCCGTCTTTTGAAGTCTCTTATTTTTCGCCGCAAACGGCCGCACAAATTTTACGCACCCTTTTACCAAAACACACCCCCGTTGTTTGGCACGATACCCCGAGCGGTTTATTTTCATACCTTTATCAAAATGACGTCCGCTTATCGCGGTTGCAACTGCGCCGTTTAATCAAACGCCACGCGCAAACCGGCAACGGCAATTTACCCCTGCTTACCGATAGCATAGACGTATATTTATTTTTGAAAAACGCGCCGCAACTGTTTGCAACGGGTTCTCACGCGCGCAGGCGGGCGGAAAATTTTGCGTCTTGCGTAAAATTTGCATCTGAATTTTTATCGCCCGAGAAAAATAAAAAATACGATAAAATTATGTTGGATAACTCCGCGTTGTTATGGCGTCAAGATCCTGTTTTTGAGCAAACTTCAAAAATATTGATAGACGCCTTTGGAAAAAATTTTGTAGAGTGTGATTATATAGGGTTATCTATCGCGGCAGGGGGGTACTCGTTTGTAAACATTCCGCTGGCGCTGGAAATGGGTTTGCTTTGTGTGCGCCGTTACGCGCAAAACCAAACGGCAGACGTAGTTACGTTGTCCGTGCTCGCGCAAATGGAATTATCGTTTTTATTACGCACTTTTTATCCGCACGCAAAGGCGCATTACATCATGCAATTATAGAGTAATGATATGCAAGATTTCATCAACGAATACAACAACGTTTCTGCAGAAAAAAAACTTCACTTGCTTATAGAATTCGGAGCCAGTATCTCCGGCGAAGTACGTTTAGATAAACTGCTTGATAGTATTGCCAAACAGGTTACTAAAATTTTAGATGTCGGCCGTTGCGCCATTTACTTAAAAGACGTGGAAAAAAAGGAACTCTATTCCACCATTACAAAAGGCAAAGGGTTGGAACATACCGAAATCCGCGTCCCGCTCAGTGCCAATAATATTATCGCCACCGTTGCCAACACCGGCCAAACCATCAATTTGCCCAATGCTTATGACGATCCGCGTTTTTCTTTGGAAGTGGATATGGTAACGGACTTCCGCACCCACTCGTTTTTGGCGGTCCCGCTTAAAAACAATACGGGCAAAGTCTTTGGGGTTTTTCAAGTGTCCAACAAATCGGACGGCACCCCGTTTGACCAAAATGACGAAGGAATTTTGAATTTACTGGCCACGTTAGCCAGCCGCGCCATTGATGTAGCCAAACTTTACCAAGACGTACACGTAGCGCAGTTGGAAACGATATACCGCCTAGCCGTTACCGCCGAATACCGCGACCAGCAAGACACGCGCGCGCACTTAAAAAATATCAGTATTATTTCCTATTTACTTGCGCTCGCACTGGGTATGCGCCGCAAAGATGCGGAACTCATCAAAAACGCAAGCCCGTTGCACGATATTGGCAAGGTGGCGCTCTCGGACACGATTTTATTAAAACCCGGCAAACTCACCCCTGAAGAATTTGAAAAAATGAAAATGCACACCATCTACGGCGGGCGCATTTTGCAAGGGGCGCACTCCAAGGTCTTAAAAATTGCGCGCAAAATGAGTTTATACCACCACGAAAAATGGAATGGTATGGGATATCCCGAGGGCTTAAAAGGGGACGAAATCCCCGTAGAAGCGCGTATTATTACCGTAGCGGACGTGTTTGATGCGTTGTGCGTGGTGCGCGTGTATAAGAAAGCGTGGAAAACGGATGAAGCCTACGAATATATTTTGGGCGAAGCGGGCAAATCGTTTGACCCCACTATCGTGCAAGCCTTTAAGAAGATTTACCCCTCGGTGCGCAAATTATATTCCCACTTGCCCGTCAATCAGCCGGACGGTGTCCCCGAAGGGCAACCCGAGCCGCTCGCGCAACAAAGCACACCCGAGCCGCTTATGCCACAAAACATACCCGAACCGGTAAACACTTCGCAGGAAAACGGAATTGATTTAGAAAATAAACAAATTGATTTATAAGACCGCTTTTGAGCGGTCTTTTTTACGGCGGCGCAAAATATACTAAAATATAGGGGTGTCCTTTTAACTTTCAATTTTAAGTACACAGGAGTGATATTGATGGAAAAAGAGACGATTTTAGTGGGTCTATCCGGCGGGGTGGACTCGGCGGCTACTGCCGCAATTCTGCAAGAACAAGGCTACCGCGTTATCGGGGCCACCATGATTATATGGGACCCGTCCTTACCCGTTCCCAAAGGCGGGCACCAAAAAAACGCGTGTTTAGCACCCGAAAAAGAAGACTTATCCGAAATTGAAGCCATTGTTAAAACCTTAAACATTGATTTCGTCAAAGTGGATTGCCGCGAACAATACAAAAAAGCGGTGTTGGATAATTTCCGCAAGGAATATGCTTGCGGACGCACACCCAATCCGTGCGTATTATGCAATAGTTTAATCAAATTCGGCGTACTGCCCGCGGCGGCCGCCGAGCAAGGCGTTAAATTTGATAAGTTTGCAACCGGTCACTACGCGCGCGTAGAGAAAGACGAAAAAACAGGTAAATACCTACTCAAAAAAGCAACCGACGCGTCGCGCGACCAAAGTTACTTTTTGCACCGCTTAACCCAAGCGCAACTCGCGCGCGTTTTATTTCCGCTTGGCAATAAAACCAAGCCCGAAATCCGCGAGAAAGCACGCCAAGCGGGATTAGTTGTTGCCGACAAAGAAGACAGCATGGACTTTTATTGCGGCGATTATAATGATTTGCTCAATTTTCCTAATGCGTCCGGCGATATGGTAATGTTAGACGGCAAAGTAATCGGCAAGCACAACGGCATTTGGAACTATACGATCGGCAAACGCAAAGGGTTAGGCCTTAGCGGTTTTGCTGAGCCTATGTATGTAGTTAAAATTGATGCTAAAAAGAACCAAGTTATTATCGGCCCGAAAAGTGCGCTTTTTTCCAGTACGCTGCGCGCGGATAACGTCAATTGGGTTGCGGGCGAACCGCCGGCAAAAGAATTTGCGTGCGAAATTAAAATACGCAACTTACACGTGCCTGCCCAAGCGCGCGTTCGCGTGGAAGATGACGGAAGTTTTACCGCACAATTTGCCGCACCGCAAATCTCGGTTACGGCGGGGCAAAGCGCCGTACTCTACGACGGAGATATAGTTCTCGGCGGCGGCATCATTTTGTAAAAAGGCCCAAGATACTTCGTTAATCTTTCAAAAAGAAAAAGGGCGGTTTTTAATAACCCGCCCTTTATATTGTGAACCAATTTTTATTATCCAAACAATTCCTTAAAGAAACTCTTTTTCCCGCCCGTTTCTTGCGCGAGCGCTTCCAAAAGTTCTTTCTGTTTGGCCGTCGGTTTTTTTATCACTTCAATTTTTACCGCGACAAGCAAATCCCCAAAACCTTTCTTGCCCAAGCGCGGCATCCCGTTGCCCTGCACTTTGAGCACTTCGCCAAATTGCGTGCCTTTGGGAATAGTTACTTCTATTTCTTTACCCTCAATGGTGGGCACTTTTATCGTGCCGCCCAGCACCGCTTGCGGATAGGTAATCGGCGCTTCAATAATTAAATCGTCGCCGTCGCGTTTGAAAATTTTGTGTTCTTTGACGTGCACTTCCACATACAAATCGCCAAAGCCGCCGCCGTTCGTGCCGATATCCCCCCCGTTGGAAACGCGCAGCGTAATGCCGGTGCGCACGCCGGAAGGAACTTTTACTTTGATATTTTCTTTAACGCGCGTAGTTCCGCTACCGCGGCAAGACGAGCACGGCTTTTCCACCACACTGCCTTTACCGCCGCAATCGGGGCACACTTGGCGCATACTGAAAAACCCTTGTTGGTAGGTTACTTGCCCCGAACCGCCGCACGAGCGGCACGTTTTGCGCGAACTGCCCTCAGCCATACCCGAGCCGTTACATACCGCACAATTATCCAGCCGCGTATATTCTACGGGAATTTCCTTGCCGGAAAACGCTTCTTCCAAGGTAAGTGTAACATCTAATTTCAAATCTTCCCCGCGTCTTGCGCGCGGCGCACCGCGGCGCGCTCCCCCAAAACCGCCGCCGAACAAATCCCCGAAAACGGAGCCGAAAATATCGTTAATATCGCCAAAACCGCTTGCGTTAAACCCACCGAAACCGCCCGCGCCGTTTACGCCCTCATGGCCGTACTGGTCATACATTTGTTTTTTTTGCGGGTCGGAAAGCACCGAAAACGCTTCGTTTACTTTTTTGAATTGTTCTTCGGCTTGTTTATCCCCCGGGTTGCGGTCGGGGTGGTATTTCATCGCCTGACGGCGAAAAGCGGATTTAATTTCTGATTCGGTCGCACTGCGTTCTACACCGAGAATTTGGTAATAATCTTCTTTCATAGTTGTCGTCATACATTAAGTCTAACTATATTTTAGTAAATTTGCACTCTTTCTGCACGTTTGCTATTTTTACAACGTACAAAATGCGTGCATTTATGCTATAATATAAGTACAAATTAAGGGAGTAACCCTTTAGCGCGTAACGTTAAGTTTACGTGCCGAGGTGTTTGCTCTTTATTTGGTAAAAAAATTATGTACGCAATAATTGAAACTGGTGGAAAACAGTACTGGGTAAAACCCGGTCAAGATCTGCAGGTTGAAAAACTCGACGCGGAAGTAGGCGCCAATGTGGAATTAAAAGTCCTTTGGGCCGCTGACGAAGAAGGTACCTCAGCAGATACCAAAGCCGCGCAAGCGGCCAAGGTCACCGCTCAAGTGGTCAAACATTTGAGAGGTCAAAAAGTGATTGTCTATAAACGCCGCCCCAAAAAAGGGTACGAAAGAACCCAAGGGCACAGACAATACTTAACGCAAATCAAAATCACGGATATTAAATTATAAATTGGGAGATAAACAATGGCACATACAAAAGCACAAGGTTCTTCTTCTAACGGAAGAGATAGCCACGGCCAACGTTTAGGTATTAAACGCTACGGCTCCCAGTTTGTAAACGCTGGGGAAATTATCGTACGCCAACGCGGAACGAAGTTCCTTCCCGGAACGAACGTTTCTCGCGCCAGCGACGACAGCCTCTTTGCCCGCAAAGCGGGTATCGTTACCTTTGAATGGGTAACCAGAGGCAAACAGCAAATTTCCGTGTACCCCAAAGTTGCGGAAACCAAAGAAGCGAAAAAAGCACCTGCCAAAAAAGCAGCCGCCAAAAAGCCGGCCGCTAAAAAAGCAGCGTAACTCTTTCGTGATTTAACAGCGGCGGAAATTATTCCGCCGCTTTTTTAGTTATGAAAAAAGATGATTTACATGTGGCACAAGACGAGTGGAGTTATACGTGCACGAAAACTTCCGCCCGCACCAAAACCAAACGCGCACGCCAAAAAGCAAAACGGCAACTGAGCAAAAAATTACTTGCGCGCGAAGTTGACCCCAACGAAGAAGAGTAAAGGATTTTTATGCAATCAGGCAGTTTTTTAGACCGAGTTAAAATTTATGTAACCGCCGGAAAAGGCGGGGACGGCTGTTTGTCTTTCCGCCGCGAAAAATTCATTGAATTCGGCGGCCCCAACGGCGGTTGCGGCGGACGCGGCGGCAATGTTATTTTGCGCGCGGAGCCCAATTTAACCACGCTCTTGGAACTGGCCTATCATCCGCACATTGAAGCGCAAAACGGCGAAAAGGGCGGCTCTTATAATAAAACAGGGCACGCGGGCGAAGATAAAATTGTTTACGTACCCTGCGGCACCATTGTTCGCAATTTGGACGGCGAATTTTTAGCCGATTTAACCCAAGCGGGCCAAGAACTCGTAGTCGCCAAAGGCGGCTGCGGCGGACGCGGAAACCAATCGTTCAAAACCCAACAAAATACCGCCCCGCACATTGCCGAGAACGGAATGCCCGGCGAAGAAGTAACGCTGCTTTTGGAACTCAAAGTCCTTGCCGATTTAGGTCTTGTCGGTTTCCCCAATGCGGGCAAAAGCACTTTTTTAAGCCGCATTTCCGCGGCGCGCCCACGTATCGCCGATTATCCCTTTACCACCTTAAACCCCAATTTAGGCATTACCTTGCACAAGGGTATCAGTTTTGCTACCGCCGATATCCCCGGTATTATTGAGGGCGCGAGTGAGGGAAAAGGATTAGGCTTTCAATTCTTAAAACACATTGAACGCACGCGCGTACTTTTACACTTAGTGGACCCTGAAGGGTTTGATGATTTATCTGCCGAAAAGTCCGTCAAAGTAATTGAAAAAGAACTCAAAAATTTTAATAAAAAATTATATGAAAAACCGCGCATTATCGTGGTAAATAAAAAAGATTTACCTTCGGCGCAAAAAGCATACGATACGCTGGTTAAAAAATTCAAAAAGCACAAAGTGATGCTCATGAGCGCGGCAACGGGCGAAGGCATCAAACAGGTGTTGGACGAAGTCGTCAAAATTTTGGCGGCCACACCGGTGGAACAAATTGCCGAAGAAGAAAAAAAGCCCGTCGTGCATAAAGTAGAACCCATTTTCACCATTACGCGCGACGAAGAAGATGCCATTCATATCACAGGCAAAAAGGTGGAAGAATTTATCGCCATGACGAATTTTTCGCAACCTGAAGCCGTAACGCGCTTGCGCGGAATTTTCAAAAAAATCGGGTTGGAAAAAGCACTTCTAAAGTATGGCGTGCAAGACGGCGATTTGCTGATTGTGGGCGGGAAAGAGTTTGAGTGGAACGGCGACTTTGACGAAGAAGCCCCCAACTCTCCCGAACACGCAGGGTACAAACGCCGCACCACCAAAGCCGAGCGTTTAGCCAAACGCAAAGCGCGGCGCGAAAGCAAAAAATAAATCTTAAAAACGGCTATTTGGTGATGGCCGTTTTTTTCTTGGTGTCTGTGGTTACTTGCGAGAAAAATTCCGACACGCGCGAGAAATCTTTGCTGGTTTTAGACGCTAAATACGGGTACGCATCTATTTGTTCCATATCGTAGAAATCGTTACCCATGGTGTCGCGCATAAACTCCATTAACGTCGTGTTAAACACCGGAAATAAAAACCAACTTTCTTTATTTACTTTATTGCGTTGGTACCATACCGCGTCCACATTAGCGGAAATCAACCCGATCAGTTCGCCCGTATTGGTCATCACGCCCGAGCCGCTCATCCCTTTGCGTATGCCGAAATTATCCCCGTACCCCACTTGCGTATTTTTTAGGTAATACACCGGATTTTTATCCACTTTTACATCACGTACGCCGTCAAAAATGGAAATAACCGAAATGGTGCGGTCTATCACATAATTTCCCCCGTCAAAAACGGCTATCGGCGGAATCTGCGGGGATAGGGCGTGCTCGTAGGCACTTTTTGCTTTGGGGTTGCGCGCAAGCCACGCATCAAACTTTGCTTTGGGTAAAATTAAATTATAATTGCGTGCTTTGGTCGCCCGTCGGTAATACATTTTAGGCGCGCGGCGCAAATCTAGTTTTATCAGCGCAAAATCGTATTGGATAGATGCTCCGTCTTTATAGGCGGGGTGGATAAATACCATCGGTTTTTTGGACGTATGGACCGCTTCCGCCAACGCAGACACCGGCGCACTGATTATATCCATGCGCAACGTGCACCCCTTTTCGCAATTTTGCGCCACACAATGCGCGGCTGTGGCAAACCACCGCTTGCCCACGCGTGTGGCCTGACATTTCCCCCCTTTTGACGGGTCCTTTTCCCCTTCGGCCGAAGATATTACAAAATATTCAAAGGTATGGTAAAAATCTTCTTTTGTGCTGTGTTTATCTTCGTTGGTCACGGAAATCACACTCACCTGCGCTGCAAGTGGGCACGTCAATATTAAAAAAAGGAAAGCAAATAAAACGCGTTTCATAATCTTATTGTAGCAAGAAATTTGCTAGAATAGAGATATATTTTTAGGGGAGGATTTTTTAGCAAATCGCGCGTACTGCGAAAATTACAATTTGAACGTTTTTGGAACTGCGTAATACACGCAGAGAGCATTAGAGAATTCTAATGCACTAGACAAGTCCAAAAACAACCGTTTCAGGCACAAAGCAGACGGCCTAATTACCCGTTTGTTCTGTGCCGAGTGTTTGCCGCTTGAAAAAGCGGCAAGCCACGGCTGTTATATTTGGGTTACTTGTCTAGGCTCAAATATGACGGCCGTTTTTTATGCCTCTTTGAGCCCGATTTTATCAGGGGAAAATATGAAAACAGGTTTTACGTTAATAGAAGTTTTAGTCGTTGTTTTAATTATAGGAATTTTAACAAGTATTGCACTGCCACAATACCAAAAAGTGGTAGAAAAAGCGCGTATGAAAGAAGGATTGGAGTTAGCCGCCGTCTTGAGAGATGCTCAAGTAGTCTTTTATGATACTTATGGTCACTACGCAAGTGATGCGGAAATCGATGCGTTAGATGTTTCTATCCCTTTTTCGGGGAAAAAAGACGACTGGGGCCGGCCAACTACAAAATATTTTTCGGTCACATTAAGTGTTCGAAGTCTCGATGGTACACCTAATCTCTTTGCGGTACAGCGTCTTCCCGTCGGACAAAAATATGGTATCTCTATTAAAGAAAATAATGATCTAAAAATCAGTTGCAAAGCATTTGATACGGCAACCACATATGAAAAGAAACTATGCGCACAGATTGACGAGTTTGGACATTTTTAGATAAAAATAAACCCCCGCTCGGTTGAGCGGGGGTTTTCTTTGCAAAAGAGATGTTATTACTTGTTCGTAACAAATACTCCGGGGCCCATCGTGGAACTGAGCGAAATGCTCTGCACATACACACCCTTAGAGGTGCTGGGTTTAACGCGGAGAATCGTTTCCAAAACAGCTTTTGCGTTTTCGGCGAGTTTGACCGCATCAAAAGATGCTTTGCCAATAATCGCGTGTACGATACCATAGGCATCAGCCTTGAATTCAATACGGCCGGCTTTTAACGCCTTAATCGTATTGGCAAGGTCAAAGGTAACAGTGCCGGATTTCGGGTTCGGCATGAGTCCGCGCGGACCCAAAATTTTGGCGGCTTTGGCTAAGTCGCGCATGGTGTCCGGCGTGGCAACGAGTACGTCAAAGTCAATTTTACCTTTGATGACTTCTTCTACGATATCTTCCGCGCCAACGCGATCCGCACCGGCTTTTTGCGCTTCTTGGGCGTGTTCGCCTTTAGCAATTACCGCGATACGTTTGGTTTTACCCGTTCCGTGCGGTAAGGCAACGGTGGTGCGCACTTGTTGGTCGGCTTTCTTGGTATCAATACCTAATTTGACATGAATTTCAATGGTTTCATCAAATTTGGCTTTGGCGTTATCTTTTACGATTTTTACGCCTTCGTCAATGGTGTAAACCTTTTTCTTGTCGTACGCTTTTTGAGCTGCTTCTAATCTTTTTCCCATCTAAAAACTCCTTAGGTTCAAGCGGGCTTGCGCCCTCCCTGATAAAAATTATTTAACTACATCAACACCCATGCTGCGGCAGGTGCCTTTCACCATTTCGGCGGCTTGTTTGACGTCTTTGGTGTTCAAATCGGGCAATTTTTGGGCCGCGATTTTTTCGCATTGGGCTTGAGTAATCTTGCCGACTTTATCTTTGTGCGGAGCGCCGGAACCTTTTGCAAGGCCGAGTTCCTTGATAATCAGCGTGGCCATAGGCGGCATCTTGGTGATAAAGGTGAAAGAGCGGTCTTCAAATACGGTGATGATGACCGGGATCTTAATCCCTTTTTCCATTTTTGCCGTTTTGGCATTGAATTGTTTGCAGAATTCCATGATGTTTACACCATGCTGACCTAACGCCGGACCCACAGGCGGGGCAGGGTTGGCAGCACCGGCAGGAATTTGCAACTTAATGTATCCTTTAATTTTTTTCTCTTTTGCCATTTTTACTTCACTCCATTTGTACTACTTAAAAACTAGTTCTTTTCCACTTGTAAGAAATCTAACTCTACGGGGGCGGTGCGGTCAAAAACCGTAACCATTACTTTAAGTTTATTTTTCTGTTCGTTAACTTCTTCCACAACCCCGATAAAATGTTTGAACGGCCCTTCGGTAATGCGTACGCTTTCGCCGCGTTTGAACTCTACCAAATATTTCGGTTTGCCGTCATTATTATTTGTTCTTTCCAAAATGTCGTTAATTTCTTCTTCGGGTAACGGAACCGGATTGGGGTCGCCCAAAAAACCGGTAACGCCGGTAACGCCACGGATAAACCAATAGGCTTCGCTCGTCATTTTCATTTCAACGAGCACATAACCCGGGAAAAATTTGCGGTGGTGTTTAATTTCTTTATTCTGCTTTACTTCGCGCACTTCTTCCGTAGGAACGATTGCTTGTAAAACATAGTCGCCGAAATTGCGCGTTTGGACATCAAGCAAAATTTTCTTTTTTACTTTTTCTTCGTGCCCCGTTTGGGTGTGCACGATATACCAACAGGCGTTAGTTTCTTGAGACATTAGCGTCCTCCGACAAAGATTCCGAGTACACGGGTCAATCCAAAATCAATAATGCCGACGTATGCCGACACCAACGCTACCACAATCATTACCAGAATCGTAGATTGAACCATTTCTTGGCGGGTGAGCCAAGTAGATTTTTTAAGTTCGCCGATCGATTCTTTTATGAAACTGATTGCTTTATTCATATATTTTCCTTGAAAACTGGCAGGAGCGGAAGGACTCGAACCTTCAGTCCCGGTTTTGGAGACCGGTGGTTTACCAGTTAACCGACGCTCCCACAAAAATGATTAAGAGGCTTTGCCTTCTTTATGAGTAGTACTCTTTCCGCAGGCTTTGCAGAATTTTTTGAGTTCTAACTTATATTCTTTCTTTTTACCGCGCACTTTGTAATAGTTTTTATTTTTGCATTCGGTGCAAATCAGCGCGATTGTTAATCTTTCCGTTGCCATCTTTTTTGTTTCCTTTACTAAGGTTTTACTGCGTTAGTCCCTTGCGTGGGGGAGTAAAAACTCCCCCACGATAGAGAACTAAACAATATTTTTATTACTCAATAATTTTGGTTACTACACCAGCGCCTACGGTGTGGCCGCCTTCGCGGATAGCGAAGCGTAAGCCTTCTTCCATAGCAACAGGGGTAATAAGTTTTACTTCAATTTCGGCGTTATCACCGGGCATAATCATGTCTTGTTCGAAAGACAATTCACCGGTTACGTCAGTGGTGCGCAAGTAGAATTGCGGTTTGTAACCTTTGGCGAGCGGAGTGTGGCGGCCGCCTTCTTCTTTCTTCAAGATATATACTTGGCCTTTGAAGTGTTTGTGCGGAGTTACCGATTTCGGAGCGGCTAAAACTTGACCGCGTTCTACTTGGGTTTTTTCAATACCGCGCAACAAAATACCTACGTTATCGCCGGCGATACCTTCGTCCAAGAGTTTGCGGAACATTTCAATACCGGTCGCAACGGTGTTCATGGTGTCGCGGAAACCAATGATTTCCAATTGATCACCGACTTTAACCTTACCGCGTTCAATTCTACCGGTGGCTACCGTTCCGCGGCCGGTGATAGAGAATACGTCTTCTACGGCCATCAAGAAAGGTTTATCGGTTTCGCGTTTCGGTTCAGGGATCCAAGAATCCAACGCTTCCATGAGTTTGTGGATGCAGGGTTCGCCGAGGTCGCTTGTATCGCCTTCAATGGCTTTCAAGGCAGAACCGCGCACGATCGGGGTTTCGCGATCAAATTCATATTTGGCGAGTAAGTCGCGGATTTCTTCTTCTACGAGTTCCAACAAGTCCGCATCGTCAATTAAATCTACTTTGTTTAAGAAAACGACCAATTTCGGTACGTTTACCTGTTTAGCCAAAAGCACGTGTTCGCGGGTTTGGGGCATCGGGCCGTCTACGGCGGATACTACCAAGATAGCACCGTCCATTTGAGCGGCACCGGTAATCATGTTCTTAATGTAGTCAGCGTGGCCGGGGCAGTCAATGTGCGCATAGTGGCGTTTTTCACTTTCGTATTCTACGTGAGATACGGCTACGGTTACGATTTTGGAAGCGTCACGTACCACACCGCCTTTGGCGATGTCGCTGTAAGCCATCGGTTTGGCTTTCCCTTCTTTGGCTAATACTTTAGTAATAGCGGTAGTAAGCGTGGTCTTACCGTGGTCTACGTGACCAATGGTACCGACGTTTACGTGCGGTTTGCTGCGGCTGAATTTCTCTTTTGCCATTTGTTTAGTTCTCCTATAATAATTTACTTCTTTAATTTAATTAAAAGCTGGGAGTGGGAATCGAACCCACGACCTTCTCCTTACCATGGAGATGCTCTACCGACTGAGCTACCCCAGCAAATCTGCTGTTTGCATAACCCTTAGAATAAAAGCTGGGAGTGGGAATCGAACCCACGACCTTCTCCTTACCATGGAGATGCTCTACCGACTGAGCTACCCCAGCATTTGGGTCAATACAGCGGGCGAAGGGAATCGAACCCTCGTCACAAGCTTGGAAGGCTAGTGTTCTACCATTGAACCACGCCCGCAAATAATACTACTTTAATTATATCAAAAAAATAGACGCGTGTACCATATTTCTTTTATAAAGAAATGCGTACACCCCGCTAAAAACGGCCCCCTTCTTCGGGAGCCTTTTTAATATTATAGCATAAAGCAGAAAAAAAGTAAAATAGGCAAAAATGAAGGGAGGCCGTTTCCTCCTACAAGAGGCGTACCCTTAAACCGGGTCTATTTTGGCACTCCCTATACCAGTAGTGTAATGATATTAAAAAAAATTTCAAGGCCCAATTTTGAAAATATTTATTTTACACGGGTAAAAATTTTTTGCTATAATGATTATACAATTTGAAGTTGTTTTCGGTGCGGTGGCCAAGTGGTAAGGCGAGAGTCTGCAAAACTCTTATTCGTGGGTTCGATTCCCACCCGCACCTTTTCTTTTTGATATCTACAATATAAACAGGACATGCACCCTATGGATACACTCACCCAACTCCAATCTATGTTGCAAGACAACGAAGAAGTCCTTTGGTACGGGCAACCGCATAAAAAATGTTTCGTATTGGAGAGTATTTTTAACCCTTTGCTCCCGTTCGCGGCGATTTGGGCACTTTTTGACTGCGCGTTTATTTGCGCCATGGTCTTTTCCGACAAGCAATCCCATTCCCCCATGTTATTATTTGCCATTCCGTTTTTTGCCTTGCACTTAATGCCGGTATGGCTTTATTTGGGCGGGGTTTTACTTTGCTTTAGAAATCATAAAAACACCCATTTTATCGTTACCAATAAAGCCGTTTACATTTCCGGCGGGTACTTTTCCCTTCATTTTGAACGCAAAACGTTTGACCAAATTACCTATTTTAATATCCGCAGGGGATTTTTTGACCAGCGCTTGGGCGTAGGGGATATCATTTTTGATGATCCGGCTGAGTTTCCGTCCCGCCGAAAAATAAAAAATAATTTTGTTATTCACGATATACCGGATTTTCAAGAAGTGTATAATTTGATACGAGAACAAAAAGAAAAATCACATCAATAACAAAACGGGGAGAATAAAAATTCTCCCCGTTATTTTATGATTCCGAAAATTTTTAGCGGGCGGCGGTGCGGAAGAAGTTTCCTTTGACGTTGCGGGAAAGTTGCACGCGCCCCATGGTTTTATCGGCCTGAACTAAAACTTCTTTATCGTTAGAATGCACAAAGGCCGTAGCCGAACCGAAAATATCGCCTTGTTTAATCACCCCTAACTGCCCATGATTATTGATTTGGACTTCTATTTTCAAATTCCCTTCCACATTTTCGGTCAGTAAATCTTTTTCACCCAATTCAAAAGGTAACGGGAATTTAGGATTGACCACCCGTTTGATAGCCACCGGAACATCCGCCTCGTTCTTCACAATAATCGCGAGCGAATTATTATCCGCCTGTGCCATACGCACCAAGCGTTCCGGCACTTCCACGCGGCCCGAAATATTAAAGCGGCTTTCTTTGACATTACGCGACCAGCAAATCCCAAAAACAATAAGGCTGATCAACGCAAGCGAAAAAATAATTTTCTTCATACCTATATTTTACCGAATTTCGCTTTTATTTGGCAACCCATATAAACGCAAAAAGGAGAACTCACGTTCTCCTTTTTGATAATTTTGTATACAAATTATTTGGTTACAAAGCCCCACAAATTCGGCGCATATACCCACCCTTTGCAGGTGCCTTGGCTGGCTTTTTCCGGGTCGTCAATTACTTGAACCCATTGGCCTTTTTGCGCTAAATATTTGAACGGATAACCCTTTTCAACGGTGCAAACAATATCGCCGCTGGCGGTGGGGTTGGTGCGAACGTTTACATCTACCTTAGCGGCAAAGGCGCCTTGGTCGCTGAGTAAACTGGCGGAAATCCAACCTTGATAACCTTCAAAATCTTTTACGAGTACCCAATCTTTGGTTTCGTTGGTTTTAATTTTCACAACCGGGGTATATTTCCAAGCATACCATTTAATGGCACAGTCCGTACCGGCACAAGCGCGGATATTGGCTTTTTTAGCGGTTACACTGGCGTAGTTTTGGGCAACAGCAGGAGCCGCGGCAATCAACACGAACATCAATAAAGCGATTAATTTCTTCATAGTTCTCCTTAATTTTCAAATTATATTTTTTTGCCTATATCAAAAGTATAGCAATACTCGCAAAAACTTTGCAAGTTTTTTTCTTTTTCCTAAAAAGATATAATAAGAAAATAAGGAGTATTTATATGAAAGAACAAGTAGAAAAAGTGATTAACGACATCCGCCCGATTTTACAAGGAGACGGCGGCGATATAGAACTTATCGGCGTAGATGAAAAAACCGGTATTGTAACCGTAGGGCTTCGCGGCCACTGCGGAAGTTGCCCCCACGCCCAAATGACTTTGCAAGCCGTTGTGGAAAAACGCATTAAAGACGTGGTGCCGGGCGTAACCGCCGTAGAACGCGTATAAGCGTTATGCCGGTTATTGATTTACACACCCACTCGGACCAGTCGGACGGGACCTGTTCCCCCGAACAATTAGTGCACGCCGCCTTAAAAAGCGGTGTGCAACTTTTTGCCCTGACCGACCATGACACCACCGCCGGCGTAGAACGTGCTTTGCAAACTTGCCGCCAACACAATTTGCGTTGCGTTACGGGGGTGGAAATCAGTACGCGCGATTATGACCATTTGCATTTTACCGGCTATAACATCAACTTGCAAGATGAAAATTTCCAACAATTTTTAGCGCAGAACCGCCAAAACCGCATAGCGCGTATTAAAAAAATTATTTCTTTGCTCCGGCAAAATAACGTAGATATCACCGAAGAAGAAGTTTTTTCGCGGGCGGGAAATACCATCTCGCGCGCCCACGTGGCAGACGCCTTAAAAGCCAAAGGATATGCCGCTTCCCGTCAAGATGCGTTCCGTAAATATTTGGTAGAAGGGCAAGCAGGCTACGTACCCTGCGCGGGAGTAAGTGCCATAGAAGCCATACAACACATTAAACGCGCGGGCGGTGTGGCGGTAATTGCGCACCCCGGAATCGTTGCCCAACATTGGGATTTTCCCGCGTGGACCGAAGCCGGGCTCAACGGGATAGAAGTTTTTTATCCCGCGCATACCTTTTCTTTACGTCAAGAACTTTTATCCTTGGCTGATAAATACGGCTTATTTGTAACGGGTGGTTCGGATTATCACGGCCCCAAAGGCGGGCGCATAAACACCCCCGGAATAAATATCCCGCAAAACCATTTCAATAAACTTTTACATATACTTTTTAATATTTAACTATGCCCCAATATTTTGCCGATATTAAACCGACGGAATTTTTCTTAACCGACCAAGAAGCGCACCACGCCGCAGGCGTTGCGCGCCATAAAGAAGGTGATATTATCCGCGTTTTTGACGGAACCGGCAAACAATTTATGGGCCGTATTGAAAAAATCCAAAAAAAATTTGTACGCGGCTCCTTGCTTAACCCTTGCGAAGTGCGCCGCCCCGAGTTATCCCTTACATTGTGTTTTGTGCCCAACTCGCGCAATGGCCTAGAAGAAGTTTTAGACAAGGGAACCCAACTCGGCGTACGCGCATTTTTACCCATTTGCTCCGCGCGCAGTGAATATGACGTACTTAAAAAATACGACGCCAAAAACGACCGCTGGCACCAAATTATGCGCTCGGCCTGTAAACAATGCGATACGCCGTTTATCCCCGAACTCTTACCCCCCGTTACGTTTACGCAAGCCATAGCGGATAACAACCCCGCGCTTATTGCTTACGAGGCCGAAAAAACGCATACTATCGCATGGGGATTAGCACAATTATCTCGCCCGAACTCGCTACGCATTTATATCGGGCCCGCCGGCGGTTGGACGGAAGAAGAAATCGCTTTAGCCCAAGCGCGTAACATTTTACCCGTTACGTTGGGCGTTAACATTTTACGGGCGGAGACGGCCTGCGTTGCCGCGTGCGCAAAACTTTTATGAGTACATTTTTTATAAAAACGTTCGGTTGCCGCGTCAACCAAGTGGAAAGCCAAGCCTTGCGCGAAGAATTTTTACGCGCCGGTTTTACGCCGGCCCCTACGGCGGAACAAGCCGATATTTGCTTGCTCAACACCTGCTCGGTTACCCATCAGGCCGATAAAGACGCCGAAAAACTCATCCGCCAACTCTTACGCCGCAACCCGAACGGAAAACTGATTTTAACGGGTTGCTATGCGGCCACCCACAAAGAACGCATTAAATATAATTTCCCGCAAGCGCAAGTCATCAACAAAAATGATTTGGGCCAATTACTTTTCGGGTGCGAAATGCGCTGGATTGTTACCGAACACGAAGGACACAGCCGCGCATTTATAAAAATCCAAGACGGGTGCGACAATTTTTGTTCGTATTGTTTAGTGCCTTACGCCCGCCCCGAAAAACGCTCCAAACCGGCAGCAGACGTACTTAAAGAAATATCCCTTTTAGTCCAAAAAAATTTTTTGGAAATCGTGCTTACCGGCATCAATATCGGCAATTATAAATGCCCGCAATCAGGCGCCGATTTAGCCGCTTTATGCGAGCAAATCGCCCGTATGCAAGGGCGTTTTCGTATCCGTTTTTCTTCCATAGAATTACCCACAGTTACGGACGGGATTATTGAAGTGATGAGCAAATATCCCGCCCGTTTTTGCAATTATTTTCACTTGCCCTTACAGGCGGGGTGCGATAAAATTTTGAAGGATATGAACCGCCATTACTCCACCGCCGATTATAGCGGACGCGTGCAAACGTTGCGCGGGGCAAGAGCGCAAATGGGCATTTTTGCCGACGTTATTGCGGGATATCCTACCGAAACCAACGAGGATTTTTTGCAGACTTACCGCTTTATTGAAAGTTTACATTTATCGGGCTTGCACGTCTTTAGTTATTCCCCGCGGCCCAATACGCCCGCGGCCCAATTGCCGCAAATCAAAACGGAAGAAATCAAACGCCGCGCCGACTTATTGCGCGCACTGGATAAAAAATTGCGGGCAGATTTTGCCGCGTCGCTTATAGGCACTACACAAGAAGTGTTTGTGGAAGAACATAAAGACGGAAAATTGAGCGCAATTACTTCAAACTTTCAACCCGTTATTTTAGAAAACACGACTGAGGCTAAAGGGCTCTTGCGCGCTAAAATCTTGCGCGCCCAAAACGGGCTTTGCTTCGGTGTAATATTATAAATCTACGGGGAGTTTCCCCTCGCAAGGAAATTTGCCGCACAAGGCAAGCGCGGCCGCTTGTTGAAACTGTGGCGCCGGGCTAAAAATGCAAAGTTGGTTTTTAACGCCCAAGCCTTGTGTTACCCAAGGCGTTGAAAAACAAATCACAACCGCATTTTTTGCTTGTTTAAGCGCGCGCGCGAGTTGTTGCTGTTCCTGCTCGTTAAGGCCGATTTTTCCCTTAAAGGCTTGATAGCGGCGCCAAAACAATACGAGTAAAAAATCACTTTCCCCATCAAAAGGGCGATACGCAATTTTTTCTTTGCAGAGCGTATCAAAAAACGGCGCACGATCTAATTTTTCATCATTACCGATTTCTAAAACCGCTACTTGTTGCCCGCCTTGTAACGGCGGAAAATTCCCTTTTTTCACTAAAGATTTATGTGCGACGCGCCGGCAAAAATCGGACGCGTTATATTCCTGTTTCTGGGCGTTTTGCGCTAAATAAATGCTACGCGCAATTAATTCGTCTTGTCTCTTTAATGCTTGTTCAAGCAGCGTCTTATCTAGATTTTGCGTATGTAAAAATTCCAATAGTTCGGTCGGTTTTTCGGGGGCAAGTAAAATATGCGCGCCGCTGTTAAACGCGCGCAAGGCAGCCTGTTTTTCATCCCCCAGCGCCTTCATACAAAGCGCGTCCGTGCAAATACATTTTTGATAATTTAACTTACCCGCAAGCAAGCCCTGCATGATTTTTTCGGAAAGCGACGCGGGGTATTTTTCATCTAAGCAAGGTACCAGCAAATGCCCGATCATCACACTATCGCTCTCTTCCAACAAAGCCTTAAAAGGTGCAAGCGCATTTTTTTCTAACGTTTGGAAATCGTCCGCGATTAACGGCATAGCAAGGTGCGAATCGGTCTGCGTATTGCCGTGTCCGGGGAAATGCTTGATGCTATTGAGCGCACCGCCAGCCGCCAACCCGCGCATAAACGCACGCGCCAAACGCACAACATGGTGCGGGTCTTTACCGAAAGAGCGCGTATTAACAATCGGGTTTTTAGGGTTATCCGCTAAATCTACCACCGGCGCAAACACCCAATTTACCCCTAAATCAAGGGCTTGGCGTGCCGTAATATAGCCCTTTTCAAAAGCGAAATTTTCATCATCCGCCGCGCCTAAAGCCAAATTAGACGGCAATAACGGATACTCCTTCAACCACCGCCCGAGGCCGTCCTCGTAATCGGCGGCGATAATCAAGTTTTTTCCTAAAGGGGATACTTGGCGTAATTTTTCACACAAATCTTTGAGTGATTTTTTATCCCCGCCGTACACACAAAACCCGCCAACACCGGCGCAGGCCAATGCAAGGGCGTTTTTTTCTTCAGTTTTTCCAAACCAAAAACCGGGGAAAACAAGGCGGTTAATTTGCATAAGTAATTTTTCCTAAAATTGTATTTTTACGGGATCCCGTGGCGCGTGCACAATGATTGATTTTTTTATGCAACGCCAAATGGCCCATGACCGCAAAAGCCGCACTCTCTTTGGCTTGCGGGTCTATGCCGTAAGCAGCACTTGTTGTTATTTTAATATGCGGCAAAAGTTCTTTCAAAAAAGAAAGCACCGTCTTGTTATAAACGCCGCCGCCCGATACCACCAGTTTCCGTTGGCAATTTTTTGGCACAAAATTTGTAACCGCTTGGGCAATACCCGCCGCCGTAAAATAAGCGAGCGTAGCCAGTAAATCGTACGGGTTTTTGAAGTGATTAAAATAACGCTCTAAATATATCTCGCCAAACGTATTTTTATCTAAACTTTTAGGCGGAGCCTGCTTAAAATAATTTTGACGCAAGAGTTTAGCAACATATTTTTTATCCGGCGTGCCGCGCGCGCTGAGCGCGCCGTCTTTATCAAAAGGTTTATGAAAATATTTTCGGCACGCTATATCCAACAGCGTATTGGCCGGGCCCACATCAAAACCAAACGTTTTTACGCCTTTTCCCACTACGGAAATATTCGCAATACCGCCTAAATTAAGTAAAATTTTAGGGGCTTTTTTACCGAAAATATAGGCATCAAAAAAAGGAATTAAGGGCGCGCCTTCCCCGTTAAGGGCGATATCGGCGGCGCGAAAATCACTCACTACCGGACACCCCAACGCTATCGCCAAAAAAGACGGCTCACCGATTTGTAACGTATTGGGGGTTTTATCGTGCGGGCCGTGATACACGGTTTGTCCGTGCATACCGACCGCCGTCACTTGCGAAACCGAAAAAGAAAATGCTTTCAAAAAATGTTTTGTCAGACGCGCATATAACGCACCCAATTCATAATGCAACGCGCTTAGTTGCGCCGCATTTAATTGATAGGCATTTAATAATTTTCTTTGCACAGAGAGATTAAAGGGATAATTCTTAAAGGCAAGCACCTTAAACGGACGGATGTTCACCGCACAAATCGTCAGGCCGTCCGCGCTTGTTCCGCTCATTAACCCTAAAACAATGTTACTTTTTTTCATCTAAAATCTTCGTCAAAAAACCATCAACTTTTTCAAGTTCTTTTTCGGCACGTGCCCGCGATAAATTTTTTCGCTGCATGACAACGGCTGTTTTCACTTTCCGGCCGGATTGTTTTAATAAAAGTTGTGCTTGTTTTTCACTCACGCCGGTTATTTGGCAAATTAAGCGCACCGCGCGCGCATCTAATTTTTTATTACTCGGGCGCACGTCTATCATTAAATTGCCGTAAGTTTTCCCACACAACGCCATGGCTCCGGTGGTAATGGCATTAAGCGCCATTTTGGTGGCTGTTGCCGCCTTTAAGCGCGTGGAACCCGTCAATGCTTCCGCGCCCGTAGGCAAATAAATAAAAACATCGGCCTTTGCGGATACATTATTACACGCTATAAGCGTGGTTTTCGCGCCTATCTTTTGCGCATAAGATAACGCTCCCTGCACGTACGGCGTGCGGCCGCTCGCACTTAAACCGATAACCAAATCCTCCGCATGGCAAACGCGCCGGATATCTTCGGCGCCCTGTTTTTCATCATCTTCGGCACCTTCTTTCGCGCGGAACATAGCGCTTTTACCGCCCGCAATCAGGCCGATAATTTCACCGGATTTTGTGCTGAAAGTCGGCACACATTCCGCCGCTTCCAACACGCCCAAACGGCCGCTCGTACCCGCCCCGATAAAAATTATTTTATGGTGTTGCCGGTACGTTTGCGCCGCTAAAATAATAACCTGTGCGATTTGTTTAGCGGCTTTTTTGACGGCGCGCGCCGCATTAAAATCTTCCGCGTTCATCACGCACGCCAAACGCAACGGGGAAAGTTTATCCAAACGGGCGGTTTTGGGGTTTATCGTTTCCGTGGAAATAGCGGTTAAATCTATTTTCTTCATGATTTAATGCCCGCGCGGAAACTTTGTTCCGCTTCTGCCAAAGAATCTATCTTAAACGTAAGCGGGATAACGGCAAATGTAATTAAACTAATTACACTGGCTGTTATAAAAAACTGCTCATAGCCGAGTTTTGCCTGTAACCATCCCGATATCATAGAAGGTACCATCATCCCCAGTGCCATAATGCCGGTAGAAATGGCATAGTGTGAAGTTTTATAAACGCCCGTACAAATATACATAAAAAATACCGTATAAGCCATCATGGCCATCCCATAGCCGAATTGCTCCAACGTAATGAGCATGCCGACCACCGCCAAAGAGGGTTTACAAACGGCTAAATATACGTAAAAGAAATTGGGTAAAGTCAGTGCAACGGCAAAGGCCCAAATGCACTTCTTAAAGCCGAATTTTCCCAACAACCAACCGCCGACCAAATTGCCTAAAATTACAGCCCCTACCCCTAACGTCCCTTTTATCAGGCCGTACATTTCCATACTCATTCCGTATGCGCACTCGCTTGCCGGTTTCAACAAAAACAACGGCACCATTTTTTCGAGCAAAGCCTCACCGAAACGGTAGAGCAGGATAAAAAGCAAAATGTAAACGATATGTCTTTGGGAAAAATAGCCGGAAAAAGATTCTTTCCACGCTTGCGCTTCGGTCTTGCGCACCGGTTGGTCTGCTTCGGGACGGGGCAAAACGGAACTATGAAAAATCGCACATACCGCAAAGAATAAGGAAAGCGCTTCAAAGAAAAGCACCCAACTATACGGGGAAGAAATACCGCATTTTTCCAATACGCCCACTACAGAAACGAGCACCCCGCTGCCCGCAATCATGGCAATGCGGTAAAAAATCGTGCGCACCCCTACAAAGTAACCTTGTTCGCGCGGCGTTAAGGCGAGCAAATAATACCCGTCGGTGGCAATATCCAAGGTGGCTGACATAAAAGCCCCTATCAAGAAACCGAGCAAAGAAAACGTAAAGAACGTTGCATTGGCCAAGACTTCGGGGCGGGCAAACCCGTCCCAACAAACCAAAGCCGCTATAATTAAAAATAAGGCGCTCAGCCCCACTTGCGCACTGACTAACCAACTGCATTTTGTGGCGCGTGCTTCCAGTATGGGGCTCCAAAACATTTTAAGAATCCAAGGCAGATAAAGCATACCCGTCCAAAATGTAATTTGTCCGTTTTCATAACCGAGTTGGGCATAAAGAATAACCGATACGGCGTTAATGATAATATAAGGCAGCCCTGAGGCCAAATAAAGCGTAGGAATATACATCCAAGGAGTCTTGTTCATTTGAAAAAATACCTTCCCCCTAATAAATTAGCGAGCGGTTTTGTCGTTTCGCTACGCTCTAAAAGCATTTTAACGATAGCGGTAAGCGGTACGGCAAGTAAGGCCCCCATTACGCCCCAAACAAGCGCCCAGAAGATTAAACAGGCCACTACTACAATGGGATCTAAATCCATGCCTTTGCCGAGCCATTTTGTTTCTAAAATATTGCCTATGGTAAAATGAATAGCCGTAAGCAAAATCAGTACCAGTAACATTTGCCAATCAAACCCATATTGTAAGAATAACACCGGCATTGGCGATAGCGTAGCAATCAGCGGCCCGATATTGGGAATAAAGTTAAGCACAAAAGTTAAAACTGCTAGCATAAAAGCAAGTTCCGTCTTAACCGACGCCAACACGACCCACGTAAAACCGGCCGCCATAAGCGATACAAAAATTTTAACGAGTAAATAAAAAGAAATTTGTTTTTGTATAGTACCTACAAAAGCGGGCTTTTCGGCAGAGGCGTTGCCCATAAACATAAAGATAACAAACAGCGTAATTAAAATCATATTGGTAAAAAGCGAAACGACTAAACTTCCCACGCTTTTGACCATATTAAACACCGGCAATTTAGTTAAGTTATCGGTTATAAATTCGGCATTTATCTTAATGTGGTGCGCCTGTGCTTTGGCCAAGAGCCAATCTAAACTATCGGTTAATCTGTCCGCGTAAATATCCGCGCCAGCAACAAAATTTTCAATAGAAGAAGAAATAAACGAAACCGACCAGATGATAATGGCCATAAACGTAACAAAACTGAAAATTAAGCCTAACCCGTAAGGAACGCGCCATTTTTCCCGCAGCCACTCGGCAAGTGTTCCCGCCACCATAGAAATAAATAACGCAATAATAAACGGCATGAGCACTGTTTTGGTATAAACAAGCACGCCTGTTGCGGCACTGGCCGCAAGAATCATCAAACAAACGGTATTGATGGGCGCATAACGCGATTGTGCGGGTTGTTGTGTTTTCATAAAAAGCCTCTTTCAATTAGTATAGCAAAGAAAAACATATTTGCGTTTATTAAAATTCCCCTAAAAATAAAAAGCGGATCCCCGATAAAAAGAGAATCCGCTTTTATTTTTATTTATTTTGATTATGGTTCTAATTTGGATAGTCTCTTTTGGGCTTTGGAAGCCATTTTATCAGTCGGATTATCCAAAATTAAACGGCGGTATAAATCGGCCGCTTTTTTGGCTTTACCCTGTTTTTCATAGGCTACGCCTAACTCGTACATAATCTCACTGCTATATGCGCTCTTGGGGTAAGCAATTAAGGCTTTCTCTAAAGATTGCACATATTTCGTTTCGTCTTTCAAATTTTTTCTGGCCACTTGCGCCGCGTCCATTAACGCTTTGACATATTTATATTCGTCATTGCGGTAAGCGGCGGCGGTAGTTTGCAAGACCTGATAAGCCTCATCAAAACTCTTTGTTTTTTTATAGACGTCCGCTTTTCCGTAATATGCTTCATACGCGGCATCTGTTTTGCCTAAAAGTTCAATGGCTTTATTGTAATCCATTAAAGCGGCATCATATTGTTTATTATTTTCTTCCAACATCCCCATGTGTTTGAAAACAATACCGCGCTCGGACGATTGCGGGAATTCCCGCAATACTTGTGCGTAAGCGTTCATGGCCTTTGTTGTCTCTTTCATATCGGCGTAAATATCACCGGTTAAGCGCAAACTGGCAGCGCGGTAGGGCGTTTCGGGATAGAGTTTGAAAACCTTTTGGCATTGGGCAATAGCCGCTAAATAATTGTTGTTAGCGCGGTGCAAATCGCCATACCAAAGTTCCACTTTATCGTTTTGCTCGTAATCGGGAAAGCGCTCAAAAAAGGATTCAAACGCAGCGGACGCCGGTGCGTAAAAATTGCGCCCGTAAAGTTTGGAAAGCGCATATAAAACGTCGGCTTCTTTATCTTGCGCGGAAGCATCCGCCGCGGCCGTTTTTGCCACAAAATATTGGCGGGCCGTATCCCGCGAAGACGGGTGTAACCCCTGCAATACTTTTTCCAACATATCTTGCGATACGCGCGCGGGCGCATAGATTTTCTGCCACTTAAAGAAAGGCACCACCGCCGCGCCCGCATTTTCACTATTTAAGTAAAGTTGCGTTTGCAATAAAAGCGCTTCGGGAACCTGTTTACTTTCGGAATTTTGCAAAATCCACGTACCCAAATTATCCGCGAGCGCTTGCGCTAAAGCGCGTTCTTGCGTCGTCGGTTTGGCCGGCACCAATTGCGCCTGCGCTTTATAAAAGGCTAACGTATTTTCCGCCGGAGCAGCTTGCACGCCCAAAGCGGCGCATAAAAGCAACGTTAAAAGAAATGTTTTTTTCATAGTTATCTGTAGTTGGTGAATTGGAGTTCCACTCCGAAGTCTTTACCTTTGAGAAAGGCAATGACCGCTTGCAATTCGTCCTTGGACTTAGAGGACACGCGCAACTGGTCCCCTTGTATGGAAGCGGCGGCTTTGAATTTGGCTTCTTTAACGGCTTTGGTAATTTCCTTGGCTTTATCGGCGGGAATGCCTTGCTGGATTTTAATCACCTGTTTAGCCGTTCCGCCAAGCGCATTTTCAATTTTTTGCGCTTGCAGATTTTTAAGCGCAATCCCGCGTTTGGCCAAACGGGTAAAAATGATATCCCGCAAGGTGTTTACTTTGTACTCATCCGCGGAAGCGAGTTTGAGTTCGTTTTCTTTTTGGTTGAGTTCAATAGACGAATTAGTCCCCTTAAAATCGTAGCGGTTGGTAATTTCTTTACTCGCCGCGCTGACGGCTTCGCTTACGATATTAAGATCTACTTTGGATACGACATCAAAACTATAATCAGCCATAAAAACTCCTTTGTTGGGTTTTATTTCCCTATATTATACTTTTTTTGTACAATACTTTTAACAGCAGACATGGCAATTTCGTCCGCTGATTTTTAGGGAGAAAACTCGTATTGTTTAGCGCGAAGAGAGATTATGTATATTAAAACTCGTTTAACACTGATGAACTTTCTCCAGTTTGCCGTATGGGGTGCCTATTTAACATCTATGGGCACCTTTTTAGCGGGGGCTGGACTGGCAGAACATATTGGTTGGTTTTATGCGGTACAGGGCTTTGTGTCCTTATTTATGCCCGCGGTAATCGGTATTATTGCCGATAGATGGGTCCCCGCGCAAAAAATGTTAGCCTTGTGCCATTTTTTAGCGGCCGTTTTTATGGCAGCCGCCGCTTATTACGGCTCGCAAAGTAATATCTGCTTTAGTGCTTTATTTACGTGCTACACATTAAGCGTGGCTTTTTATATGCCTACGCTGGCGTTATCTAACTCCGTCGCTTATACGGCATTGCGCCAACAGGGTTTAGATACCGTTAAAGTTTTCCCCCCTATCCGCGTATTCGGTACGGTGGGTTTTATTTGTGCCATGCTGACCACCAATTTTGCGGGATTTCAAGGCAGTTACGCCCAGTGGTATTTTTCCGCTATTTTAGGGTTTATTTTGGCCGTATATTGTGTAACTTTACCCGCGTGCCCCGTCGCACAAGGGGAAGCCAAAACGTTATCGGACGCGCTGGGCTTAAAAGCGTTTGCGCTGTTTAAGCAAAAGAAAATGGCGGTATTTTTCATTTTCTCTATGCTACTGGGTATGTGCTTGCAAGTAACCAACGGCTTTGCGGGGCCTTTCATTACGGGCTTTAACGCGTTAGACGGCTTTACCGGCTCTTGGGGGGCCAATAATGCCAATGCGTTAATTTCCCTTTCGCAAATGTCGGAAACGCTTTGTATTTTGCTCATTCCGTTCTTCTTAAAACGCTATGGAATTAAAATAGTAATGCTCATTAGTATGCTCGCGTGGGCGTTGCGTTTCGGCTTCTTGGGACTGGGCAATCCGTCCACCGCGTTAGGCGTGGTGTTACTGGTAGCGTCTATGATTGTTTACGGGGTAGCGTTTGACTTCTTTAACATTTCCGGCTCGCTCTATGTGGACCAAGAAACAGACCCGTCTATCCGCTCCAGCGCGCAGGGTGTATTTATGCTCATGACTAACGGCTTCGGGGCCGCTATCGGTTCGTTGGCGGCTCAAAAAGTGGTAAATATGCTTGTTATTTCCCACCAAAACCCCGCGCTGATGATTAACGGCGTATATCCGCAACCCTACTCACAGATGATTATTAACGGGTGGCGCGAATCGTGGTTTATCTTTGCGGGTTTCTCGTTTATAGTAGCCGTTTTATTCGCGTTTATGTTTAAGTATAAACATACCCGCCAAGCATAAGTTTGATAAATGAAAACAAAAATCCCCCGTTTGAAACGGGGGATTTTTTCGGTTATGCGGAAATTATAACGTATCGCCGATATGTTTTTTTACTTTGGCGGTAAAATCGGTCAGCACAAAAGGCTTAACGATACAATCTTTTACCTGCACAAAGTCCTTAAACATACGGGCCGATTCCACTAAAGCGGATGTAATGATAACCGGTATAGCCCCTAACGCCGGATCTTGCGACATAATCTTCACAATACTGCTGCCGTCTAATCCGGGAAGCATTACATCAAGCACCACCAGTTGCGGTTGCACTTGTTTCATCATAGAGATTGCGTCCCGCCCCGTTTGGCAAGAGAACACATCATACCCTTCGCGGCTAAGCACAAGGGTTAATAAGTCTACGATACTGGCTTCATCTTCTACAACTAAAATTCTTTTTTTCATAATAACCACCCTGTTTATTTTGTCCTGTCTTTTTTATTATACTTTTTTATATGAGAAAAAAAAGCACTTCCGCGTCCGTTCTTCCTAAAATGCGTCGTTTTGCGGCGGAACTCATCAGCCGAAAAGACTGCGTTTTGGTGGGACTTTCCGGCGGGGCGGATTCGGTTTGTTTGCTCCATTTCCTGCGTTATTTGGCTAGAGAAAAACATTTTGCGCTCGCCGCGGTGCATATCAACCACCACTTACGCCAAACCTCCTTGCGCGACCAACACTTTTGCCAAGATTTATGTCAAAAATTGGATATAGATTTATTTATTGAAAACGTGGACGCCCAAAAAATTACCCAAACGCAAGATTTAAGCCCCGAACACGGCGCACGCAAAGCGCGTTACGACGCCTATAAAAAAGTAGCGCGCCGCTGGGGAGCCACCAAACTCGCACTCGGACACCATTTAGACGACCAAGCCGAAACATTTTTGCTTAATTTACTGCGCGGCACCAAAGCCAAAGGGCTTGCGGGCATACCCGTGCGCCGCGCACTGACACCGAGCGTGGAAATCGTGCGCCCGCTATTGTGCATTACGCGCGCGCAAACCGAAGATTATTTAGCGCAAAACGGTCTGTCTTACGTAACCGACGAAACCAATTTTGACGACGCGTTCACCCGCAACTGGATACGCAACAAACTGCTCCCTTTGCTTGAGCAAAAACAACCGCAAATTCGCGAGCATATCACGCAAATGGCACGCGAACTGGCCGAAATTACCGACAAAAAATAACCCATATAATCCCGTTTTGCTTTTTTGATACGGCCCAATTTAGTAACATATAATTATGTGCACCAGTAAAGTTTTAGCATTTGCCCAAGAACATCATATTCAAATTGAGGGACTTACCTTTCGCGCGCAAGATGTGCAAAAAGGTTTTGTCTTCTTCGCCTTAAAGGGCGCGAACACCGACGGCAATTTATTTATTAGTGACGCCATAGAAAAAGGATCCTCTTTAATTGTTTCGTCGGTGGAACCTACCCAAAAATATTCAGTTCCTTACTTTGTTTCGCAAGATATAGATGCGGACATGGCAGACGCTGCGTACGCATTTTACGGGCGTCCTTCCGACGATTTGTGTATGTACGGCATTACGGGCACGAAAGGGAAAACCTCTATTGCGTATCTGTTGGAAGCGGTGCTGATGCGCGCTCGTAAAAAAGTGGGCGTTTTCGGAACGGTTAATTACCGCACGGACGGCAAAAAAATTTGCGACGCGCCCAACACCACCCCCGCCGCCTTAACCCTTTTTAAGTTACTCGCGCAAATGAAACAAAACGGGTGCACCGACGTCGTTATGGAAGTATCTTCACACTCTTTGGAACTGCGCCGCGTGCGTAACATTTGGTACAACACCGCTATTTTTACCAACTTGCAACGCGACCATTTGGACTTTCATTTAACGTTTGAAAATTACTTTTTAGCCAAACAAAAATTGCTTGATAATTTAGCCGACCCTGCCAATCCCAAACAAAACCGCGTCGCCGTCATCAACGCAGACGATCCCTATGGGCAACGTTTAATAACGTACTTGGGTAAGCGCGTAAAGGTGGTAACTTTTGGTTTAGACACAAAGGCCGATTTTAACGCCACCGATATTGAAGAACATTTAACGCATACGTCATTTAAGATTAACGGCGTGCCCATGCAAATCAATCTGCTCGGGCGGCACAACGTCTATAACGCGCTTGCCGCGTGTGCGGCGGCCAATGCCAACGGCATTTCGTTAGAAGTTGTTGCGCAAGGGTTTTTATCGCTCAGAGGTGTTCCCGGCCGTATGGAGCGCATTGATGAGGGGCAAGATTTCTTTTCGTTTGTGGATTTTGCCTATACCGACGAGAGTTTGCGCCGCGCGTTTGATACGGTAAAACCGTTCAAAAAAGGGCGCGTGTTGTTGGTGTTCGGTTGCGGCGGACAGCGCGACCGCACCAAACGCCCGTTAATGGGCAATACCGCATGCACCAACGCGGACCGCGTTTTTCTAACTAACGACAATCCGCGTTGTGAAGACCCTGAGCAAATTTTTAACGATATTTTAGCGGGCATGAAAGGATTTTCAAATTATGAAATCGTGCCGGACCGCGCCGAAGCCATTTCGCGCGCCGTCAAAACCGCACAAAAAGACGATATTGTCATTATCGCGGGCAAAGGGCACGAAGATTACCAATTAGTCGGCACCGAAAAACGCCATTTTTCGGACCAAGAAACGTTGCGGAAATTTCTGCGGGAGAAGTTACATGTTTAAGCCATCACTTTTTGAACATAAAAAAATAGGCGTTTTGGGAATCGGGCGCAGCGGGCGCGCGGTTGCCAAACTGCTGGCCAATAAAGGGTTTGACGTGCTTGTGAGCGAAGAAAGTTCCCCCTCTGTTATTCCGCAATTACCGACGAAAATAGAAGTGGAAACCGGCGGACACAGCGAAAAATTATTCGCGTGTGCGTGCCTGATTAAAAGCCCGGGAATTTTTCCCAAACATCCCGCCCTGCTCAAGGCCAAAACGTTAAAAATTCCCGTGTTTAGCGAGTTGGAAGTCGCACTGGCTTTTTTGCCTAAAAAAGTAACCGTTTTTGCCGTTACGGGCACCAACGGAAAAACGACCACTACCACCCTTTTGGGCGAAATATTAAAAGAAAATGCACGCCGCGAAAATAAAGGGCACAACGTATTTGTATGCGGCAATATCGGCACGCCCGTTTCGGAGTGCGTGGAAAGCATAAAAAGCGGGGATGACCTTGTAATAGAAGTTTCCAGTTACCAATTAGAGGACAGCTCCTATTTCCGCCCGCATATTGCGTGTTTGCTCAACATCACCCCCGACCATTTGGACCACCACGGTGGGATGAAAAATTACATCAAAGCCAAGGCCAAAATTTTCAAAAACCAACGCGCCAACGATTTTTTAATCTTAAACGGCGCGGACGGCATTTCGGCGCAGTTCGCCCCCCTAGCAAAAAGCCAAGTGCTTGCCTTTTCCACCCAGCCCAAACATTTACTGCGCACGGATGTTTTTTTTGACGGCGACGAACTGGTTTTCCGCCAAGGGCACCACTTCCGCCCGCCGCAACTGCTCAAAGGCATACACAACGTGGAAAATGCTATGGCGGCCGCGCTGATGGCCTTTGCTAAAGGCGCAAAAGATGATTGTATCCAATCTGTTTTTAATTCTTTCCGCGCCATGGAGCACCGCATTGAACAATTTGCCTATCACAAAGGCGTTACCTATGTAAACGATTCCAAGGCCACCAATTTGGATTCCACCCTTACCGCACTTAAAAGTTTTGAGCCGGTTAAAAATATTTGGCTCATTTTAGGCGGGCGCGACAAGGGGGCGTCTTACGAAGTACTTCTGCCGTATTTGCATAAATATTGCGCGCGCGTTTTATCTATCGGCGAATCTATGGATAAAATAGAAAAAGAACTGCGCGGCGACTTCCCCATTACCCGTTGTACGACGCTAGATAATGCCGTAAAAACGGCTATGCAACAGGCCAAGAACGGGGACATCGTGCTCTTGTCCCCCGCGTGTTCCAGTTTTGATCAATTCAAAGATTTTGAACAACGCGGTACGATTTTTAAGCAACTCGTAAACGCGCATATTTTTAACGAACGCACCCAAACAGACGCTTAAATTTTTAATTAAAACGTACGCGGTGTTTTGTGTGCGGGCGCGAAATAATGTATAATATAAATATAAATTGAGCAGTAGAACTGATTTTAGGGCAGTTGGCGCAGCGCTAGACGTTTTCATAAAGTACGTCCGCCGGAGCGGACGCGCCAACGAAAAACAATTTGAGTAGTAGAACTGAAATTTTAGGGCAGTTGGCGCAGCGCTAGACGTTTTCATAAAGTACGTCCGCCGAAGCGGACGCGCCAACGAAAAATAATTTGAGTAGTAGAACTAAAGTTTTTGGGCAGTTGGCGCAGCGGTAGCGCGTCCGCCTCACACGCGGAAGGTCACAGGTTCAAATCCTGTACTGCCCATATTTTTCTTATAAAAAAGGACTTATTTCGTTGTTGCTCGTTTGGTCGGATACTTCCGCCTTCGGCGCGTTACCGCCAGTATTCCTTCCAAACTCGCGTCTAGAACTAAGTCCTTTTTTTGTTGAAAAATATTCCGCGCTCTTACCAATTCTTTTTTAACACCCGCTTTTATGCGGGTGTTTTTACTTAAATAGTTGTAGACCAGTAAGCGGGCAAACTGCGTTATGATATTCCCAAAGACGCACATTCTTGTTTCAAACTACTTTTCATACGCTCCGTTCCAAAAGTGCTTTTAATCCATGAACAAATATCTTTTCTTGCATTTGCTTTTATAACCCAATCGCCATCTTTTGATTTTTGTAAATGGATAGCTCCATTGTTATACCAAGAACGCGTTGCCAGAGAAGTCCATAAATTTATAGAACACTCCTCATTTGCATTGCAATAAGCAGTCCATCCGCCAAATTTATCAAAACAAGATGCGTTATTTTCACATCTTTCCCACGGGAAAGAAATATCTAAATCAGCATAAGGATAAGAGGAAGTATTGTTTTCCCCTGTAAACCAGACATAACCCGAAGAAGGATAACCGTAAGTTGTAAGATAAATATCTATGGCTTCGGACATTTTATTAAAAGTTTGAAAAACTTGGGCATAATTAGTTTTTTGAAGACTTTTTTGATACTGTGGCAAGGCAATACTGCTTAAAATGCCGATAATTAAAACAACTACTAAAACTTCTATAAGGGTAAACCCGTTTGATGTATTTTTCATTATTTTGCTCCTTTTTAGCCGTAAAAAAAGCGGCGTTAAATGTTAAAAGCAATTTGAGGTAACCCCTAACAAATAATCGCCGCCTTACCTATCCCGTTAAGAAATAGGCAAGAGCAAAACGATTATCTGTTGACCTCAAATTTGCGCGGGATAAATTATCCCTTTGCTCGGTGCGCACTTCCTGCGCACTTCAACAAATAATCTTCAAATTTAGTTAAAATCGTTTATTTTTTGTGTTCGCACTCCTTTGACTAATTTACTTTTTCATTATACTACATTTGCTAAATTCAAAAACACCCGCTTTTAGGCGGGTGTTTTTAACTCTTCATTAGCAAATTATTTCTTTTCTTCGTCCGTCAATGCACAGGGTACGTGCGGACTTTTAGCCACTAAATCCTTAATGGGACTAATAACGCTTCCTTGCGGTTTAAGCGTGCACGGCCCGCCCACACAACCGCCCTTGCAACTCATCACTTCCAAGAGTTGGAAGTCGCCCGCCCCTTTGGCAAAAGCGTTCAAAATAAGCATCGCTTTTTTATCCAACCCCTGCAAGGCCATTTTCTTAAAGGATTTTTTACCCGCAAGCGCTTTTTCTACCGCTTGCGCCACGCCGCCCGTTACGCCGTAATAACGCGCCTCGCCGGAAATGGTATCTTTAAGCGGAGTTTCTTCATATTCGGCGGGAACAATTTTTTTTGCACTGAAAATCGCCCCTAATTCTTCGTAGGTCATTACAAAATCAATATTGGGGTCTTCCATCCCTTCGGCGCGTTTGGAAACGCACGGACCGATAAACACCGTTACAAAATTATTTTTCTTTTCTATCTCGGCGGTATAAGCGGCCGGCGTTTTGGTGTGGGAAATAAACTCTCGCAACGCGGGCAAATGCTTTTTGACGGCTTGCACCCACGCCGCGCAACAAGACGTCGTCATAAAGCGCGCACCTTGTTCCAAACGTTCCACCAGTTCGCGCGCTTCGTTACGGGTAGTAATGTCCGCGCCCTCGGCCACTTCGGTTACTTTGGAAAACCCGATTTTATAAATGGCACTGACCAGTTGGCCCAAAGAGCCCTCAAACTGCCCTACGATAGAGGGTGCAATTAGTGCGCACACTTTTTTGCCGTTTTTGATTTGGGTTAAAATGTCAATGAGTTGGCTGCGCTCCATAATCGCGCCGAACGGGCACGCTTCCATGCAACGCCCGCAAGAAATACACTTTTCAAAATTGATTTTAGCAAGGCCGTTTTCGTCTTTATGGACCGCGTCCACCGGGCAGGCTTGCTCGCACGGAACGGGAATAAATGTAATCGCGTTATACGGGCAAGAGTGTTTACACTGCCCGCAATTTTGGCATTTATCTTCGTCAATAATAGAGCGCCCGTTAATAAAAGAAATGGCCCCAAACCGGCACGATTGTTGGCACGGGCGCGCCAAACAACCTTGGCACGCTTCCGTCACAAAATGGCGCGCTTTGTGGCACCCGCGGCAAGCAATATCCATAACCGTCAGCGGCACTTCGGGCGGGTTTTTGCGGCAAAGTGCTTCCTTGGCATAATCGTTTAGCGAAGTAGCCTCGTCATCTTTTTCCACACTGCACCCCAATGCCGCCAAAGTACGCGAACGGAACACCGCCCGCTCCTTATAAATGCAACAACGCACCGAAGATTTGGCGTCTTGCGGGATGACCTCATAGGGGATGCGGTAAGCGTCCGAATCTAACGTACCTTTATCAAAGCCCTCTACAATTTTGCGCAGAGCCGTCCGTCTGAAATAAATGGCTTGGTTATCGGATATATTCATACCCATATATTAGCATATTTTCCGTTACTTAATAAGCACGCCGCAACCCGCAAAATAAAATTCTAACCCTTTTTTGTGCTTGAGCATTGCCGTCGTGCTTGGTAACGTAAAAAAGGGACATTTCCCCGAAAACTAAAATCACTAAAGGAGAACTATGAATAAAATAAAAACTATCTTTTGTGCCTTGGCCCTTTTCATACCGGCCGCCGCACAAGCACAAGTATTTATGGAAGAAAGCGAACTGCTCGTTTTAACACCCGTTAAACATGAGCAACGGCTTCACAACCGCCTGATGGCGTTGACGGATGAGTCCGACAATGCGCTTGAACGCGCTTGGCAAACAGGCAAAAACGAACTCGTGCGCCTTGGGTTACAAGTAGGAGCGGACGTTTCCTATACGTTCCAACGGGTTTCCCCGAGCGGCAAACAAACCTCCATACAGGGCGTGTATTACCCGTATTTAACATGGAATTTATTTAAGGATACGGCAATCGGTTCGGGGCAACTCAACATAAACTATACTTTTGTACGTTACTGGGGAGCGCAAGCCGCCGATTTACAAAACCGCGTAGCACTGGCCACTGCTTTTAACGATTACGCCGCAGATCAGGAATTCTTCTCGCAATTTTCATACACGCACACTTTACCCGGTCAAATGGATTGGCTTTCGCTCACGGTCGGGCAATTCCCGCTCTACAACTTTGACGGCACAACCTATATGGATAACCAACAAACTGCGCTGATGAATTATTCCCTTTCGCAAAATGCGTCCGCGGTTTATCCGTCCGCTTCGTTGGGGGCATATATTCAAGCGCAAAACAACTACTTTAATCTGGCTTTCGGGTATCAGGACGCAACCAACATCACCGGCGAACATATTGAGTTAGATACCGCCTTTGACGGCAAATATACGCTGTTCGGTTCCGCCGCGTGGACGCCTTCTTTTGACTTCGGCGACGGGCAATATAGTGTGCTTTACTATTACCAACCCGCCGTTGAAAAACAAAACGAAGACGTAAACGGCTGGTCCGTTAATGTGCAACAAAATATCGGGGAGAAATTTGCCACGTTTGCGCGCGTAAACGGCTCTAATAAGGGCGTAAGCGGAATAAAAAATTCCTATGCGCTCGGTTCCGCGTTTTTAGATCCGTTGGACCGCAACCCCAATGATGCCATTATTACCGGTATGGCCTACAACCGCTTGAGTGATAGCGGTATGGGTTATCCGCCCTTTATGCACCCCGAAGAAATCGTAACCGAAATCCAATGGGTTTGGGGTATCGGCAAAATGCTGACCATTACCCCCGATTTTCAAATGTCGCCGCGGGCCGGTTTAAGCAACCGCAAAAAAACGACTTACACCGTCGGTTTGCGCACGACACTAATGCTGTAATTTAAGGAGAAATAACTATGGAAAATAAAGAACTTATTTTGGGTACGCGCTACCCCACGCTCGCGTTTATTTCCGGCGGAGCCGGACAAGCCGCCGACGGAATCCCCCCGCAGCCGTTTGAAACGTTCTGCTACGACAGCGCACTCTTGCAAGCCAAAGTGGAAAACTTTAATATTGTCCCTTATACTTCCGTTTTACCCAAGGAACTCTACGGCAATATCTTGCCGGTAGATAAAGTAACGCCGTTTTTCAAACACGGCGCCGTTTTGGAAGTCATTATGGCGGGCAACGGCGCGCGCATAGAGGACCACAAAGCGATTGCCACCGGCGTGGGCGTTTGTTGGGGAAAAGACAAAAAAGGCGAACTTATCGGCGGATGGGCGGCCGAATATGTGGAATATTTTGATACGCCTATTGATGATGAAATTGCCCAAGGCCACGCACATATGTGGCTCAACAAATCACTCAAGCATGAATTGGAAATCCGCGGGGTGGAAAAACACAGCGAATTTCAAATTTGGCACAACTACATCAATATCACCCAGCCGTTTGCGTATTGTTTAACGGTAATGGGTTTTTTGAATTTCAAATTTGCCGCGCCGGTAAACTTGAAATAATTAACGGGGGAATTTATGGGAGAAAACAAAACAGCCGCGAAACTCGGTGTAATCGGGTTAGCAAGCGTCGTTATCAGTTCCATGGTCGGGGGAGGAGTTTTCTCCCTTCCCCAAAATATGGCGGCGGGAGCAAGTGCGGCCGCCGTACTTTTGGCGTGGGTGATTACCGGACTCGGGATGTATTTTATCGCCAACACATTTAGCGTGCTTTCCCGCGTCAAGCCGGACTTAACCGCCGGTATCTATATGTACGCGCGCGAAGGGTTCGGCCCATACGTCGGGTTTACCATCGGTTGGGGATATTGGCTATGCCAAATCTTCGGCAACGTGGGATATGCCGTCATCACCATGGACGCACTCAATTATTTTTTCCCGCCGCATTTTGCGGGCGGAAATAATCTGCTTTCCATTGTGTGCGGCTCGGTGCTCATCTGGGGTTTTAACTTTATTGTACTGCGCGGAGTAAAGCAAGCAGCCGTACTCAACGTGATAGGCACGATCGGCAAATTGGTGCCGCTGCTTTTATTCTGCTTAATTATGCTTTTTGCGTTTCATTTTGACCGGTTTGATTTTAACTTTTTGGGCAAAATGGCCGAGGGCGGAAAAACGCTCGGGCCGCTAAGCACGCAACTTAAAAGCACCATGCTCGTTACGCTGTGGGCCTTTATCGGTATAGAAGGCGCCGTCGTGCTTTCCAACCGCGCCAAAAGCCAATCGGCCGTGAGTAAAGCCACGCTGCTGGGCTTTTTAGGGTGTTTGGTTATTTATATCGGGCTTTCCGTGTTGCCGTTCGGTTTCTTAACGCAAGAAGAAATTGCCGCAGTTGCTAACCCGTCAACGGCGGGCGTGTTGGAAAAGGTGGTTGGCCCGTGGGGCGCGTATTTAATGAATATCGGCCTGCTAGTGGCGGTGCTTTCTTCATGGCTTGCGTGGACCATGATTACCGCCGAAATCCCCGCCGCGGCCGCCGAAAACGGCACTTTCCCAAAAGCCTTTGCCCGCCAAAACGCGCAAGGCGCGCCGTCCGTTTCGTTATGGGTAACCAGTGCGCTGATGCAACTGGCGATACTGGTGGTGTATTTTTCCAATAATGCGTGGAATACTATGCTTTCCATAACGGGGGTGATGGTACTGCCCGCTTATTTGGCAAGCACGCTTTATTTATGGAAACTGGTGGAAGACGGCGACTTTGAAAAAATATCCCCCACCGGCCGCGCGGCCGCGTTGGCGACCTCGGTACTGGGGACGATTTACGGGTTATGGCTCGTCTATGCGGCGGGATTTAAGTATTTATTTTTAGCGTTTATATTTTTAGCCGCCGGCATACCCGTATTTATTTGGGCGCGCAAACAACAGGCAGATGGTCAACCCGTTTTTAGGAGCGGGGAAATTGCCGTTATGGTGATTTTAGTTATTTTTGCGTTGGCCGCCGTTTATGCGTTTTCGCGTGGGCTCGTAAAAATATAGAAGGTAACTGACAAAATTCCCCGCTTTTGCGGGGAATTTTTATCTATCCCAAAAAAGCGTACTCTTTCCAAAAATTATCCAACACCGCGTCTAAAAAGAGTTCTTTGCTCGTTTCCCCTTTGATTATTTTTTTAAGGGAAGTCCACGCTTTACTTGTTGCGGGGGATAAGCGGTTATTTAACGCAACAACCGCGCTTAACAGGTATGTTTGTTCGGCTGTTTTTTCGGCGGTTACGAGCACTATTTTTTTATAAGAATGTGTCGCCGCGTCCCACGCTAAAATATTTCCCGCCGCATTTTTCTTTGTTTTTAATTCAAACACTTTGCCTAGCGTATCGCAAAACGCATTTTCCAGCGCGCGCGATAAATTTTCTTGCGCTAAAATTTTTGCGGGTTTTAAGATAAGCGTAAAATATACCCCGCCTTCGCCACAGGGCAACAAATCGCCGATTGGCGTGCAAGCGGCCTTCTGGCAACAGGCAAGCACCAAGGTGGCGTGGTTTTCGGCGGGGGCCAATTCCCGCGCTAATTCGCAGGTGGAATTTAATTCTTCCACGCCGATAACTTTTTGTACAGATTGTAATGTCAAAATCGTTTCCATAATTTTATTTTACCTATTTTAATTTCATTTGGCGCAACTCAAAAAGCCGGTCGCGCAGTTCTGCGGCGAGTTCAAAGTTAAGCGCGTCGGCCGCTTCGCGCATTTGCGTTTCTAAATCTTTCTCTATGATTTTAATGTTTTTTGCCGTCGGCACCGGCATAGACTCGCTTAAAATACCGAACGCACTTGTTTTGGCTTGTTGTTCAAATTCTTTTAGGTCCGCTTCCGTTTTTTGAATCGTTTTGGGTGTAATGTGGTGCTCCTTATTATACGCTTCTTGAATTTCGCGGCGGCGGTTCATTTCGTTAAGTGCGTAGCGCATGGAATCGGTTTGGCGGTCGGCATATAAAACAACTTCCCCGCCCACATTACGCGCGGCCCGCCCCGAAATTTGAATCAGCGTGGTCGTGTTTCTCAAAAACCCTTCGTTGTCCGCACCTAAAATAGCCACGAGACCCACTTGTGGAATATCTATCCCCTCGCGCAACAGGTTAATGCCGACGAGCACATCAAACGCGCCTTGCCGAAATTCTTTTAAGATTTCCACGCGCTCTAGCGATTCTATATCGGAGTGTAAATAGCGCGTTTTAATCTTTTTCTCCGTAAAATACGCGCTTAAATCTTCGGCGGTTTTTTTGGTGAGCGATAACACGAGCGTACGTTCGCCGCGTGCTTTATGCTCGTTAATTTTTTGCACCAGATGGTCAATTTGCCCGGCGGTGGGGTGCACAATTACTTTGGGGTCCACCAAGCCTGTTGGGCGGATAACCTGCTCCACAATATCGTTTCCGCAAACGGAAAGTTCGTAAGGACCGGGCGTGGCGGATACAAAAATCGTGGACGGGAGTAAACGCTCAAATTCGTCAAATTTTAACGGGCGGTTATCTAGTGCCGATGGCAAACGGAAACCGAAATCAATAAGCATTTGTTTGCGGGCGCGGTCCCCGTTGAACATCCCGCGCACTTGCGGTAGCGCGACGTGCGATTCGTCCACAAACATCAAAAAATCATCAAAACGTTTGAAATAATCTAACAGACACGACGGCCGCTGCCCTGCTTTTCGTCCGTCCATATAGCGCGAATAATTTTCTATGCCCGAGCAAAACCCCGCTTGGCGGATCATTTCCATATCGTACTCGGTGCGCTGTTTAAGGCGGTAGGCTTCCATTTCTTTGCCTTGCGCGGTAAGTTCCGCGTGGCGGGCTTGCAAATCTTGCTCAATTTGCGAAAGGGCATTTTCCATTTCCTCGTCTGTTGCCACGAAGTGCTTGGCGGGATATATCCACGCTTCGTTAAGTTCGGCAATAATGTTGCCCGTTATGGGGTGAATTTCGTAAATATGCGCGATAGTCTTGCCCGTAATTTCCACGCGGAGCGCATTTTGCGAGTAGGGCGTCATGATATCCACAAACGGCCCGCGCATACGGAAATTGCCGGATAAAAATTCCATTTCGTTGCGCTGATATTGGATTTTAATTAACGCGCCCGAGAGTTGCCCGCGCGTCATTTGTCCGCCTTGGCACACGTAAATACGCATTTCGCGGAAAGAATCCGGCGAGCCGATATTGTAAATGCACGAAACCGACGCGACCACGATTACATCTTTGCGTGTTACTAAGGAAGTAGTAGCCTTTAAGCGCAGTTTATCGAGTTGCGCATTGACGGAAGAATCTTTTTCAATATAAGTATCCGTCTGCGGGATATAGGCTTCGGGCTGGTAATAATCGTAATAAGAAATAAAATATTCCACTGCATTATGCGGGAAAAATTGCTTAAACTCGGCGTAGAGTTGCGCGGCAAGAACTTTGTTTGGCGATAAAATGAGTGTTGGGCGGTTGATTTTTTGGATCACGTTGGCCATGGTAAATGTTTTACCCGATCCCGTTACGCCGAGTAAGGTTTGGCGCGTTTTTCCCGCAAGCACATTTTGCGCAAGCGCATCAATGGCTTTAGGCTGGTCGCCCGCCGGCTTAAAGGAAGAAACAAGTTCAAAATGATCCATAAAAAAAGCGGTCTATTAAAAGACCGCTCAAAAATTATTTGTGCACATGTACGAAATCGGCATTGAGCACGCCCGGAAGTAATTGGTCAACCCCAATAATTAAAAACTGCATGGCAATCGCACACAAAATCATTCCCATAAAACGGATGACGATTTGCGTGCCGTTGCTGCCGATTTTATCAAAAATATAACGCGAACTGACCAGCACCGCCCCCACCAGACAGGCACTCAAAAAGAGTACGAAAATCATCATTAAGGACATGCCGAGCGTGGTGCTTTTTTCCGCGTACAAAATGACCGTGGTAATAGATCCGGGCCCGATAAAAAGCGGCATGGCAACGGGCACCAAAATATGGCTTAAACTATTGCGCGCTTGGTCAAAGGTAGTGCCGGAGTGGGCGGCGGTTTCAATGCCGTGGTTATCAAATTTTGTTTTGCCCTGTAACATGCGCAAGCCGATTAAAAGAATCATCACCGACCCCGCCAAACGGAACGCGGGGATAGAGATACCGAACATGGTTAAAATGCGCGTACCGAATAAAAAGAAAATAAGCAGTAAGATAAAAATGGATACCGCCATGAGTAGTGCCACCGTACGTTGTACTTTGGGCGTTTCGTTCTCTACGTGCCCCAAGAACACCGGCACGTTACCGATAGGGTTCAAAATAGCGATAATACCGATAAAAGCGTTAAAAATCAAACTCCAATCCATTTTATAATACTCCTAAAAGGTATAACTTAAAAAAGCCGTTTGAGCGGCTACTTATAGTATATAAAATTAAAAGCACGTTAAAGGGTTACAGAGATAAAACGAACAATTTTTATATAAAAAGTAGTTATTTTTTAATAAAAATCAAAAATCTCGCAATTTTAAGGAAGCAAAATGATTTAAATTTAAGAGAGCGATAATTTCGCAAGGAAAGAAACTCTCTTAAATTAAATAAGGATAAAGGATTAAAATGAAATTCTTTAAATTACGAAAAGAAAACGACCTATATAAAACCGCTTCTTGTGAGCGCAATACTCAAGCCGCTATGAAAAAAGAGGCTTTCAAGATAAAAAATTGGGGGAAAGGACTTTCTTTAGTGGTTTGCACCAAAGAAAAAGATCATCCCAACACGCCGCATGTTCATTTGTGCGTAGGAGAAGGGCACAACGTAGTAGTTAGTGTATTCGTAAATGATTGTGACAAGCATCTTGATTATAAAGAAGATAGATATTACCAAGACTTTAAGAAATTAAGAGAACTTGTAGATAATAACAAAGCATTATTCACACAAATTTACTACGCCAAAGACGGCAATAAAATAAAGGAATTAGCCAAGCAATTGCCAAGGTAATATTGTGGTTGTAAAACAGGGGATTTTCCCCTGTTTTACAATATGTTACAATAGACACTACAACTATAGACATAACAAGAGAGGTTTTTAATGAAAAAGACACTGCCTAACGGCGATACCGTAATAAACACAACGCACAGTTTTCATGATCACGACCCCCGCTACATGGACGAAGTTATTTGTAAGGACAACTTCCGTATGATCGTTACTTTTAGAAACGGTGTTGTGAAGGAAATAGATGCACTCCGTTTTATAAACCGTAAATGGAATGTGCGTAATTTTGACAAACTTAAGGGCAATATTTCGCTGTTCAAAAGGAAGGCTTGCGCGAATTACGAATATGTCGCTTGGGACTATGATTTTGCCGATATAGATGCGGGATTTTTGTGGAAAGCGGGCAAGACCATTAAAAAGCCCACAAAAAGATCTGTTTTTATTAAATTAAAAGAGTTACCGTGCGGGCTTACTTTAACCACCAATTCAAACGAAGATACTTTCCCCGATATCCCCCATTTTCATTTTTTTCAGAAAGATTTACAGGTAGGGATTATTTCCTTAAAGCGTTGCGAAAAACGCCTTGGAAATTGGAGCAGGGATCCCTTATACGACAATCATAAACCAGTAAAAAAGTTTATCCGCAAAAATAAAGAATTGCTGACGCAGATTTATAATGCCAAAACAACTGCGGAAAAGAAAAAACTTGCCAAAAAGTTGTCTGATTTTTAGTCAAAATAATTATACCCCGCACAAAAACACTGCGGGGTGACGGCGAGAGAGTGCGCAAAAAGTTGTTATAAAAAATCTACGGCTTTGTTAATACCACATGCCACAGGTATTCGGTATTCCCGTGTGTTCCTTTGATCGGGCTCTCTATCACTTCGTCCCCTTGCGCGCCGTAGCGTGCGGCTAAATTTTCCTCCAAAAAAGTTTTTACGCGCGCAATAGCCGCTTGGCGGTTTTCTTCCGTTTTTACAATGCCGTGGGGCACTTGCTTTGGGGTCAGTTCAAACTGCGGCTTTATAAGAAAAACAATTTCACTTTGTTTCGCCATCACCTTAAAAAGCGGCTCCATAATCATGGTGAGCGAAATAAACGACACGTCCACCGCCGCCACTTGAGGGGGTTCGTCAAATAAATCCGCCGTCATATAGCGCGCGTTCGTTTCCGGCTTAAAGAAAAAGTTTTCGTAGCGGCGCATTTCGTCGGCGAGTTGGCCTTTGCCCACGTCCACGCCGTACACTTTAAGCGCACCCGCCTGAATCATGCAATCACTAAATCCCCCCGTAGCTACACCGATATCCACGCACACTTTGCCGCGCACGTCTATATCCCAATGCTTAAGTGCGTGCGCGAGTTTTAACCCGCCGCGCGACACGTACGGGCACGATTTTTCTTTGATAGAAAGCACATCTTCGGGTAAAATAGTCCTATCGGCGCGGGTTTCTTCTTGCCCGTTAACCATCACTTCGCCCGCCATAATAGAGGCTTGCGCGCGCGTGCGGCTCACAAAAAATCCCTGCTCCACCAGTGCCATATCCAAACGGAGTTTTTTGGGTTTATTCATCTTGGCTGTTCTCGGCGAGTTCGGTATCAAAAGGTTGCGTTAAAAGTTCGGTGCCTTTCTTTTTGAGTTCTTCCACTTTGAATTTTACTTTTTCCAATTTTTGCGAAAGTTCTTTGGAAAGGCCGATACCCTCTTCAAAAAGTTTTACCGCGTTATCCAAATCGGTTTGTTCTTCTTCTAATTTCCCTACAATTTCTTCCAAACGGGAAAGTTGCTTTTCAAAAGTTACTTTGGTTGGCATATAAAATCTCCTTATTTAACTTGGGTATGAATTGTCCCGTCTTTTACTTGCACGTAAATCGTTTCGCCGCTTTGCGTCTGCGACACGCTGGAAATCACGCTTCCGTCTTGCTTGCGCGTGATGCTGTACCCGCGTTTGAGCACCGCTTGCGGGCCCAGCGCGGAAAGTTTTTCTTTTATCACGTCAAAACGGTGCGAAAATTGATTAAGTTTTTCTTTCCATGCATTTTCCAGACGCTCGGTTAAATCGTCCAACTCCTGCTCTTTGGCTTGTGTGATAACGGCGGGGTCTTTTAATACGCGGCGGTTTAGCGCCAAATCAAAACGGCTTTTGGCGCGCTCGTAGAATAAACTAATCGCCTGCACCATGCGTTTTTGCAGTTGCGCTACCTTTTCGCGCGTGTTTTGCGAATTTTGTACCACGAGTTCCGCCGCGGCGGACGGCGTCGGTGCGCGCAAATCGGCCACAAAATCGGCTATGGTAAAATCTACTTCGTGCCCGACGCATGAAATGACCGGAATTTTACTGCGGAAAATTGCACGTGCGACCGCTTCTTCGTTAAAGGCCCATAAATCTTCCATACTTCCCCCGCCACGCCCGACGAGCAGTACATCCAACGCGGGCGTAAAGCGGTTCAAATCATCTATCGCTTGGGCAATTTCCCCCGCCGCCTGCTCACCTTGCACGAGCGTCGGTGCGATAACCACTTCCAAATGCGGGTTGCGCCGCTTGAGCACCGATAAAATATCCCGCACCGCCGCGCCGGTGGGCGAAGTAACTACCCCGATACGTTGCGGATAGGCCGGAATCGGGCGTTTGCGCGCCTGCTCAAAAAGGCCTTCTTCCTGCAAGCGTTTTTTTAAGCGTTCAAATTCCAAAAACAGATTTCCTTTTGCGAGCGCTTCTACTTTTTTGACAATGATTTGGTATCGCCCTTGTTTAGCGTAGCACGATAAACTGCCCCAAACGCGCACTTGGGTGCCCTCTTGCAATTCAAGCAAGTATTTTTTAGCGTCCCACTTAAACATGACCGCGGGCAATAGCGCGTCGCGGTCTTTGAGATCAAAATAAAGATGCCCTCGGCTTGCTTCCCGTAATCCGCTCACTTCGCCTTCCACAAAAATATCGCGGAAAACACCTTCCATCATCTGTTTGACGGCAAGCGTAATGGCGGTAACGGAGAAAACTTGACCTCTAAAAGGAGCTTCGGGTTCCATTTATTCTCCTTTGATTTCTTTAAGGCGTTTGATCAGTGCGCCTTCTTTGCCCAGCGTATTGGGTTCAAAAAATTTTTTTGCTTTGGGCATATATTCTTGTTTAACGTAATGATTAGGAAAATCGTGCGCGTATTTATAACCGCGGTTTTTACCGCCGCTACGCAAATGGTCCGGAACCGCGCGGTAAGGCCCTTCGCGCACTTCCTGCAAGGCTTTATCAACCGCCAAATAGGCCGAGTTGCTTTTGGGGCAACACGCCACATAAATGGCCGCGTGCGCGAGAGGGATACGCACTTCGGGCATACCCAGTTCTTCGGCGGCTGAAAAGGCGGCCTGCGCAATCATAATGGCGGCGGGTTCGGCAAGGCCGACGTCTTCACTCGCGCAAATTAAAATGCGCCGCGCAATAAAACGCGGATCTTCCCCACTCTCCAGCATACGCGCGAGCCAATAAACTGCCGCATCGGGGTCCGAGCCGCGCATGGATTTAATAAAAGCCGAGATAATATCATAATGGTCGTCGCCTTTTTTATCATAGCGCAAATGGCGTTTTTGGATGCACTCTTGCGCAATTTCCAACGTAATGTGTTTTAAGCCGTCTTGCGTTGGCTCGGTGGTAACAAAGGCGAGTTCGGCCGCGTTGAGCATTTTGCGGCTGTCGCCGTTGGCTTGGGAAATAAAAAACTCCGCCGCGTCTGCGTCAATTTTGGCGTGTTCGGTATCCGCGGCGCGCGTTAAAATTTTAAGTAAATCGTTTTCTTCAAGCGGCTTAAATTCAAATACCGAGAAACGCGATAAAAGCGCGTTATTGATGTAAAAATACGGGTTTTCCGTCGTAATACCGATTAAAATAATATCCCCGCGCTCTACCGAAGGAAGCAGGACATCTTGCTGGGTTTTATTAAAATGGTGAATTTCGTCTAAAATAACCAGCGTTCTTTTTTGCTCAAAAGCGGGCGTACGCGCACGTTCTTTGGCTTCGGCGAGTACTTTTTTTAAGTCCGCCACGCCGGCGGCCGCCGCATTTAATTCCACGGTGTGCGCCTTGGTGCGCGAAGCAATATAACGTGCCGTTGCCGTTTTGCCGCATCCGGGCGGGCCGAAAAAAACGGCCGATTTAATCATATCCGCTTCCAGCAAACGGCGCAGCATTTTACCTTTGCCCAGCAAATGCGGTTGGCCGGCAAAGTCTTCTAAATTTTTGGGTGCTTGCCGCGCGGCAAGCGGAACAAGTTGCTCAGTCATCTTTTTCTTCCAACGATTGTTGCAGACGGGCAATGAGTTTGTTTGTTTTTTCTTCCGCCGTTTTTTGCGCTTGTCGGGCATTTTCCGCTTGCAGATAGTTTTGCTTTGCGAAAAAGAAAGCCGCCTTTAAGGCCTGTTTCAAGGTGTCAATTTCCCCCTCTTCCTGCATAAGGGAATTCATTTTTTCTTCCACTTGCAACGCAAGCGCGGACGCTTCCTGCCCGCTCAAATTGTCTGATTTTACTTTAAGCGGAAATCGTTTAATTTCTATTTGAATGGTTTTTTCTGCCATAGTTTTATTGTAACTTTTTGACTAAACCTATACAACTAACTTTTCTACGCGTACCGAAAATACTATAATATCACTATGAACATTACTGAATTCAAAACTGCCTGTTTGGCTATAGAACAGGAATATAAAACCAAAATCAGTGCCGCCGCGGATTCTGCTGCATTGGAAGAATTGCGCGTAGCGGCTTTAGGAAGAAAAGGCGCGCTTACGGAACTCTTAAAGGCGCTTAAAGATTTTTCTATTGAAGAGCGCAAGGAAGCCGGCCCGCTGGGCAACACGTTAAAACAAACATTAACCTCCTTGTTTGATGAAAAAACCGATTTTTTTGCCGTTAAAGAAATCAATGACGCACTCAACAAGACGGACATTGATTTAACGCTGCCCGCATATCCCGTCGCTTGCGGGCACCGCCACCCGTTATCGGTGGCGCAAGACCGCATGACAACCATTTTATCGCACTTGGGTTTTGAGTGGGCCGAAGGCCCTTGGGTGGAAGACGAAAAACACAATTTTGACTTATTAAATGTTCCCTTGCACCACCCTGCGCGCGACGCACAAGATACGTTTTTTGTGGATACCAAAGCGCCTTTGGTGTTGCGCTCGCACACTTCAAACGTGCAAAGCCGGTATATGGAAAAACACAAACCGCCTCTGCGCATTATGGCCCCCGGGCGCGTGTTTAGAAACGATAGTTTAGACGCCACCCACAGCCCCGTTTTTCATCAAATAGAGGGCTTATACGTGGATAAAAACGTCAGTTTAGCCGATTTAAAGAGCGATTTAACCGCATTTATGAAAGGCCTTTTCGGAAACAAAGCGGAAATCCGTTTCCGCCCGTCCTTTTTTCCGTTTACCGAGCCGAGCGTAGAAGTAGATGTTAAATGCGTGTTCTGCCAAGGCAAAGGGTGTAACGTATGCAAAGGCAACGGCTGGATTGAAATGTTAGGCGCGGGCATTGTGCACCCCAACGTACTCAAAAATTGCGGCATTGACCCCGAAGCATTCAGCGGGTATGCGTTCGGCATGGGCGTGGAACGGCTTGCCATGATGATGCTTAACATCAAAGACATACGCGCGTTTTATGAAAACGACGTACGTTTGTTAAAACAATTTTAGGGAGATTTTACACTATGAAAATTTTATATTCTTGGCTGAAAGATTTTATTGATATTGATTTAACTCCCGAAGAACTCGCTAAAAAACTAACTGATTTGGGCATAGAAGTAGCGTCTGTGGAAACCACCGGAGCCGATTTTGAGGGCGTGCATGTAGCACAAATTACCCAAATTGATAATCACCCCAACTCCGACCATTTACATTTGGTAACATTAGACCGCGGGAACGGGCAAACCCAACGCGTTGTGTGCGGTGCGCCCAATATTGCCGTCGGGCAAAAAGTCCCTTTGGCCCGCGTGGGCGCGCGGCTGGGAAAAATCGTGATGAAACCCGCCGTTATACGCGGGGTAGCGTCCGAGGGGATGATTTGCTCGTCGGACGAACTCGGTCTTACGCACACCCGCGCACACGGCATTTTAGTGTTAGATGACAATTTAGAACTCGGTACAGATGTTTCCACGCTCTACGGCAAACCCGATTCCCTTTTTGAGTTGGAAATTACCTCTAACCGGCCTGATTTGCTTTCGCATTTAGGCGTGGCGCGCGAATTGGGGATATTACTCAACAAACCGGTCAAACTCCCCGAAATCAAGGATATTCCCTCTCAAGGAAAATCGTTAGAAGTGGAAATTCAAAACCCGCAAGCCTGCGGCCGTTATTTAGGGCGCATTATACGCGGAGTGAAAAATGCGCCGTCGCCCGAGTGGATGCAGACGCGTCTGTCTGCCATGGGCTTAAACCCGAAAAATGCGCTGGTGGATATTACCAACTACGTGATGTTTGAACTGGGCAACCCGTTACATGCATTTGATTTGCGCGAAGTAAAGGGAGGTAAAATTATCGTGCGCAACGCGGCAGAAGGCGAAAAATTTGTCGTGCTCGGCGAACGTGAACTGACCTTAAACGAAAATTGTTTGATGATTGCCGATACCGAAAAAGCCACCGCGCTGGCCGGCATTATGGGCGGTATGGGCAGCGGCATTAAAGAAGACACGCAGGATATTTTTATTGAAGCCGCCTATTTCAACCCACCGACTATCAATAAAACTTCCAAAAAATTTGCGATTTCGTCCGACTCGTCGCAACGCTTTGAACGCGGAACCGATATTGAAGCGGCCGCTTTAGCCATGCGCCGTGCGAGCCAACTTTTTGTGGAAATTTGCGGCGGCACCGCCAGTGAAATTAATGACGTTTACCCGCAAAAATTTGAAAATAAAGAAGTTGCTTTTACCCCCGCACAAATCAATGCCATTTTAGGGGCTCAGATACCCGACGAAAAATTAAAAGAAATTTTCGAGCACTTGGCAGCAAAGTTTGATCCTTCCGGCGACGTGTGGAAATTCCAAGCCCCCACTTACCGGCGCGACTTAAACCACAAGTGGGACCTTGCCGAAGAAGCCGCCCGCTTTGCAGGCTACGACCAAATCCCCGTATCGTCAACGCGCGCGTTTGTAGCGTTTGCCGATAACCCTAAACCCATAGAGCTGACCAAACAATTTGCAAACACGCTTTCGCGGGCGGGGTTTTACGAATGTAAAAACATTGATTTTGTGGGCGAAAAAGACTTAAAAACGTTTGGCGCGGACCCGAAATTCTGCATCCGCGTCAAAAATGCGCTCGCGCAAGGGTGGGATTATTTGCGCCCGTCTTTACTCCCCTCGCTCCTTAAAAACGTGGAGAGCAACTTGCGTTTCGGCAATACGGACTTAAAACTTTTTGAAACCAGTAAAACATTCCAAAATATGAAAGGTTTTCCGGTGGAAAACTATGGTGTCGGCGGCGTATTAACCGGCAATATAGAGAGCGAAAAGTTCTTTGCCGCGCCCGTACGCGCGATAGATTTTTATTGGCTTAAAGGGCTTATGCAGGTACTTTTTGCCCAGACGGCGGGAATTTCTTTTGCGCCGTCTAAACAGGCCCCTGCTTATATGCACCCTAAGATTTGTATGGATATTGTCTATAACGGAAAAATTATTGGGTTGTTCGGCCAACTTCATCCGCTAACCCTAAAAGCATACGGCATTAAAAACCCCGTTGTATGGGCGTTTGAATTTGCCACCAAACTTATAGAGAAAGATTTTTCCGCGCAGGACTTTAAGCCCGCCAAAGACGTGGCCGTTTTCCCGTCGTCTTTGCGTGATCTATCGGTCGTGTTAGACAAACAAACCACTTATGCACAAATTACAAGTGCGTTGGAGAAAACCCCTTTAGATGTGGATTTTTCCTATCATTTGATTGATGTATATGAAGGGGAACACTTGCCGCAAGGCAAAAAGAGCGTAACGTTTAGTTTGGCTTTCTCTAAAAAAGACGGCACGCTTAAAGACAAGGAAATTGATGATGCCTTTGCGCGTATCGTAGAACAATTACGCGCGCAACTCGGCGCACAACTCAGGTAATATGCCCGATAAAACACAAGAGTTAGAGAATCTGGTGGAACAGGTTCTCTCCCGCCAAAAAACCTTGCAAGCGCAAAACAAAAAACTGGCGGGCCGTATCCGCGTTTTGGAAGAAACAGCCGATCAACTAAAACAAACGGAAACGGAACTCAAAAATTTGCGCGAGTGGAAAAAGAACGCGCAAAACGTGTTGCGCCGCTTATCGGGCAAAATAGATAAAGAAATACAAAAACACCAAAAACAGCAGGATAAAATTGCTTAGTTATGGGTACACAAAAAACCCCGCTCGTTTGAGCGGGGTTTTTGTTTTCTCTAATTAAGAAATTAGAAGTAGAAACGGCCGACCAAAGCAGCACCAAAACCGCTGCGGTCAGAGAGCACGGCACCATCTTTTTTCACTTTAGCGCCGATATTGTAGCGAGCATCCAAGCCCAACGCAAAAAGTTCGGTAAAGCGGTATTCCGCGCCGGCAGCAATGTGAGGGAAGACTTTTGATTTGTGTTCATCGTCTCTTCCCGCCCAACCGGAGATGTCGGCGTTCGTGTAGATATAGGTTAAACCGGCTCCACCGAAGAAACTCCAACCTTTTACACCGCCGTCCCATTTATAGTAAACGGTTACAGGAAATGCCATAGTTTCTTCCGTCCATTTTACGCCGCCACCTTTTATTTCGTTTTCGCCGTAGGAATCTAAGCCGAAACGCAAGCCGAGTTTGTTGGCATCTTGCAAGGCCCATTCATATTGGCCTTCAATGCTGAAATAAGCACCGTTCTCATCTAAAGAGGTGCCCGCGCCGTTCAAATCCTTCATAGTTTTCGGGTCGTTTTCGGCATACCCTAATTTAACACCTAAGCCCCAGCCCGATTCACCGACGGCAAAAGCGGACGGAGCGAATAACAAAACTGCGAGTACAGCAACTACTATTTTCTTCATGTTGTCTCTCCTGTTGTCTGTTTGTAGTTTTCCTTGTAGCAAGGACAATTTTATTGTGCTTTATTTAACGAAAAATAGCAAGTAAAATTTTTTACGCGCGTTTAATATACATAAAAAACCCGCTCAAGCGAGCGGGTTTTTTGCGTTCTTCAAAACTATTAGAAACGATAACTTGCTTTGAACACAACGGAAATATAACTATAATCTTTTTTACCGGCCAGTTTTTCCCCTCCGGCTTTTTTAGCGATTTTATCGGTATCGTAGGTAAAGGCGTTATAGCGGCCTTCCCCACCCAGAGACCAATGATCACCAAGGTCTATTTCAAAACCGAAACCGCCGAAATAACCTAACGAGCCGGATGAAGCATGATAGGTTTTATCCGTTGAACTTCCGCTGATAGTTTCTTCCGTTACGAATAAACTTGTGGACCACGTATAACCCGCACCGAACGGAATATAAAAGCGGAATTTGCTTTTCGGGTTTAAGTTGGCGCGCATGGAAAGCATAGCGTTAAAAACGTTCATGCCGGTATCTATTTTATAATCTTTTCCGGCCAAAGAATACTTATATTCTTCGCCGCCGAAAATGCCGTCATTGGCTTCCAAGCCGATACCGAAACTCTCCGTCGGGAAAATCAAATAAGAAAACCCAAACACCGCACCGGCTTTCCCCCACTCTACTTCATTTTGATCGGGTAAGCCCATTTCCGTTCCTTTCATACCGGATTTTTGCAACGCGCCCGCGCCGCCGATAGAAAGCGCCCACATATGTTGGCCGGCTTCAATACCTTCCGCTTTGGCGTGGAAAGGGAAAGAAGCGAGTAAACCTAACAAAACTGCAAACACGACTAATTTTTTCATGATACTCTCCTGTAATAATTTTCCTGCGTAAGGATAACTTTATTGTGCGTTATTTCGCGCAAAATAGCAACCCGTTTTTCGGTATAGTTTACACCGCGGGCGGCAACGGGCCCACGCCGCTTGCGGGCACTTTATAAGGTTTTTTTATAAACGATTTGGCTAAATCGTCAAACCCCCATTTGTCTTTGAAAGAAAGCACGTGCTTATACTGGGCAACCGCTTTTTCGCGCTCTCCCAATACGTCGTAAACTTGCCCTAAACGCAGTTCGTTCCACACCCCCCAACGGCTGGGCGATTGCGTTTTGATTTTTTCTTTACCCTCTTCAAAAATTTCGCGCGCCCGCTCAAAATTGCCTTGCGCCATTTGCGCCGTACCGAGCGCGGTATAAGCGCGGGGGATATAAATATCTTTATAAAATTTATCGCTGCCGATTAAGGATAAAAATTCGTGGGCCAGCGCGCTGACTTGGTCGTAATTTTTTGTTTCATATAAACAAATTACTTCCACATAGTGCATGAGCGGATTTTTGGGGAATTTCGCGCGCAGTTGGCGGATATATTCTAACGACTTATCCGGCGCGTAAAAAGGCCCTTCGCGGCGGTTTTGCACTTCAATTAAAATAAGTTTCGCGCTGTCGCCGGTAAAGTGTGCTTTTTCGCGTGCGGTGTTTAAGTAGGAAACGCCCTTTTCGGGGTTGCCTTTTACCGCCACCACCCGCGCCAACATTTTGATAACAGACGGCAACGTGCCCGCAAAATATTCGTAAATGCCCAACCCGAAATACGCGTCGTAATAGGTAGGGTCTATCTTTAAGGATTTTTCCAAATTGCCAATGGCTTTGCGTCCCGCAAAATAAGACGTTACCCAGTTGCGGTTGCGCATATTAAACATGGCGCGCAACCCATAGAGCGCACCGATACCCATGTATCCGTTGGAGTCCTCGGGGTTTTTCTTTATCCAGCGTTTAATGCCCGAAATGGAATCATCCAAAATTTTCTCAAAGACTTTGCGTTGTTTTTCGTCGCTCGTTTCAAACTCATATTCGTAACGCGCCCACGCAATCATGGCGTTGCCGAAGTGCGCAAACGGGTGATCGGGGTACTCGGCAAATACTTTTTGGATATTTTGCTCGGCGGTTTCAAAATCTAAACTATAAACGCCGTTTATGCCCTCGGTGGCATATTCCATCACGTCGGGCGGCAAATAAAGTTCCGCACGAACCGGACAAACCGTTGCCGCCGCAAAAAATGCGACAGCAACGATTAAACGTAAAAACTTCCGCATTAGTGTTTAGCCTCTATTTTGTCTTTACCGAAGTAAGGACGGAGCGCTTTGGGGATAATGACCGAGCCGTCTTTTTGTTGGAAGTTTTCCAAAATGGCGGCAAACGTGCGCCCGACGGCTAAACCGCTGCCGTTAAGCGTGTGGACATATTCCAGTTTGCCTTGCGCATTTTTGAAACGCATACCCATGCGGCGCGCTTGGAAGTCCAAGCAGTTGGAACACGAAGAAATTTCGCGGAAGCGGTTTTCGCTGGGCATCCATACTTCTATATCGTAGGTTTTGGCCGAGGAGAAACCGATATCGCCGCTGCAAAGTTCCACGACGTGATAAGGGATTTCTAATTTTTTAAGCACGTCTTGCGCGTCTGACACCATTTGCTCTAACATTTCGTAGGAATTTTCCGGCTTGGAAAGCATCACCAGTTCCACTTTATCAAACTGGTGGTTGCGGATAAGCCCGCGCGTATCCTTGCCGTACGTGCCCGATTCTTTGCGGAAACACGGCGTATAGGCGGTTAATTTAATCGGCAGTTCCGCTTCGCTAATCACGCGTGCGCGGTTGAGGTTAGTCAGCGGAATTTCGGCGGTAGATACTAAAAATTGTTTCGGCTCGCCCAAAAGTTCGTACATATCTTCGCGGAATTTGGGCAGTTGCCCTGTACCCACTAAAATATTTTCGTTGACGATAACCGGCGGCAAAATTTCCGTGTATCCTTTTTGCGCGTGCAAGTCGAGCATAAACGACATAATCGCGCGCTCCAAACGGGCCCCGTCGCCCTTGAAAAGCGCAAAACGGCTGCCGGAGAGCGTCGCGGCGGCTTCAAAATCTAAAATCCCTAAATTTTCGCCGACGGCTTGGTGGTCAAGCGGGGTGAAATCAAATTGCGGCAAGGGGATCGTGCACGGGACCACTTCGGGGTTGTCCGCGTCCGAAACGCCCACCGGAATTTTTTCGTTGGGGATATTGGGAATACTTAAAAGTAAATTATCAATGGCTTCTTTGGCGGGGTCTAACTCCGCTTCTTTGGCGGTCATTTCTTCTTTTAATTTACCCACTTGGACCATGGCTTCTTTGGCGGCTTCGTCGCCCTGTTCTTTTTTGATTTTGCCGATAGATTTAGACATCTCGTTGCGTTTGGCGCGCAATTCTTCTACCTGTGCTAATATTTTTTTGTAAGATTCGTACTTGGTTAATACTTCATCAATTTGCGCAGCGAGTTCGGGCTTGCGTAACGATAAGCGTTTTTTTACTTCTTCGGGGTTTGCAACGATATTTTTAATGTCTAACATAATCTGCCTCTTATTTTGTTTCTAATTCGATTAAAAAAGGTTCCGGGAAATAATGCCGGTAGGGCTTAAACGTCGCTACCGCATACTCCATGCCGTAAGACGATAACAACCGCAAACTGACCGGAGCCACAGAACTTTGTGATGCAACTAGTACACATACGACAAATACAAAAATGATAAGAAAACTTTTTACCGCACCGAAAAATAAGCGCAATAAAAAATGAGCCGACGATTCGGCAAAAGAATATTCCATTTGTATCATTTTTCTGGTTGCCTTTTGGAAATTTCTTTTATAAAACTTTTAACTAAACGGCGCGCAATATAGTCCGCGGCGTCTAACGCGCTCGCGCCCGATTCTTCGTCCGAGCCTATCCACACAATTTCGGCGGTTTCCACGTCCACGAGTTTGGCAATAATGCCCACTTGTGCGTTAATGGTGTATTGCGTCGGGCGCACGTCGGACGATTGCGTAACGCGCGTACCCACGTTGCGCGTGTAGCCTACGTAAGTTCCGTCGGGCATTTGCATTACGTCTTGACGTACCACCGGCCGCGTTTCGGTGCGGCGCGAGGACGTCATTGTCAGTTCCGTACGCGCCGGCGTATAGGAACTTACTTCGCCGATAAGCAACACATCTACGCCCAAAATACGGCCGATTTCCCGCGTGGTTTTCGGCGATAAATAACCCGATACCGAAATATTGTGCTCGCGCAAAATGCTTTCCAGTTGTGCGCGTTCCACTACCTTATAACCCGATTGAATCAGGTATTTGGCAAAAAGATTTTCCACCCCTTGCATACCGCTAAGCGTATTGGAAAAAGACATAATGCCTACGCGGTTGATTTGGTCAAAGTCGTACGACGGGCTGATAACACTTTTAAGCGTGCATCCCCCCAATACCAAAAGACTTGCCAAAAAAGAAAGAAAAATCTTTTTCATACTTTTATTATATAATTTTTAGTAGTGCAGTATTGTAAAATAGCCGAAAAATTTTTACAATATAGGTGTATCAATAAATATGCAACAAAGGAGCCTTATGAAAAAACTATTTTTACTCGTTGCCTTATTGGCAGCCGCACCCGCCGTATTCGCGCAAGATTATTATGGCTTGCCCGATTATGGTTTGAAAAAGAACACCACCCGCGTAGAATTTTACGGCGGTTTGGCCTTGCCCCAAAAACATTGGAAATATGACGGCGTAAAAGCCGCTAAAACCGGTTGGACGGCCGGACTCGGTTTTCAACGCAATGTGTTTAATTTCTTGTCCTTAGGTATGGACGGCAGTTATGCCCAGTTTGATAGTGAAAAAAACGCCGCTAACAACTTCTTACGCACCGGTATTGCTACCGGGCTCGTATCTGCGCGCTTATATCTTTTCCCTTCTCAAGCAACTCGCTTGTATGCCGGTGCGGGGTTAGGGGTAGGATATGTTTATACCCGCAGAACAGAAGGCGACGACCGCGTAACGCATGACAGCACCGACTTGGCAGGTATGCTCGGTGCCGGTATGGAATTTGATATTGATGAAGATTTTATCTTCGGCGTTGAGGGACGCTACTATTTAGTAAAAACTCAAGACGAATATAAAGACGCTATCGGAAAAGATAAACTTCATTATGTTGCCGTAATGCTTAAACTCAGTTATCGTTTTTAAGTAAAACCAAAACATTAAACCGCGCAAAATTTTGTTTTGCGCGGTTTTTTATTTTATTGTATGATAACATTATGAGCGAAATGTTTATTAAAATTTTTTTGGCCCTTGTGCTCGGCGGAGCCTTGGGCATGGAACGCCAATACCACGATAAACCCGCCGGATTTGCCACCAACTGCCTGATCTGCTTGGGGGCAATGTTATTTACCATCTTATCGCAAGTAATGGGAAATGCGGGCGGCGATCCGGGGCGTATTGCCGCGCAAATTGTAACCGGTGTGGGTTTTATCGGCGCGGGGTCTATCTTGCGCGACGGCAATAAAATATCCGGCTTAACGACGGCCGCCGGCGTATGGCTTGTGGCCGCTATCGGTATGGCAATAGGATACGGCGAATATATTTGGGCGTCTGCTTGTGCCGTTGCTATTTTACTCATACAATTAGGCTTACGCCGCACGCTTAAATTATTGGAAATGGTAAAAAGTTATGATACTTTTTACATTGTTTGCGAACCCCAATGGGCCGTTATAGATTCTATTATCCAAAAAATTGAAAAACAAAACATACAAATCTTGAAAACAAAAGTTTCCAAACAAAATAATATGTTCCAAGTGAGTTTGGTGGCTACGTTTACTGCCCACGAGTTCCAAAAAATAACCCGCGAACTCTTGGAAATCCCCGAAGTACACAGTTTGTATCAATAAACTGGGCTAAAAAATATAATAACGCACAGCAGTCTCGTCGTGGATATAATCTCCGAGGCTGATTGCTTGGCAAATTTTTATATTTTTGGGCTCACTCCTTCCGGTAAAACAATAGCCGAATCCCCCCGCATAATTAACATTAAGCGTATAATAATAAGCATTTGTTCTTTGGATAACTAATCCATAACCCTCTTGCGTAACTATCTTAAAATCCGCCGGAATAGCAACGTCCACATCTAATTTAGAAAGATCGTCGGTATAAGTTCCGTAGGTTTCATAATAAACTTGCTGTGCGCTTAAAATATCTTTAAGTGCTTGCACCCCTTTCATGGCGCGGGTTTTTTCTACCGCTTTTTGGTATTGCGGCAACGCCACCGACGTTAAAATGCCGATAATAAGCACGACAATAAGTACTTCTATTAAGGTAAAACCGGAATTGTTCTGTTTTTTCATTTGTCCTTGTCCTTTTGGTGTGTTTTACCGATTTTCCCCATAAAAAAGTGGCGAAATCGGTTAAGAGCGGTTTCAGGTGACCCTTAACAAATAATCGCCACTTTTCCGCCCCGATTAAAGGGCAGAAAAGACAAGGAGACTATTTGTTGACCTGAAACCTGCGAAGAAAGAATTTCTTTCCTTGCTCGGCGCGGGCTTTCCCCGCGCTTCAACAAATAATCTTCAAATTGTGTAACTTAAATTTTAGTTTTTGTTAAAAACTCCTTTTTTAAAAATATATTTTATTATACTATATTTAACAAAAGAAAAACCCCGATAAAATATCAGGGCTTTTCCTTTACAAAATTATGCTTATTTTTTATAGCATTTTATGTTTTAAGCGTCCGGCAATATTATCCAATTCTTCCAGCGAATTGTAGTGAATTATCAGCGTACCTTTTTTCATATTCCGGCCGTATTTCACTTCTACTTTAGTCCCCAACGTTTCCTGTAACTCGTTTTCAAAAGCGGCTACTTCGGTGGGTTTTGCGCCTTTTTTGGCTTTTTTAGCGGGAAACATCATCATATGGGCCGCATCTTCCGCTTGGCGCACAGACATTTTGTGATTATCCATTTTTTTGAATAATTCCAAACGCTTTGCGCTATCGCCGATCATCAACAACGCGCGCCCATGCCCTTCGGACAACGACCCCGCTTGCAAGGCTTCTTGAATTTCCGGCTCTAAATCAAGCAGGCGCAGCGTATTGGAAACAGCCGCTTTAGATTTCCCGCAATAAGAGGCTAAATTCGTCTGGGAAATATCAAATTTACTCATTAAATTGCGGTAACCCATAGCAGTTTCTATCGGGTTTAAGTCCTCGCGTTGGATGTTTTCTATAAGCGCCAAGGCGCAAAGTTCCTGATCGCTTAAATGTTTATGGACGATAGCGTCAATTTCCGTAAGGCCCGCTTTTTGCGTGGCACGGAAACGACGTTCCCCGACGACAATTTCGTATTTATCCAAACCGGCGTCGTACACCACCACAATCGGTTGCGTGAGCCCGTGCTCTTTGATTGATTGGGCCAGTTCGTTTAGTTTTTCTTCATCAAATACGCGGCGCGGCTGAAAGCGGTTGGGCACAATTTTACTGACCGCTATTTTCATTACCGCGGTATCGGTGGAAGTCATCTGTTTTGCCACATCTTCCGTCGGCATGTTTACCGCTTCTTGTGTTTGTTTGATTAACGCATCTAATCCTTTTCCTAATGCTTGTCTGGCCATAAATTATCCTCCGAAATCGTAATTGAGTTGTTCATCCCCTGTTTTCTTAAATTCTTCCAAATCCCCTTTGTTTGCCCCGCGACGGGTTAAAAATTCTATCGCCAAATCTATATAAGCATTCGCCCCGCGGCAAGCCGGCTCATAATCAAAAATGGATTGCCCGAAACTCGGCGCTTCCGCCAAGCGGATATTGCGCGGAATCGGTGTTTTATATACTTTTTCCCCAAAATATGCGCTTACTTGTTGGAAAACCTGACGGGATAAGTTCATACGTCCGTCGTACATGGTCAAAACTCCCCCGTCCATTTTAAGATTAGGATGTAAAAACTTTTTGATTTTATCTATGGTTGCCATAAAATGTACGAGCCCTTCCATGGCATAATATTCGCATTGGACGGGCGTAATGACACTATCGCAAGCCATAATAGCGTTTAAGGTCAGCAACCCCAAAGACGGCGGGCAATCTATAATGATATAGCGGTACATATCGCGCAGCGGATCTAAAACCGCTTTAAGCATATTTTCGCGCCCTTTGACGTTTACCAACTCCACTTCCGCGCCCGCTAAATTTTTACAAGCAGGAAGAACGTCTAAAAACTCGTTGGAAGTTTGGCGGACAACTTCTTCAAAAGCAGCATTTTTTGTAATTAAATGATAAACAGATTTTTCGCCGTTCCCGACGTTAATGCCCAGTCCGGAGCCGGCGTTTCCCTGCGGGTCAAAATCTACTAATAATACTTCTTGGTTTAAGCACGATAACGCATACGCCAAATTGACAGAAGTGGTAGTTTTCCCCACTCCGCCTTTTTGGTTTGCTATAACGACAATTTCTCCCATGTTTCCTCCTGCAATATAGTTATATTAAACATAAATTAGAGCAGAAAATCAATAAGTTTTCATGTGAAAACTATTTTATAAACTTAATTTTATTAAGCGGCCAATAGATAAACCACGCTTTCCCTTTGATATTCTCGCGCGGGACAGGGCCCCAAAAGCGGGAATCACAGGAATTGTCGCGGTTATCCCCCATAGCAAAATAAGTCCCCTCGGGCACAATCACCGGACCGAACGTATCTCTTAATATACCCCCTGCAAAATTATCCAATTTATGTTCTTGCCAAAGTTTTTGGTATAGGGCCGAATCTGCCGGCTCTTGGAACGGCACGCGCGGCACATCCCCGTAAACTTCGTGACCTTGTAAAGGGACTTCTTCGCCGTTTACCCAAGGGCGGCCATTTTTTACTTCCACTTTATCCCCCCCTACGGCGATAACACGCTTAACAAAATCGCGCCCGTATTGGGATTCCCCGCAGTTGATTTGACTTCTGTCTTCCGCCGGAAAACGGAAAATAATGATATCTCCCTTTTTAATGTCGCTAAACTGGCCGAAAAATTTATTTGTAAACGGAACTCTAAACCCATAGACCGCCTTGTTTACAAATAAATGATCCCCCTCTACTAAAGTATAACGCATAGAGGCAGACGGAATCTTAAAGGCTTGAAGAAATAAAAACATAACAATAGACGCCACAAAGCCGGCAAAATAAATAGTATTGCTCCAATCTAAGTTAGAATTTATAAGTTTATTTTGTTTTTCATCATTAGCCTTTTTACCGGAAAAGAAACCCCAAATACTGATTGACAGAATTACAACTTGTAAAATAATTGTTTTTGTCCAATTTATAGGCTCACTGCCGCCGCCGCGCATTACAAAACTGACAACATAGAGCGCACACGATAAAATTAAAAACAGAAAAACAGCGTTCCATATCCCGAAGTTAAGCGGGGGGGATAACTTTTTCCGTTTTAATAAAAATCTGGTTATTAAGGTAAAGCCGTACATTACACAAGCGGCTATAAATAAGTGTTGTTCCATATTTCTCCTTAAAAGTTTTCACATGAAAACTTTTTGTTTTCTATTTGCTCATAAATCTGTTGGTATCTTTCAAAAGGGTCTATTATTTCTTGTGATTTTTGAATAGACGCTTGTTTCATTTTATCGCGTAACTCGTCATTTTTGGCCAGTTCCGCCATTAAACAACTCAGCAAAACTTCATCTTTTGCCTTAAATACAAATCCGTTCTTCCCGTGCGAAACCCACATTTTCATATCGCCCACATCGCCTACTATACAGGGGAGTCCGGCACTAATTGCTTCTAACAAAGACAACGGCAACGATTCTTCTATAGAAGGCAATACAAATACATCTGCCATATTCAAAAAATCGTTAATATTGTCCTGTTGGCCGACCAACAAAACGCTTTTTTGTAAATTATTTGACGCAATAAAAGCGTCCGCTTCTTGGCGTTTTTCTCCGTTGCCTACCCACACCAAACGGACGTTTTTATTACCCCGATAAACCTTGCAAAAGGCTTTTAATAGGGTCATCGGGTCCTTTACCGGCGCTAAACGGGCGACGCTTATAAAAACGATATTATCCGCTGAAAAATTGTATTTTTTACGCATAGGGTCGCGCACGGCGTCAGTGGGGAAAAATTTGGTTTTATCCACGCCGTTAGGCAGAAAATAGACTTTATCTTTCCGGTATTTTTGCTTTTCTGTCAAATAGCGCGCCGTTGAAAAAGACTCCGCTACGCACAAGAAATCTACCGGACGTAAAAACCGGTCTAAACCCCGCAATAAAAAATTGCGCTTTGCCATATCAAAGTGGGGGGAAGAAATCAATTTACATTTCTTTTTGGCGCACGCTAAACGGCAAAATTGTATGGCTCTGTATAAAAAAGCATGAACGATATCCGGCTTAAAAGAGTCTATAATGCGTGCAAGTTCCCGTACAATTCCCATTTTATAGGATTTTGTCATATTACAGGACAAAACTTTTCGGGCTCCGTTTGCATATAGTTGCTCCGTTAAGCAACCTTCTTTATTTAATGAAACTACTTCCACGGTATGTTTTTTTGCAGAAACCTTTACCAGTTCCGTTAAAAATTTTTCGGCACCGCCAAGATCGGTGGAAGTAATGACATATAAAATTTTCATATCTTAAATTATAGCAAGTTTTACCTTTTCCGTTTTGATAAAAATTTCTTTCCCATAAAAAAACGGGCCACCCAAAAAGATGGCCCATAAAAAATACTTAAATTTTAAGCATTTTTTTCAAAAACGCCCTTATTTTTAATTTTCCGGCTTAAACTGGTCCTTTCCTACCCCGCAAACAGGGCAAACCCAGTCCTCTTTTACATCTTCCCATTTTGTTCCGGCAGCAATTCCGTTATCCGGATCACCCACTTGGGGATCATACACATAACCACAAATTTCACAAACATATTTAACCATACTTTTTCTCCTTTATTAAACTTACAAATGTGTTGCGCCCTTCGGCGTTTTTCCTTTTATAACATGATGATAATACGCATACGTCAGCGGTTTGTCGTCTTGTTGACCGCAAACGCCGGCGTCTTTTACTTCGCCGATAAACAACGTGTGCGTGCCCGCGTCCACCATTTGAACAACTTCCGCTTCCATATACGAGAGCGTATTTTCTTTGACGATAGGACAACCGAACAACCCTTTTTCAAAAGATACTTTTGCAAATTTATCAAAGGTTCTTCCCGTCCTAAAACCAAAATTTCCGATAAAAATCATCGGTGTTTTTTGGCAAAGCGGCATAGCGGCAAATTTTTTACTTTTACAAATAATTTCGTGCGTTAAACTTTCTTTATTGACGGAAATAGCGAGTTGTGCGGGCTGCGCAGTTACCTGAAAAGCGGTGTTAACAATCATCCCGTTACTTCGTTCTCCGTCGGAAGAAGTGATTAAATACAACCCGTAAGTAATAAAATTAAGCCCCGCGTTTATCAATTCTGCCGTCATATTATTTTACCTTTTCGGCGAGTTTTTTACTGATTTCTAACCCTAAATCAAAACAGGCTTTTTTAGCCGCTTCGTCGGGAACAAACGAAATTTTTAGGGTGGGGGAAACTACTTCAACGCCCATTTCTTCCAAGGTTTTTGTAAGCCCGTCTATCGGTGCGCCGTTCCAGCCGTACGAACCGAAAGCGGCCCCAATTAAATTTTTCTTTTTAAGACCTTTAAGATAGCATAACACGTCAGCCAAAGCGGGGAAAATTTGGCTGTTTAACACGGGGGTCCCCACCAGTAACGCCCCCGCATGGAACATCTCCGTAATCACTTCGCTACGGTGCGAAACGTGCATAGACATCAGTTTTACTTCCGTTCCACCCGCGCGCAATCCGTCGGCGATATAGGTGGCCATTTTTTCCGTACTTCCCCACATGGTATCATAGACGATAACCGCTTTATTTTGCGGCTTTTGCAACGCCCACTCGCCGTATAATTTGACGATTCTATTTACGTCTTTGCGCCAAATAAAACCATGGTCCGGCGCAATCATTTTAGGCGCAATATTCATTTTTTCAAACTGCGTTAAAAAACGGGTTACAATATCCGAATAGGGCAAAATGATATTGGCGTAATATTTTTCGGCTTCGTGCAACCAAATTTTCTCGTCGTTTTCGTCGTCAAAAAGTTTACTTGTCGCATAGTGCATCCCGAACACGTCATTGGTAAACAAAATATTTTCTTTTTCTAAAAACGACAACATGCTGTCGGGCCAATGTAGCATACGTGCTTCTATAAAAGAAATCGTATCTCCGCCGATATCTATTTTATCGCCCGTCTTAACCACTTTTAATTTTAAGTCCTCATGAAATTGCGCGGTTAAATTTTTCATGCCCATTACGGAAACATACACTTCGTCGGGGCAAATAGTGTTCACCACTTCGGGCAAACAACCCGAGTGGTCCATTTCCGCATGATTGGAAATAATAATTTTAATTTTTTGCGGATCAATAACGCTTTTTATCCGCTCCATCATTTCGTTATAAAATTCTTTTTTTACCGCATCAATCAGCGTCGGTTTTTCGCTTAACACCAGATAGGCATTATAGGTGGTGCCTTTCGTCGTGGAATACCCGTGAAAATCACGTATATTCCAATCAATCGCACCGACCCAATAGACTTTTTCGGAAATTTGAACGGCCTGCATCATAAATTTACTCCTTAAAATATAAAAAATCTCTCCCGCCGCAGAGAGATTTTTTTAATTAGTTTTCTTTTTGCCACAATCCGTGTAAATTGCAATATTCGCGGGCAATTACTTTTTCGGCGTCCGTCTTAAAAACAGCTTCGGGTTTATCCCCCGGTTTTAAGGCTTTACGCTGCACTTTACCGCATTTTTCGCAAATAAGTTCAATAAATTCAATATAATGCGCGTCTATCATCGGGTGCGCCACACTGCCTACGGTTACTTTGTAACCGCCTTCTATTTTCTCAATAACCGGTACGTGTTTTTCGGCGGCTCCGTCGGAAGTACCGGCTTCCAAACGCGTCATTTCCTGCCCGCAACATACTAAACTTCCCGCGCCCGTATGCACAACTTCTACCATATTGCCGCAAACGTTGCATTTATAAACTTCATATATTTTTGTCATAAAAACCCCCGTTTTAGTTAGTTTCTTTCACTCTGTTTAAGTAGTCTGCCACGAAGCGCATCAAAAAGAGTTTTGAAAGTGTACCCTTATTATAGCATAACCCATTATATTTTTGTTATTCTTTACATATTTATTTTTATAATAAAATTATCTAAAATATACACAAAAACCGCTATAAACCGCCTTTTTGCTTAATTAAACATAATTTTAATTGACCAACACCCATTAAAACTGATATCATATACTTAACTATCTTTATGCTGGGACAGGTATTTTGTGGATAACTTTCAAAACAACGCTTCTCTTTTGCCTATTTTAAGTGAATTAGAGCAAATTATAGGACCTTCTACTTACGAGTTATGGTTTAAGGAACAAACGCAATTTTCGTTCCAAAACAACCAGTTAATTATTACGATTCCTAACGCAACTTGGGCAGAAGAAATACAACAACGTTTTCAAAAAACGATAAAAGACTTATTTTTTAAGTATTTTAATACAGATATTTTAATTACTTATAATATTGTACCGGTGCAAATTAAACCCGTTATTCCGGAATTAGAAATTGTACCCAAAACAAATATATCCCCTTTTGATCCGGACCATACCTTTGATAAATTTATTGAGTCGTCTTCTAACCGCTTTGCTTATAAAACGGCTCAAGCGGTAGTTAAAAACTTAGGGGCTAAACAAAATAACCCGTTTGTTATTTATTCCGCCCCCGGACTGGGAAAAACCCACTTATTACACGCTATAGGTAACGAAATATTAAAGAATAATCCTTCCGCTAAAGTAGCGTATATGACGGGGGAAGATTTCGTTAAAGAATTTGTAGAATATCTCTTTCAAAAAACAAAAGATGATGCGTTTAGAAAAAAATACGCTTCGTTAGATTGTCTTTTATTAGACGATATTCAATTTGTAGCGGGTAAAAAGGATAGTACAAAAGAGTTTTTCTATACCTTTAATACGCTTTATACCACCGGTAAACAAATTGTGTTATCTTCGGACCGCAGCCCCCAACAACTAGATTGGGATAAAGACACCGATGATCGTATGTTATCGCGTATTAAGTCCGGCATCCAAACGGAAATTAAACGGCCGGAAGTGGAAACCCGTATTGCTATTTTACGCCAAAAACGCGATGACTTAAATTTTATAATCGGGGATGATGTGTTAACTTTTATCGCTCAAGGTATCCAAACCAACGTACGCGAATTGGAAGCAGCCTTATATACCGTAAAACTTTTCTGTGATACGAACGAAATTTCCCCGTCTATTGAAATAGCAAAAGAAATTCTTAAAGACCGGTTAGTTTTGGAAGATTCCAAACCGATTGAAATAAATACTATTAAAAAAATAGTGGCTAAACGTTATAACGTAAAAATAGAAGATTTAAGTTCCAGCCGCCGTATACAACCTATTGTGTGGCCGCGCCAAATTGCCATGTATTTAGCCGACAATTTAACCCATTTATCGTTACTGGAAATCGGCCGCGAATTTAACCGCGACCACAGCACGATTATTCATGCCAGAGATGTTGTACAGGATAAAATAGATAAAGATCCTTTTTTCTCTGCGGACATCAATGCGTTAATAAGTGATATTAAAGCGGTGGATAACAAGTAGATAAGTTGTGAATAACTTAAAAAAATCAGGGGATAAAATTTAGTTCTGTTTATAATGTGCACAATAAAAGGAAGTTATCAACAACCCCGCACATCAATTTGTATAGGTAAATTAACATTATCCACAATATCCACAGGATAATAATAAATAACAATAACAGTAAGTATAAATAAAATTATTTTTGTTAAGGACGAATATGAAAATAAATATTACCAAATCAACATTACTGGAAGGTATCCAAGTTATTTCTTCGGGGGCGTCGTCCAGAACGACTTCTCCTATTTTGCATAATTTCTTAATAGAAGCCAAAGACAATAAGTTAAAATTAGTCCGTACCGATTTGGAAATGGCAACCATTCATTTTATCCCTGCCGAAATAGAAGAAGAAGGAAGTTTTACCGTTCCGCTTAAAGAATTCGCCGATATCGTTAAAAATTTGGCCGACGATAAAGAAATAAACTTGTTTAATGACGAAAATAATAAATTTCATATTCGCTCCGGAAAGAGTAAATTTTGGGTAATCGGCACGCCTAAATCGGAATATCCCGCTATTCCGGAAGTTAAAACGGAAAATAGCGTCGTGTTAGAACCCGAAGTCTTTGAGAAAATGATTCAAAAAACGGCTTTTTCCGCTTCTACACAGGAAACCCGCTATATCTTAAACGGGCTGCTTTGGAACAATACCGCCGATAAATTTGAAATCGTGGCTACCGACGGCGGGCGTTTGGCGGTTGCGTCGCATGAGGCTATTGCCGGAAGTAACGAATTTAAGGTGATTATCCCGACTAAAATATTAAACGAAGTTTGCCGCTATATTTCTATTGCAAAACCGGATAAGGATACCAAAATAGAAGTAAATGTTACCGCAAATCAAGTCACTTTTAAGGTAAAAGAAACGACGTTTATTTCCCGTTTAATTGAAGGGAATTTTCCCAATTACAACCAAGTTATTCCCACTAAGAAAAATATTACGTTTGAAGTATTTACCAAAGAATTATTAGCGGCTACACGCCGTGCGAATTTATGTGCGGACGAACTTTACAGTGTCGTTAAGTATAAGGTGGAAAATAACACGTTACAAATATCTTCTAAATCCCAAAATATGGATTTCAGTGATGAAATTCCGGTGGAATATAACCAAGAAGTTTTTGAAGTCTCTTTTAAGACGCAGTTTCTTATTGATGTATTAAAAACAATATCCTGCGATAAAGTATCTTTTTCGTTTGTAAATGCTTCCCAACCGGTGCTTATTGAAGAGATAGGAGATAAAACCGTTAAGTATGTTATTATGCCTGTGAGAGCGTAATTGTGGTTGAGTTTATTGACAATAAAAAAACGCGTTGGCACAGTGCTGATGAAATAACAAAAAGTTTTAACCGCTCAAATATACAAATAAACCGGTTAATGCTGTTAGATTACGCGTGGAAAAAAATTGTTAACGAGCGGGCCCGCTTTTGGGTATTAAGTGCAGTGCAAGGTTCTACCTTATTTGTTAAAGTTAAAATTTCCGTGGCTAAAAACGAATTAGTAGGACGCCGTCGGGAAATTATACGGGAACTGAATAAGTATTTTGATAAACCTTGGATTAAACATATAGAAATACAATAGATTTGCAGTTATTTTAAGGAGTTTTACATGACAACAGAAGAACAGAAAGAAAAAGAGTACGATTCTTCCAAAATTACCGTATTAGAAGGGTTGGAAGCCGTACGCAGACGCCCGGCAATGTATATCGGTTCAACCGGACTTCCGGGTTTACACCATTTAGTTTACGAAGTAGTAGATAACTCGGTTGACGAAATTTTAGCCGGCGGTGCTACCACTATTACCGTTACCATTAAAGACGATATGACGTGTTCTATTCAGGATGACGGCCGCGGTATACCGGTAGATTTAATGAAAAACGCCAAAGATGCTAAATTACGTCATAAATCCGCATTAGAAGTGGTTATGACTGTTCTTCACGCCGGCGGTAAGTTTGACAGCGGCGCTTATAAAGTATCCGGCGGTTTACACGGGGTCGGTGTATCTTGTGTGAACGCCTTATCCGAAACCATGGACGTAGAAGTCCGCCGCGACGGTCACGTGCATTTTCAACGCTATCACCGCGGTAAGGCCGAAGCCCCCGTTCAAATTATCGGAGATACCACCGAACACGGGACAAAAGTTACCTTTCACGCCGATAAACAAATTTTCGGCGAACTCGCTTTCTCTTACGAAACGATCGGCAACCGCTTACGCGAACTCGCGTTCTTAAACGCCGGCGTTAAAATTATTTATACCGACGAACGCAAAGAAGAAAACCCCACCACGACTTTCCATTACGAAGGGGGAATTTCCCAATTTGTTAAATACTTAAACACCAATAAAACGGTCATCAACCCCGAACCGATTTATTTAACCAAAGAAGTGGGGGATAATTATATTTCCTTTGCTATTCAATATAACGAAGGGTATTCCGAAAACGTATTCTCGTTTGTCAATAATATTCACACTATTGAAGGCGGCACGCATTTGAGCGGTTTTAGAAGTTCGCTTACGCGTTTGATTAACGAATATATCAAAAATAACAATTTAGCCAAACAACATAAAGATATTTCCGTTACCGGCGACGATATTAAGGAAGGTTTGGCGGCGGTGTTATCGGTTAAAATTCCGCATCCGCAATTTGAAGGGCAGACCAAAACCAAACTCGGTAACTCCGAAGTGGAAGGGATTGTCCGCTCGGTGGTAAGCGATACGTTGGCCACTTTCTTTGAAGAAAACCCTAAAACCGCCCGTGCCATTTGCGAAAAATGTATGGGCGCGGCCGTTGCGCGCGAAGCCGCGCGAAAAGCGCGCGATTTAACCCGCCGTAAAGGAGCGTTGGAAAGCGGCGGACTTCCCGGAAAACTCGCCGATTGCCAAGAACGCGAAGCCGAAAAGTGCGAACTTTTCCTCGTGGAAGGGGACTCTGCAGGCGGTTCTGCCAAACAAGGGCGCGACCGCGTGTTTCAGGCTATCTTGCCCTTGCGCGGTAAAATCTTAAACGTGGAAAAAGCACCGCTCGTGCGCATTTTATCCTCGGACACCGTACGCGATTTAATTGCCGCGGTGGGAACCGGCGTCGGGGAAGGGGAAGGCGGTTTTGATATTACCAAACTGCGCTACCACAAGATTATTTTAATGGCTGATGCCGACGTGGACGGACAACATATCTCTACGCTGCTTTTAACGTTCTTCTACCGCCAGTTAAAGCCGCTTATTGACGCGGGGCACGTCTATTTGGCCCAACCGCCGTTGTATAAGGTTAAAAAAGGCAAAGTGGAACAATATTTGCAAACCGAAGACCAAATGCAACAGTGGCTCATGAAAGAGGGGTTAGCCTCTGTTGAAGTAACCGATGTGAAAAAACAACAGGTTTTAACACCCGCGCAACTCAAAGATTTACTTAAAATTTTGCGTGATGTGGAAGATGTGCTTGGTAAATTGGAAGTCAAAAATATTACGCTTGCCGATTTTATGGCGTTCTTAAAAGAAGGGAACATCCCGCTTTACCGCACCCCGCTTCGCAGCGGCGGTTTCCGCTATTTCTACACCGAACAGGAATACCGCGGGTTTGTGGAACAATACGCACAGGAAAAGCGTGAAGAACTCGCCGCCGACGGCGTAGATGTAGAAACGATAGCCGAAGAAAGTTTAGTGCCCGAACACCAAAGTTTATTTGAATTCGGCAAATTACTTGCCGCCGAAAAGAAAATGGAAACGTTTGGCTTTACGTTTGCGCAATATCCGGTCATTGAAAACGAAAAAGAAAGAGTAAACCCGTTGTTTAAGGTTAATAACGGCAAAACCGATGCGCTCGTATATAGTTTAGCCGAACTCTTAAAAGCGGTTAAAGATGCCGCCACCGCAGGCGCAACGATACAGCGTTACAAAGGTTTGGGGGAAATGAACCCGGAACAATTATGGGAAACCACCATGGATCCCGCTAAACGTAAGTTAATCCAAGTAAAAATTAACGATCCGGCCGATACTGAACAGGCTTTCACTATGCTTATGGGAGACCGCGTAGAACCGCGCCGCGATTTTATCCAATCCCATGCGCTCGAAGTGAAAAATTTGGATATTTAATTTTTACAACAATTTGTCCTTAACAGGAGTTTTTTAAGATGAGTGAAGAAATGAACAATCAGCCGCAAACCCAAGCCGTAAACGTAGATTTATTCGGCAATATCCAAGAACGCGATATTGCCGGAGAAATGCGTTCGTATTATATTGATTATGCCATGAGCGTTATTGTCGGGCGTGCGTTGCCCGACGTGCGTGACGGCTTAAAACCCGTGCACCGCCGCGTGCTTTATTCCATGAACGAAATGGGCTTAAAATACAATAAACCCTATAAAAAATCCGCGCGTGTGGTCGGTGATGTGCTCGGTAAATACCACCCGCACGGGGATACGGCCGTTTATGATACGCTGGTACGTATGGCGCAAGATTTTTCTATCCGCAAACCTTTAGTGGACGGGCAAGGAAACTTCGGCTCCGTGGACGGCGACTCTGCCGCCGCTATGCGTTATACGGAGTGCCGTTTGGCGCACATTTCCGAAGAAATGCTCGCCGACTTGGACAAAGACACCGTTAAAATGATTCCCAATTACGACGGCTCTTTGGAAGAGCCTTCCGTATTGCCGGCCAAATTACCCGCTTTGCTCGTTAACGGCTCGGCCGGTATCGCGGTCGGTATGGCCACCAACATCCCCACACACAATTTAGGGGAAGTGTGCGACGGCATTATTGCCTATATCCAAAACCCCGATATTACCACCAAAGAAATGATGAAAATCATTAAAGGGCCCGATTTTCCGACGGGAGCCATTATCCGCGGGACGAAAGGAATTTACGAATATTTTGAAACAGGGCACGGAAGCGTCAAAGTTCAGGCTCAAACCGAAATTGAAGAACGCAAAAACGGACGCCAAGCCATTATCGTAACGGAAATTCCGTATCAAGTTAATAAAACGTCTCTCATTGAAACGATTGTCGGCCTTGTGCGTGATAAAAAAGTAACCGATATTGCCGATATCCGCGACGAGTCGGACCGGCGCGGTATGCGTTTAGTCATTGAAATCAAGCGCGACGGCAACGCCCAAGTTGTACTCAACCATCTCTATAAACATACGCAGTTGCAAACGACGTTCCCCGTCAATATGCTCGCTATCGTGGACGGCAGACCGCGCGTGTTGTCGCTTAAAGAAGTGATGAAAGCGTACGTCAAACACCGCCAAGAAGTCGTTACCAACCGCACGAAATTTGACTTAAACAAAGCCCAAAAACGCGAACATATCTTAAGTGGGCTCTTAATTGCGATTGCCAATATGGATGAAGTGGTTTCCATTATCCGCAACGCCAAAGACCCGACGGAAGCAAAATATACCTTAATGCAACGCTTTACGCTTACCGAAGTGCAAGCGCAAGCCATTTTGGATATGCGTTTACATCAACTCACGCAACTGTCTTCGCTCGCTATTGAAAACGAACGCAAAGATTTGCTCAAACTGATTGCGGACTTACAGGCTATTTTGGCCAGCCCGCAAAAAATCTTGGATATTATCGTAGAAGAATTACAGCAACTTAAAAAAGATTACGACGATCCGCGCCGCACCCAAATCGGCACAGACGTAAGTGACTTCTCTATGGAAGATTTCATTGAGAAAGAAGACGTAGTCATTACGATTTCCAACGACGGCTATGCCAAACGCATTCCGCTCTCTACCTACAAGAGCCAAAACCGCGGCGGAAAAGGCATTATCGGCAGCAAAACCAAAGAAGAAGATTTTATGGAACATTTGTTCATCACTTCTTCACACGCTACGATTTTGATGTTTACCAACCGCGGGCGCGTGTTTGCCTTGCGTGCGTTTGAAATCCCCGAAGGCAACCGCATGTCTAAAGGCAAAGCCTTGGTCAACTTGTTGCAGTTAACCGGGGAAGAAAAAGTAACTTCCGCCTTGGCGATAGAAGATTTTAACCCCAAAAATGATGCGGCGCAAAAATCTTACTTAACCATGTGTACCCGTATGGGAAGCATCAAGCGTGTGGAACTTGCCGAATTTGCCAATATCCGCCGCAGCGGTATTATTGCGATGGGTTTGGAAGAAGGCGACGTGCTTATCAGCGTGCAGATGACGTTTGGTCTGTCCGATATTATCGTAGCCACCAAAAAAGGCAAATCTATCCGCTTTGATGAAAACCAAGTGCGTGCCATGGGCCGCCCCGCCAAAGGGGTGCGCGCCATTAACCTTGGCGAAGGCGACGTGGTCGTCGGTATGGAACAGGCACCCAATGACGGGTCTGCCCAACCGGACGTGCTCTCTGTGTGTGAAAACGGGTTCGGTAAACGTACCGAATTTAGCGAATATAAGCGTCAAAACCGCGGCGGCATGGGTGTAATTACCATTAAAACATCCGCGCGCAACGGGCAAGTAGTCGGTATTAAACTGGTGGACGAAACCAAGGATCTCATGATTATTACCGAAAAAGGCATGACGATCCGCGTGCGCTGCGGGGATATCCGCTCGGTCAGCCGCAACGCGCAAGGCGTTACGCTCGCGCGCTTGGAAGAAGGGGATAAAATCGCCCGTATCGCGCCCGTTGTTAAAGACGACGACGAAGAAACTTCGGAAGAAAAATAATAACTTCGCGCTTACTCAAAACACCCGCCGAAAAGCGGGTGTTTTTCTATCTAAAAAAAGTAGTTTACAAGCACGCCATAAACTTGCTATAAAGTTAACTGGGGGAGAATAGTTATGAGAACCAATCCACACATTTTGGAAGTTAATACACGCTCTTGGCTTAAACGCCTTAGCGAGCAATACGCCCGCCCCGTAACGTTGGCAGATATACCGGACGAAAGTTTACAAAAAATAAAAAATGCCGGTTTTGATGCCGTCTGGTTTATGGGCGTTTGGACCATGAGTCCCGCCGGACAAAAAATCGCACGCGAAAATACGGATATCCAAAACCAAATACGTGCGGTAAAACCGGATTTTAAGCAAGAAGATATTATCGCTTCCCCTTATGCCGTTTATGATTATGTAGTAGATGCCACCTTGGGCGGCAACAATGCGTTAATTTCGCTTCATAAACGCTTAAATGCGCTCGGCATACGGCTTTTATTGGATTTTGTGGGTAATCATACGGCGATAGATTGTCCGGCCGTTAATGCCCGCCCCGAACTTTACATCAATACCGGCACGCAACCCCCGCGCGCCCATCAAGATTGGTTCTTCAAAAATGAAAAGGGCGTTTATATCGCCCACGGGCGCGACCCGTATTTTGCCCCTTGGACGGATACGGCGCAACTCAATTATTTTAACCCCGAAACGCGCGCGTTTATGTTGGAAAATCTGCAAAAAGTGGCCGTATTGTGCGACGGCGTGCGTTGTGATATGGCTATGCTTTCGCTCAATAAAGTCCAACGCGATACATGGTGGGAATTTATCGGCGGCGAAATGCCGAAAAAAGAATTTTGGAAACAAGCCTTGGAAACGATTCGCACGCAATATCCGGAGTTTATTTTTATTGCCGAAGTGTATTGGGGATTAGAGTGGGATATTCAGGAACTCGGTTTTGACTATACCTACGATAAAACCTTATACGACCGCTTGCGTTTTTCCAGTGCCACCGATATTCGCGGGCATTTAGGGGCAGAGCATTTATTTCAAATGCGCTCTATCCGCTTTATTGCTAATCACGACGAAGAAGACAGCCTAAAAGCGTTCGGGCGGGAAAAATCACTCGCGGCCGGCGCGATTATCGCCACGCTCCCCGGTGCGCGGTTGTTCCACTTGTACCAATTATTGGGGCGCCAAGGACATTTACCGATTCAGTATGTAAATGATGATTTTAAGATGGATCCGTCGGTAGAAGAATATTACACGAAACTTTTACATATTGCTTCCGAGCCGGCTTTCCACGGCGGACAATGGATTTTGTGTAAAACGGATGCATTGGAAGATGACTCTTTCAAAAATATCTTGTCTTGGACGTGGCGCCAAATGAAAACGGGTAAATTGGTCGTAATCAACTATAGTGCTACACCCGCGAAAGGGCGCGTATCGCTAAAAGGGAGCACGACCGATTTAACCGAAGAAATGTCCGGCGAGAAAATAACCGTCAGCGACCAAATGCGCAAAAACGGTTACGAAGTGTTTTTACGTCCGTATGAAGTAAAAATATTTACCTACGGGTTGTAAAATTAAATCTACTGATAAAAAAACGGAGCCGATAGAGTGGCTCTGTTTTTTTATATACCCCTTTAAAGAGGAAATAATTTTATTTCCCTTTCCCCTTGGGGGAGAGGGATAAAGGGAGAAGGGTTTTTGCTGTAAAACGCCCGAGAGTTGATTTATTTTTTTTTTTTGCTAGAGTTTACCTGTGTATAAATAGGGGGATATGTATGCAAAAGAAAAATGGAAATATAAAAGCGTTTGGCTGGTTTGCGGGCGTTATAGGGCGGTTTTTTGGTAAGCGTAAAAAAGGCGGTTTTACGCTGATAGAAGTGTTGGTTGTTGTGTTAATAGTTGGCATTTTAACGAGTGTAGCCTTGCCGCAATATACCAAAGCGGTGGAAAAAAGCCGTGCGGCAAAGGCAGTAAGTGCATTAAGGACTATTGCGACGGCTCAACAAGTTTACCATGATACATTTAATCGGTATGCAAATAACATATCCGAGTTAGATATAAATGTAGAAATTCCTTCGGATTTTGTGATAGCGGACGATACAAGGTATCGGATAGAAATAGATAGAAAAAGCCCTTATGGTTATACGCTTAATTATATATATGAGCTAGAGTATGGATATTGCTGGGCTTATCAGACCAGTAAAAAAGATGTTGAAATATGTAAAAGTATAGGGCAAGACTACAACGGAAGTGACTCTACTTCTTTTCGGACTCTGTTTTTCAGAGTATAACTTTTGTTTTATCCGAAAACGGGCACTTAAAAAGTGCCCGTTTTTTGTGTGTCAAAATATTTTTACAGCGTCGGGTAGAGCGGGAATTTTTGTAAAAACACCTTTACTTGCTGCGCTATTCCCGCCAAATACGCGTCGTCGGTTGCGTGCGAAAGCGCGTCATCAATAAACGCGGCCACTTGCACCATATCTTCTTCTTTCATCCCGCGCGTGGTAATAGCCGGCGTGCCGATACGTAGGCCGCTGGTAACAAACGGCTTTTCGGGGTCAAAGGGAATCGTGTTTTTATTGGCGGTAATGCCCGCTTTATCCAACGCGGCTTCGGCCGCTTTACCCGTCATTTTTTTACTGCGCAAATCTAAACACATCACGTGGCAATCGGTCCCTCCCGCTACCAAGCGATATCCGCGCTTGGTGAGTTCTTCGGCGAGTTTTTGCGCGTTTACTTTGATTTGGTGTTGGTAAGCCTTAAATTCGGGTTTTAACGCTTCGCCGAAGCAAACGGCTTTGCCCGCGATAACGTGCATTAACGGGCCGCCTTGCGCGCCGGGGAAAACGGCGGAGTTAATGGCTTTAGCCAAATGTTCTTTACACAAAATAAGTCCGCCGCGCGGCCCGCGCAACGTCTTGTGCGTGGTGGTGGTTACGACGTCGGCGTACGGAACGGGCGAGGGATATTCGCCCGCGGCCACAAGCCCCGCATAATGGGCAATATCACACGCTAAATACGCGCCGCAGGAGTCGGCAATTTCGCGTAATTTTTTCCAGTCAAACACGCGCGAATAGTTGGACGCTCCCGCCATAATCAGTTTAGGGTTATGCGCTAATGCCAAGCGTGCGGCTTCTTCGTAGTCAATTTCTTCGGTGTCAGGGCGCACGTTCATGGCAATAATGTTGTAAAGTTTGCCCGAAAAATTCATGGGGTGCCCGTGGGTTAAGTGCCCGCCGTGCGAGAGATTTAAGCCCAGCACCGTATCGCCGGGTTGTAAAAGCGCAAAATAAACCGCCATATTGGCTTGCGCGCCCGAGTGCGGCTGCACGTTGGCATGTTCGGCACCGAATAATTTTTTGGCGCGCTCAATGGCTAAATTTTCCACTTGGTCCACAAATTCGCAACCGCCGTAATACCGCTTGGCGGGGTAGCCCTCGGCATATTTGTTGGTCAGCACAGAGCCTTGTGCTTGCATGACGGAGAGCGAAGTAAAATTCTCGGACGCAATCAGTTCCAATTTTTCGCGTTGGCGGGCGAGTTCACGTGCTACCGCGTCAAAAACTTCGGGGTCGGTTTTTTGTAAATCGGGGTACATAAAAAGTCTCCTTAAAAATTTTGAAACAATAAAGAAGTTTCTAATGTTGTTTGCGTTTTTATTCTGTTTTTATAAAGACCGCGTTCTTTTCTTTGTTTGAAAGTTTCTTTTACACAATGAAGAGAAATCTCTTTATCTATTTTTTCTTTTTCTTTGTAACAAATATCTAACCTTTCTTGAGATAATTTGCAGTATTCCGGAGAAATATCTATGCCTATGAAGTCATGGCCTAATAATTTAGCGGCAACAAGAGTAGTCCCACTTCCGCAATAGGGATCAATAATGGTTCCTTGATGAGTGTCCATAATAGAAAGAATGCATCTGGTGGGTATTTCCAAAGGGAAAGGGGCGGGATGTCTATTTTTGTTTTCCGGTCTAATTCGCCAAATGGAAGTACACAGAGCATGTTTCGATTGCAGTTCCGGGCCGATTAGATCTTTTTTATTTTTTGGTTTATAGAGCCAATAAATTCTTTCTTCTACTTGCCAAAATCGCCATCCTCGTATATTAGCAGCAATTCCTCTATCCCATATAATTTCTTGTTTTACATTCCATTTTGTTTGTAAAAGCCAAGAGATAGGGTGAAACATGATACCTTTTTCCCATCTGATTTTATGATTATAAAAGAAATTTCCTCCGGGTTTTATTACTCGGTATAATTCATTCAATACGGAAATTTGCTCTTGTTGATATTGTTGTTCTGTTTTTTTATCAGAGGCAATATCGTATTTCACGTTGGCTACCAACCACCCTTTTTTATTTTCTTGCTTATTATATGGGGGGGAAGTGATCCCCATATCTATAGAATTAGAGGGCAGTTTCTTTAATTCTTGTAAAGTGTCTCCGTTTAATATCATTTAGATCCCTCTTTTATTAAGTAAGCGAATAAATCCTTATGGATATAATTCTTTAATTTTTGTAATTTTTCAGATGAAATTATAAAGATTGGCTTGAGATTTTGCGCATTTTTATAGTCGTTGAAAGAGAAACTGGCTCCTCTAACATACCGATTAGGTATATCTCCGTTAGGTAGAATCTTTTTTAATTGAATTTCTAGGCGGTCTGTTAAGCCTTTGTAATTAAAGGGGATCTCTAATAAATATACTAATTGTCCATCTACAAATCCACTAATTAGCATATTGAAATTGGTTTTCTTGTCTTTTTGAAATCTGGCCCATGTATAATCGTTAAAGCTACCTCCCCCGTTCAATTTAGAGGGGTTCGTCTTTTTAATTCCTTGTTTGTAATCAAAAAAATCTTGTGTAGAAAAATTCTTGGGTTTGGCTTCACAATTTATGGGTGCTCCAACAGAAGATTGCTTAAAACCATTAAAACCGATTTTTTTTGTGTTATGAGTATATCCTGCTAAAGTAACGGTTAAAAATTCCCGGATAGTAGAGCTGTTTTTGTCGTTGATGTACATGGTTAATAAATCTGCAAACAACGCAATAATGTCGTCTTTAGACATTTCTATTAGAGCGTTACTAAAAGCTTTGTGTTCTTGCGTGGAATATATGTTTATTATGTGGGCCAAATTTTTATTCATAGAATAACTCCTTATAGACTTATATGTATTTTATTAAATTTTTGTTTAATTTTAAGTCGTTATTTAATATAATTTACTAAATAGAAGTATAAAAATCCAGTACGAGGTGTAACAGAAAATGGCAAAATTAACCAAAAAAGACTTTCTCAAAAACACGATCAAACACATTGATATCAAAAAATACAATGTGGTCCCCATGGTAGATGCTTTTGAGAATATGGCCTATGCGTCCCGCGAAGTGGCCAGAGCAAGCAAAATCTATAATATGATGCTTTCCGATAAAAAATGCTCCGTCATTTTGTGTATCGCGGGGTCGCTCGTGTCGGCCGGTATGAAAAAAGTAGTCGTGGATATGATTCAAAACCACATGGTAGACGCTATTGTTTCCAACGGTGCCAACATTGTGGACCAAGACTTTTTTGAAGCGCTCGGTTTCAAACACTATATCGGCACGCCCTACAATCAGGACGATAACTTATTGCGCGATTTGCATATTGACCGCATTTACGACACCTATATTGACGAAGACGAACTCAAAGTCTGCGACGAAACCATTTATAAAATCTGCAACGCGTTGGAACCGCGTCCGTATTCTTCCCGCGAATTTATTTGGGAAATGGGTAAATATTTAGAGAAAAAAGGCAAAGGCAAAGATTCTATCGTTTACAACGCCTACAAATTCGGGGTACCGATATTTGTGCCGGCGTTCTCCGATTGTTCCGCCGGTTTCGGTTTTGTAATGCACCAAGCCGAACGCCCTGCCAAACATATTTCTATTGACAGCGCCAAAGATTTCTTGGAACTCACCAAAATCAAAATGAAAGCCAAAGAAACCGGCCTTATGATGTGGTCCGGCGGTGTGCCGAAAAACTTCGCGCAAGATACCGTCGTAGCCGCCGAAGCCTTGGGTGCCGAAATTCCTATGCACAAATATGCCGTACAAATCACCGTTGCCGACGTGCGCGACGGCGCGTTGTCCGGTTCCACGTTAAAAGAAGCGTCGTCTTGGGGTAAAGTGTCCACCGCCTTGGAACAAATGGTTTACGGCGAATGCACTACCTTAATTCCGCTTATTATCGGCTACGGCTATCACAAAGGCGCGTGGAAAAAACGCAAAGCCACCAACTACGTCAAATTCTTACAGGAAGAAGACGCCAAAGCTGCCAAATCCAAAAAATAAGGTGCTATGCGCTTAAAAACTGCGTTAGCCGCTTTAGTTTTACTGATCTGCCCGTGTGCGTTATGCTACGGGCAGGTCAGTTTTTCCAGCGTTCACGGCGAACGCGGCTATTCGGCTATGCGCGGTGCGTACCGCTACGATATGGATAACGGGTTTGTATTTATTCCGCAAGTGGGCTATTATCGTATGTCGGACAAAGAAATTGACGAAGCGGGGTCGGTTTCCCGTTACTCCCTGCAAACCAATTACGAAATAAACGATACTTGGAAAGTGCTTGTAAAAGGCTTATGGCAACCGCAAGCGGTAGGGTATCACGCCACTTCCTACGGGATAGGCTCGGAGTGGAGCCCGTTTTACCGCTACGGCTATTTTACCGAGCCTAAAATGCGTTTATGGTTGGGGCAATCGCGCTACCGCTCATATGTGGATAATCAAGGGAAAGATTTGCCCGACGGCGCCTTTAAGAACGTGGAAACCTTTGCGCATGTGGAAGGACTTATTGACATAAAAAACTGGAAATTGCGAGCCGAATGGCAGAAAGTGGTAAAATATAGTAAGCACGCCCCGCAAAATGTTACGTTTTCTTGGGCAGATATTCCGTATATGACGGCCGTTATTCAAGGGTTTATAGAAGATAGCGCGGGCGCGTGGCTTTATTACGGAACCAGTTTTATTTCGCCTTATGTCTCGGCGGCGCGCTATCACTACCAGCAACGCCAACAATCTGCCTTGGCGGTGGGCGTGGGGTTGCACGTGCGCTTGGGGGAAGTTACTTCACTGGTAGGCGGTATAGAAGTCTTTGAGCCGCGGCGGGAAGAAAACCGAAAAACGTTTTTTTCATTTTCGGCAGATGTGGAATTTTAGGAGATTTTGATTATGGTAACAACCCAACAATTACATTGTAAAATAGACGAACGCGCGTTTTCGGTTACCATGTTTTTTTGCCGTTTGATTGCGGGCGCGGTGCTGCTTTACCAGACGATAGGTTGTTTTTTATACTACCGCGAATTTTTATATAACGCCACCGCGTTGGGGGTTCCTTATCCCGTGGTAACGGGGATTAGCGTGCTCGTATTGGAAATCACTTGTGCGCTGATGGTGATTCTCGGTTGGTTTACGCGGTTGTCTTCACTTTTGTGCGTAATTGTTACGGCGGCGGTAGGTTGGATATTTTTCGCGTCCGAGTTAAATAAAATTTACGTCGTTTTGATTGTTTTACTTATTTCTACGTTGCTCCCTTCGGTATGTTTAGGGCCGGGGCGTATCAGTTTAGATTTTAAGCATGCCCAAAAACGGGCACAACAAATTTTTAGGAGTTAGTTTATGGAAAATACAGACCAATATATCAGTTTAGCCAATAAATACCGCCCGCAGACCTTCGGGGATATGGTGGGGCAAGAGAGTATTTCCAAAACACTCCAAAACGCGCTTAAAACGGGGCGTATCGGGCACGCGTATTTATTCTACGGCCCGCGCGGTTGCGGTAAAACAACCACCGCCCGTATTTTAGCCAAAGCGCTTAACTGCACCGGCACCGGCACCGATAAACCGACGGCAGAACCTTGCGGCAAATGCCCCGCGTGTTTGGAAATTGCCCAAAGCGGCGATATTGACGTGCTGGAATTAGATGCGGCAAGCAATACGCAAGTGGAAAAAGTGCGCGACGAAATTATTGACCGCGTGTCGCTCGCGTCCTCGCGCGACCGCTTCAAAGTGTTTATTTTAGACGAAGTGCATATGCTCTCGGCCAGTTCGTTTAACGCATTGTTAAAAACCATAGAAGAACCGCCTGCCCACGTTGTTTTTATTTTGGCCACGACCGAAAAACATAAAGTGCCCGCAACGATTGTCAGCCGTTGCCAGACGTTCCGTTTCCGTCCGTTAACAACGCAGGAAATAACCGACCATTTACTGGAACTGGCCGAAGCGGAAAATATAGATTTAACGCCCGCCGCCGCAAAAGTAATTGCCAAAAATGCCGGCGGCGCCATGCGCGACGGATTAACCCTTTTGGACCGCGCCATCGCGTTTTGCGGTACGCATATTACCGAAGAACAAGTGGGCGAAATGTTGGGGCTTACCCCGCAGGAACTTTTAATCAAAGCCATCAGCGCGCTTATTGATAAAGACAATGCGTCTTTGCACGAAACCTTTGAAACACTTAAAAATGAAGGGTTTGACGCCAATGCTTTTTTGAAAGATATTAAAAACACGTTGGGGGATTTGTTTTATTTTTCTCTCGGGCAAGGCAGCGAGCCGTTTGCGGGAGCCAAAGCGTTGGTAAAAGAAGTTTCGCCCACGTTTTTGGCGCAACTTTCGCGCAAGATAAATAAACTCATTGAAGAAGTAAAATTTTCCGATAACGTGCTTATCAGCGCGGAAGTCGGTTTATTTACCGTGATGGACAGCGTGCTTGATTTAGCGGGTTTTGTGCGCCGTTTGGAAGCGTTGGAACGGGGGGAAGTAACTTCGGGAAATGTTCCGCCCGCCACGCCGAGAATAACGCCTAAATCGGTTGAAAAGAAACAACCCAGTCCCGTTCGGGAAACCGCCGCTCCCGTGCAAAAAGTTGCACCTCTCCCGCAAGCGCAAGAGCCGTTGCCGGAAATAGAAAAAGCGGTTTCCAACCGGCAGATTTGGGAAAAATTATTGGCCTACTTTTTCAAAAAGAGTCCTTTTATTTACGACGTGCTCATCAACTGTGCGGTTAATTACGAACAAGACAAATGGACGCTTTGCTTTGCGCCCGAAAAAGAATTTTACCGCAAACCCGCGCAAAGTAAATTAGCGGAAATCGCCGAGGAGGCCTCTAAAATCAGCGGGCGGAGCATGACGATCGTGTTGGAAGAAACGCTAGCAAACGAAGCCGTCGTTAAAAAAGAAAACGTAAAGGAAACCAAAAAAGCGCACATTTCCGACGAAGAACCTTTTACCGGTTCGGCTCCGAGAGAGACGGCCAAAACAAAACCAACGCCCAAAGAAGTGCAAAGCGTGTTAGATATTATGGACGGGGGAGAAATCCTTTCCTAATTTATGAAAAGTTTAGACAGGCTTATTCGTGCCGTTCGCCGTTTGCCGGGTATCGGCCCGCGCCAAGCGGAGCGTTTATGTGCTTATTTTTTGCGCGCTCCCGTGGGGGAAGTGGAAGAATTTGCGCGGGCATTGTTGGAAATGAAAGATAATGTTAAATTGTGCCCGTCTTGTTTTTCATACAGCGAAGACGGCTTGTGTGCCCTTTGTCGGGATCAGGACCGCGACCGCGGTGTTATTTGCGTGGTGGAAGGACCGCAAAATATTGAATCTATAGAAAAAACGCGTTTATTTAACGGCTTATATCACGTACTGCACGGCACCATTTCGCCCATGGACGGGCGCAGTGCCGAACAAATCAAAGTACGCGAACTCTTAAACCGCGTCAAAAACGCGACCGCGCCCGTGCGCGAAATCATCCTAGCCACCGATCCGGACGCGGAAGGGGAAACTACCGCGCTCTATTTAGCCGATTTATTGCGCCCGTTTGTCGCGCAGATAACGCGTATCGGCTACGGGGTTCCCTTGGGCGGCGATTTAGATTATTTAGACGAAATGACGTTGGGATATTCCTTAAAAGGCCGCACCAAAATTTAATTTGGTTTTTGCCTTGCTCACCCGCTTATGCATCCTTCCGTTTACAAAAGACCGCTTTTATGGGTGCTGATTATTTTTATCAGCGTACTGGCTTTGTTTTACCGCCCTGTGCCGCCCGCTGATGACGTTTTTTACCTGATTTCCAAAGAGCCGGTAAAATTAGTCGCCGTAGTGGATAGTTTTTACGTTTCCAAACCGAAATCCAACAACGCTATTTTGAAAGTTATTTCCGTAAACGGACAAAAAGTCCGCGGGCGCGTTTACGGGCGGTTTGTAAATATTGAGCCCCGTTGGAAAGATACGCTGGAAATTACCGGTAAATTAAAAAGGCCTTTCGGACAGGATATTTTAGGCAATTTTAATTGGCGCAACTATTTAGCGACCAAAGGTGTTTTTACCGAAATAAAAGCCGAACAAACCCGCGTTACGCACACGGCTCCGCTTTTTTACCGCGCGGTGCGTTGGTTGCGCGGGGACATCTTGCGCGAGTTTGATACGTATTTTGATGCGGATTTGGCCCGTATTGCGGGCGGCATTTTACTGGGCGAACGCGGCGATTTAGACCCCGAACTCTTTACCAAATTTCAAGACAGCGGCGCTATTCATTTACTGGTGGCATCCGGCGGTAACGTGGGTTTTGTGATGTTCATGAGTGTGGCCGTGTGTATATTCTTGCGTTTAGGCTTAAAAAGCCGTTTGGCGGTTTCTTTAGCGGTTGCCGGCTTATATACGCTGGTGGCGGGGGCGGATGCACCGCTCTTGCGGGCCTATTTTATGGCGGTGTGCGGTGCGTTGGGGTTTTTCTTGGGGCGCAACAGCGGGCTTTTTCAGGGGTTAATTCTTTCCTGTTTGGCTATTTTAATCGTGTGGCCGGCGAGTTTATTTGAAACGGGTTTTCAAATGTCATTTTTGGCCACGCTTGCGATTATTATGACGGCGGGTAATTTCCGTTTGCCCGAAAAATGGCCGCGCGGGGTGTATTTCTTTTACCAAATTTTCTTGGCTACGCTCGCTTCTCAACTGGTCCTCTTGCCGATTTTTACGACTGCTTTTTATAAAGTTTCTTTGGCGGGCCTTGCGGCAAATATGGTGCTCGTGCCGTTAGCGTCGTGTTTGCTGGGGATGAGTTTTGCCTTTTATATTTTTGCCAAATTGCATTTGGCCGGCTTTTTGTTCTTCCCGACGCTTGCGCTGCTAGAATTATTTAAGATATTGGTTGAATTTTTCGCCGGTTTTTCATTTTCTGCGATTGCCGTAACTGCTTGGAAAACAGGAACAATTATTTGTTTTTATGCGTTTCTTTTTTGGGTGTTTAATCTTCCGCACAAAAATTTTGCCAAAAAGAGTTTCCCGTTTATCGCGGGGTTATGCGGCGTTGTTTTACTGCTGCAAATGCTTTATTTTCCCAAAGAGCAAGTCTGCTTGTTTCGCAGCGGCAAGAAAGGGGTAGCATTTATCCGCACCCCTAAAGAAGTGTTTGTAATTGGGGATACTATCGCGCCGGATAAAGTACAACGGGCACTCTATAAATTGGGCACCAAACGCGCTACGGCCTTATTCGGGCTCGGCCCGCGCCGCACGAAAAAAGATTTTTCCGCCTTATTTGAGCGGATTATTTATCCCTTTGAAGAAGATAATAACATAGGCGCGGTTTATAATTTCGCCGGTGCGCAAGTGGTGGTAACGGACCCGCTATTGCCCGCCAAAGGCGGCGGCGTTTATCGGGAAGAAGAAACTAAAAAGAAAAACGTATCGTATGGTTTTACCTTTAAGGATAAAAAAGTGTATGTGGGTGCGGGCGGAAGTTTTATCTTAAACGGGGAGAAGCGGATTTTCGGGAAACAAAATCAAACCGTTTGTGAGAAAATTTAGTTATAATGGGGGTGTTGGTTCAAAAAGGGGGACTTATGGAAGAAAAAGAACTCAAGCAACACCGGAAATTCTTAAAAGAAGCCATAAAAATGGCAGAAAAAGGGATGAACAGCGGCAAGGGCGGTCCGTTCGGTGCGGTTATCGTAAAGGACGGCAAAATTATCGCACGCGGGTGCAACCGCGTTACGTCGTCAAACGATCCCACCGTTCACGCGGAAATAGACGCTATCCGCAAGGCGTGCAAAAAACTCAACACCTTTGAACTCAAAGGTTGTATCCTTTATTCTTCTTGCGAGCCTTGCCCGATGTGTTTGGGAGCCATTTATTGGGCGCGGCTCAAAAAGTTATTTTTTGCGTCTACGACTTTGCGTGCTGCTAAATCAGGCTTTGATGACAAAGTGATTTATAAAGAAGTTCGTTCGTCGTTGCGTAAGCGTTTGATTAAAGCCCAAAGTATCGCAGTAGAAGACAAAGACAAGCCGTTTGATTTGTGGGACGCTAAGACGGACAAAATAGGATACTAGCCGCAACGTTTTTATTTTTGTATAATAAGTGTATAGTTATTTTTTCAGGCAAGAGTTAAACAAAATGGTAGCCGAAAACATCAGCATTCTTATTCTCGCGGCCGGTAAAGGCACGCGGATGAAATCTTCCTTACCCAAGCCGCTCCACGCGGTTTGCGGGTTGCCGATTATCGCACATATCTTACGCGCCGCACAGGGGTTAAATCCGGTGCGTATCGGTGTTGTTATCGGGCATGGGTCCGAAAAAGTCAAAGAAACTATTTTAGAAAATTTATCCGCGTGGGGCATTTCGGCTCCCGTGGATTTTTTTGTGCAGACCGATCTGTCCGGCTCGGCCTCTGCGGTTAAAGCCGCTCTTCCCTTTTTGCAGAAAAATAAAAGCGTAATGGTGTTAAACGGCGATACGCCGCTCTTAAAAACGCAAACTTTGGCGGCTATGGCTCAATCTTTTGATAAGGAACAGGCCGGTGCACTGGTGCTGGGGGTATCCGTTCCCGATCCGTCCGGTTATGGGCGTATTGTGCGGGAAGAAAACGGGCAATTTAAGGCCATTGTGGAAGATGCCGACGCCGACGCACCGACCAAACAAATCAAAGAAATTAACAGCGGGATGTACGTTTTTGACAGCGCCGCGTTGCAAATTGCGCTTACCCAACTTACCCCGCAAGGCCCGAAACACGAATTTTATTTAACCGATACCCTTGCGCTGATTAAAGCGTCAGGCAAGCCCGCCGTTGTTTTTAACAGTACGGATTTTGAACAGGCTTTAGGCGTTAACAGCCGCGTGCAGTTAGCGCAGGCCGCCGAAATCATGCGCGCGCGTATCAATACGGCACACATGGAAAACGGCGTTACGCTTATTAACCCGCAGGACACCTATATTGATGCGGATGTGACTATCGGCGCAGACACCATAATTGCCACAGGTTGCTATTTGCTGGGCAAAACGAAAATCGGAGCCAACTGCACATTAGAAGGTAACGTTTATATTACAGATTCCCAAATTGCCGATAATGTGACGCTGAAAATGGGAACTTATATTGAAGAATCCGAAGTAGCCGAAACGTGCCAGATCGGGCCATATGCGCATTTAAGGCCGAAATCAGTGCTTAAAAAGGGCGCCAAAGTGGGCAATTTCTCGGAAACCAAGAAAGCGGTTATCGGGGAAGGGTCCAAAGTGAACCATTTAAGTTATATAGGCGATACGCAAATGGGGGCGGGTGTCAACGTAGGCGCGGGCACGATTACCTGCAATTACGACGGGAAAAACAAACACCAAACCACCATCGGGGACCATGTATTTATCGGGTCCAATGTCAATTTTGTAGCACCGGTAGTAGTGCATGATAATGCAAAAATCGGCGCCGGGTCAACGATTACGCACGAAGTACCCGCAGAATCGTTAGCAATAGCCCGTTCGCGTCAGGTCGTACTGGAAAAGAAAGGTATAAAAAAAGAACATGACTAAAAGTGTAACAGGCGATTTACGTATTTTCTCGGGCAACGCAAACTTGCCGTTGGCTGAAAAAATCTGCAAACACCTCGGTATAGAGTTGGGGAAGTTGCGCGTAGAGCGATTTGCCGACGGCGAAATTGATGTACAGATTTTGGAAAGTGTCCGCGCACACGATTGTTATATTGTGCAGCCCACTTGTCCGCCGACCAATGAAAATTTGATGGAACTGCTTATTACCATAGATGCTTTTAAGCGCGCGAGTGCGGGGAAAATTACCGCCGTAATGCCGTATTTCGGCTATGCGCGTGCGGATAGAAAGGCCTCTCCGCGTGTGCCGATAACGGCCAAACTCGTTTCCAATTTAATTGCTAAAGCGGGGGCCGACCGCGTGATGACGCTGGATTTACACGCCGGTCAAATTCAAGGATTTTTTGATATTCCCGTAGATCACTTGCGCGCGCGCAAAGTGTTTTTGGATTATTTTTCGGGTTTTGACCATAGCAATGTGGTCGTCATTTCTCCCGATGTGGGGGGCGTGGAACGCGCCCGTAAATTTGCCGCCCGTATGGACGCGGGGCTGGTAATTATTGATAAACGCCGCCCGAAACCCAACGAAGCCGTTGTTTATAACGTAATCGGGGACGTGGAAGGCAAAACAGCCATTATTTTTGATGATATCGTGGATACCGCCGGTACGTTGACCACCGTTGCCCAAAAAATTATGGAACGCGGGGCCAAAGAAGTGTATGCGGTGTGCACACACGGGTTACTTTCGCGCAACGCGATGGAACGGATTAACAATTCGGCCATTAAAAAGTTGATTATTACCGATTCTTTGCCGGTGCGCGATTTGGGGCCGAAAGTGGATACGCTTTCCGTGTCGTATTTACTCGCGGACGCTATCCAACGCAACCATAACGGACAATCCATCAGCGATATGTTCAATTAAAAGATTTTTAATACTTGGAGGAAAAAATGGAAAAAGTTAGTATCAAAGCCGCTGCCCGCGAAGGCATTGGCGTAAAAGGGGCTCTTTCTAAAATCAGAGCCGAAAAAAATATTCCGGCCGTAGTCTACGGCGGACATAAAGAACCTGTTAGCGTAACCGTAAGCGTAAAAGATTTGGAAAAAATCGTTAAAGCCGGTAAAAATACGTTAGTAGAAATGGACTTAAACGGTGCCAAAGAACTCGCGCTGGTTAAAGAAGTACAATATCACGCGGTAACCGATTTGCCGATTCACGCAGATTTTCAACGCGTATCCATGAAGGACAAAATGGACGTCGTTGTACCGATCCGCTTGGAAGGCACCTGCAACGATATTGCCCAATACGGCGCTATTGTGGAACACATTATGCGCGAAATTGAAGTACGTGCGTTAGTCAGTGCCATTCCGCACGAAATCGTGGTAGATATTACCCCCATGACCATCAACAAAGGTATTGTGGCGGGCGATATTAAGTTGCCCGAAGGCGTAGAACTCTTGACCGACGGCGAAGCGCCGGTCGTGCACTTGGCTATCCCGAAAGATGACGCTCCCGCTGCTGCCGCGGCTGATACCGCTGCGCAACCGGAAAGTTCTTCTACCAAGGGTAAGAAAGACGAAGAAGGCAACCTTACCAAAGGTGCCGACGCCAAAAAATAACCTATGCAGTTTCTCTTGGCGGGGCTGGGAAACCCGGGATCCCAATATGAGCGCACCCGTCACAATGCCGGTTTTCGCATTGTGGATGAGGCCGCCCGAAAATGGGGAGTATCTTGGAAAGACTGGCAAAAGTTGGGAGAATACGGCAAGGCAAACGTGGCGGGAAGTGAGATCTTTTTACTCAAACCGCATACGTTTATGAATTTATCGGGGCAGGCTGTGGGTAGCCTGTCCCGATTTTATAAAATTCCGCCCAAAAACATTATCGTTTGTTTTGATGATGTTTCTTTAGAAGTGGGCAAACTCCGCTTGCGGGGCAACGGCTCGGCGGGCGGTCAAAAGGGCATGAAGAACATTATTGAACTTTTGGGCACGCAGGAAATTGCCCGCTTGCGTTTGGGTATCGGCCCGAAACCCGAAAAGTTTGATCTGGTAGATTTTGTACTCGGTAAATTTTCCCGCGCGGAAGAAGACACTTTAAGCAGTGCCTTACCGCGTGCGGTGGAAGCGTTGGAATTTTATTTTGAACATGGTTTAGAAAAAACCATGAATAAATTTAACTAACCTGCGTTTTTATGTAGGCCAAAGGTACTATATGTGTATAGGTCTTTTGGCCCTTTTTTTATATACTTAAAACAAGTATAGTGTTAATATGAGCAAATATTTATCTGTTTTGTGGTTATTTATGTTGTGCACGCTCGCTTGTTTTGCGGCAGATCCGAGTGCGCAACTGGTAGAATTTTCACAAACCAATTACACCCATTTCGGCTTGTATAATATGATGCAAGGCGTTCCCATTAAGTACGGCTATGAAGTTATTGCCGTACAGGGCGCGCAACCTGTAACAAATAAAAATGAGATAAAAGCGAATATTAGCGCGCAAGCAGCCGAAGAAAATTATATAAATGTGATAGAAAACGGGCTTAAAATATGGCCGACCAAGGTAAGTGAAGCCATAAAACAGGCGGGCCGTGCCGAAGAATTTGCAGATGTTTTAGCAGTATTTGCACGTTTTAAGACGGAACGCGTACAAACGCGGGAAGAAGCAAATGTGTGGTTCTCATTTGCGGATGTTAAATATATTCGTTCTACTTTTGAAACTGCGCAAGGTTGTGCAAGAACCATTAGCACAAACAACCCGATAGACATTTTTATTTCCGATCCGAACCTGCGGGATATTTCCAACCAGCCCCCCGGTTGTTTTATCCATGGAAGCGCCTACGACAGCGCCGCCTATCACGCCATACACGAAGCCGGCCATTATTATGGGATGGCGGATCAATATAGTACCGTCAACGCTTCGGTCGTTTATTCTAATTCGGATAGAATAAACCGCAATAGTATTATGGGGGCTTCTTACTCCCCAAAATTAACCTGTGATGATGTGGACGGATTGATTAAAATGGCAGACAGGACCTTTTATATGAAAAACGGCCGGTATTCTCCGCGCGATGAGAAAGGTTGGGCAAGTTTTTGCAACGACGGAACGATTTATCGCTATGGAAAAGTGTTAAACCGCAAGCCGTATCTTGATTGCGGCATTTTGTATAGATATGATGCAGATGGCAATGTATCAAGCAAAGAAAGGATGCCGTTTATTTCTTACGAAAATTGTGAGGTTAAGCGTAACGCAAGCACAGGCTTAATGAAAGAAATAATTTGTCCGGCAGATAATATCAAACTGACCTATTCTTATGAATTAGTCAGCGAGCCTTGCGTGTCGGTTTCTGTTTTTACGTTTGATTTTCATAAATATTGGCAAGAGCGCGAAAATGAAAAAATTTGTAAAAATACCGCAGATAACGGTTGGCGTACAGGGGCTTATAAATTATTTACAGCCAAAGAAGGATGCCGTTTTACTTGGGGGGAAGAAAACACTTCTTTGGTAAACGCTTACGTAAACCGGAAAGATAATTCGCTGACTATAGAAAGAGGATATAAGATTAAAGGGGTACAAAATCATACCAAAAAATATAATTTTGACAAGGGCAATTTTACGTGTGAATTTGTAAATAAAAATCGTGACGGCTCCGTCAATTATGCGTATACGCTTGTCTATCAAAAAGAAAAAGATGCTTTTGTGGTTTTAGATAAACAGATAAATGCACTCAAAGACGAAACTGCCGCACGGGAACAAGCGGAAAAGGACTGCCGCAAGCCTTCTTCCGAATATACTTATTCGGGGATATCGGAAGGTGGTTTTATAGCCACGTGCGATCTGCTTTTCCAAACAGATGTATATCTGTTTGCGCGCAATTAAAAACGCGCGCGGGCTTTCGCTTTTGGGCCAAAGGTACTATAGGCGTATAGGTCTTTTGGCCCTTTTTTTATACACCTAAAACAAGTATAGTATTAGTATGAAAAGATATTTTTATGCGTTTTTTATGCTGTGCGTTTTTGCCCTTAACGGGTTTGGTGCGTCGCCCAGTGCGGAGTTGGATAATTTTGACGACGGGGATAACTATACCATGCAGGGGCTTTATCCTATCATCAAAGCAGAACCTATAAGATATGCTTATGCGGTGATCCCATCAAAGCAAGCGCAAATTTTTGAGAAAACCGACGACCCTTTGAAAAACCAGATTGCACAGCAAACCGCCCAAAATAATTATAAAAATATTATAGAGAAAAACCTTAAAGCATGGCCGTTGCAAACAGCAGAATTTATTAAAAAATCCGGCCGCGCCGAAGAATTTGCAGATCTCTTGCCGTTGCTTACCCATGTAAAAGTGGAAAATGTAAATTTGCGCGAAAAAGCCAGCGTATTTTTTACGTTTTCCGATATGGACTATATTCTTTCTATTCCGGGGAGTATGGGTGCATGCGGGGTAACTTCGGATTTTGCACGCCCGATAGAAATAAATATTTTAGATCCTAATTTGGATATTTCCACAAATCCGCAATCTTGTTATAGCGATTTTAGTTCCGCTTACGATTTTACAGACAAAGTTACTTTGCATGAAATCGGGCATTATTACGCGCTGGCGGAACAATATGATACATCCAATGCGTCGGTGCTTTATTCGGATTCGGACCGCATAAACCGCGATAGTATTATGGGGGCGTCGTATAGTAAACAATTAAGTTGTGATGATGTGGACGGATTTATCAAAATTGCAGACAGGACTTTTTATAAAATAAACGGCAAATATAACGCCCGTGACAATAAAGGTTGGAAAAGTTTTTGCAACGACGGAACAATTTATAAACAGGGTAAAGTTCAAAACAGAACTCCTTTTTATTCAGATTGGAAGATATATTCTTATGATGCGAACGGAGATATTTTGACGATAACGGATAAATATCCTTTTATATTTTCCGATATGGATATCATTGTCCGTGATGAAAAAACAGGACATATACAAAAGATAATAGATACAACAAATAACGTCTATACGCTATACGATTATCTTTTTTCTGATCAGAATAAATCATTCGAAGTTGGCATGTATTCCCTTAAAGATGATAACAAGAAATTTTCTGCGGAATTTTATAAAAATACTTCAGGTAATTTTTGGGAAATAAACGGGTTTAATTTATTTATAAAACCGAATAAATGCCATTTCGTTTATAAAGGGAGCAGGACAATGAACATTTATGTGAATGCCCTGAATGCTTCTTTAGAGTGGGGTTTTTCTTGGGGCGGTAACGGACAAAATTATAGCCATGTTAAAAAATATGATTTTAAGGGAAAAGATTATAAGTGCGAGTATATTTTGTCAAAAGGGCCTGACTCCCCTGCGCAAGAAGTTTTTTGGCATTATGTATTGCAATATCGGGCAGACCAACAAAATTATGTATTGTTA
>Ga0310690_10000370_pt1 | contig 100209 bp, 122 predicted proteins | sample AusTroGonzalo_MG_2_FD_207661 | JGI IMG/M metagenome (GOLD analysis project Ga0310690, IMG submission 207661) | Bovine rumen microbial communities from tropical cattle in Woodstock, Queensland, Australia - Gonzalo_04 (v2) (version 2) | ecosystem: Host-associated > Mammals > Digestive system >...
TTAGCTTCATTATATTAATCACAGTTCCGTCGTTTATTGTGATTTTTATTCTATCCGAGCAGTAGGTGAGTTCTAATTTTATGAATCGTCTCCCATCCTCCGACCCATCAAATCCAACATCCAGTATTATTCCTTTATGTATTCTCTTTTTCCTATGATACCCGACTGCAAATACTCTCTTTCCAAATACATTCCGAATTATTTGATAGATTGGTGTCTCTCTATCCCAGGCTTTTTCTATTCTCTCTCTTATTTCACTCCTCTTTAATTCGGCCAGCTTGATTTCTCTTCCCATCCGTTATTCCCCCATTCGTATTTCTTAATCATTATCACTCTGGTCTCTTCCTCGTTTTTTGTTATCGTAAGCCAGAGTCCATGATTGCGATAAGTTATATATAAGTCAAAAGTTTCAACACCGGCTTCAGTTATTACATTTCGGCCCTCTTTCAACACAATTAGACTTCTTTTAAATATCTTCGACCGGATTTCATTTGCCCTTTTTATTCTAACTACATGACTTATATCGTCTAGTCCTCTCTCGCTTTCAAATATCTTCTTTATTTCAGATTCACCTAGCTGTATAAATTCCTCCGGGGTCATCATGTATTTCTATTACCAATGGCTTAACTTTCCCAAGGCCGATTGCGCGAATTTTAAAATAGATTATGCACTTTCTTTCGGCCGATCTTATTATAGCCTGATATTCCGAGAGGCTGTGAAAATCGGTAGTGGGCATGGCTTGAAGTGTAAATTTGGGGAGTCGTTTTTCTATCTTTCTTCCCTTCCTTTCTTTCTGTATTCCCGTCAAGCCAAATCCATTCAACTCTAACCTCTTCTTTGGTTTCTCGATAAATTTCACCATCCTCTCGAGATCTAAGGCTAAGAACTCACGGCCGGACATATTGCGAAATTAGATGAGTTCCACGATATACTTTAACTTGCCAGGTGATGTCTTTCTTTCCATCAATCCGCTCTGTATTAAGGATTGTATATTTATCACCGAATCTGATCCTAATCTCAATAAACTCTAAATCATTATCACCATGACTTCTTACTTCCATGGTTGGGAATTTTAAGATCTTCCTTTTTCTTATCCAATGTGCAGGGAGAACTTGTCTTATCTCTCCGGGCGCATGCTTATCTAGCCAATCTCTAACTTCGACCGCCGATAGTTTAAGAAATTCCCTACCCGTCATATTTGTATTCCTCCAAGAGTACATTTCCTGCGTATTTTCTTTTTCCCTCGTCCCAACATGAATAAACTAGTCGCCACCGGGATAATTCAAGCACTTTCCCAATGTCCGTATCGATTTTTCCTCGAATCACCTTATCACCTCGGTAGATAGATAATCTAATTACATCTGGTTCATCAGCTGGTGTAAATCTAAGTTCAGTCAATTTATGTATTCTCTTTTTATAATTTGACTTTATATTAACGTGCTGTAGACCAAGGTAATTTATGCCAAGATGTTTTTCTATCCAATCACGTATTTCTAAAAGTGGTAGGTCTAGGAGTTCTTTACCAGACATGATACTTGTATTTACTAACTGATACACTAAAGTCGGGCGGGATTGATATTTTTATTCTCACGCCACTTCTATGATCTGTTATATAGACTGTGTAATTATCAAGCCCCCAAACTAATTCAATCTTGGGCAGTTTCAAAATCTTTCCGGCCTTTGTACAGAACCCGTGTGGAATTTCAAGTACATTACCCTGAAAAATTTTTGTGTCCAGTCGTGAAATTGTTTGATAGGGTCGACGATAATACCAAGACCTAAGGAGTGGTTTTCGTCTCTTTATGTAATCTAATATCTCGGTTGCTGATAATGATACGAATTTAGCAGCATTCATATGAAACAGATTTACATTCCCCATTAATAACTTTCACTACACCAGTTACTGTTATTTTATCTTTCGAAACCATAAAGAAGAAACCAGTATAATTCATCATATCTCTTGAAACATAGACAACCCATCTTTTCCACTCGTGGTCATATAGGATTGACATACTAGGAAACTTGACGATTTTCTTTTGATCAGCCGGCCTGGTACTTAGTCTGGTAATTCCGAAGTGCCATGAGTTAGACTTATCATCCCGCCATCGACAAGACTCAATATAATCTCTAACTTCATTTAATCCTAGCTCCAGAAATTTAGCACTGGTCATAATCTTTTCCTCCTTCCCATGATGTATCTATATAATAAATTCTCTTATATACATCGTCCGTTATTCCTATCCTGACCACCTCTCCTCTATACTGAAGCTCGACTGTTATATCCAATCGTTCGGCGTCCCAGGTGATATCGATAATAGGAAATTTATATACATGTCTACCTGTTTTATGGATAGGCTTGTCGTAAGGATAAAGACCAAATATATTTTCCTCTTTATTAGTTCGATATACTTTATTTTTATATCTATCTGGCTCAAGTTGGACTAAAGGAGAGAAATAATTATAAATCTCATCAATCGTCATTTTAAATATATCTCTCGCCTTCATTTAGTATCGATGTATTTCCATTACTTCACCACTCTCAATTGTTATCGTCATTCCACCTGACCTATCCCAAATATTAAGATAGAGAAAATTCATGCGATCCCAGGTAGAATTATTTATGATAGGGAAGCGTTTCATTATTTTGATAGGTCTTAAGAATTTTGCATACCACTCTAGATCATGGGTACTATTTTGATGTTTGATATAGAAATGAGTGAGTCCTAGTGTCCCGCCAGTTTCTAAATGACAGGATTTAATATATTCTTTAATCTCCAAATCACTCATCTCTAATAATCGTCGCGCTTTCATTTAGTTAAAATATATTCCTTATAACTAAAATTTTTCATCTCAATTATAAGGAATATATACTTAGCGAACCACGGAAAGTATCAGTCTCCGTGATCCAAATATAGAGACAGGAACTATGTATACAATAGTCCTGGGAAAGCTAATCTCTATTTTATTTTTTGAAGAATTTACAGTTGTTGCATGTAAATGATTCTCTATTTTCAGCCACCCATTGTGCATACCATTCGTCGTATTGTTCTTGCGCAGTTTTTCCACCGGGGATATCCTTAAACTCGTAAATAGATTTCTCTGGTGTGATATGCTCGAATTTAGTACAATACTTACATTCTTTTGGCCAGGATTGCGGTGGATTAGTGCCCGGCTGTGTTCCTGAATGCTCTGAATCGGCTATATAATTTTGACAATCCTCGGCTAGATACTCTGGGGGATCTATTGGTGGTTTGAAGTCAGGAATATTAGCCGTACATCCTCCACGCTCAACACCGAATACAGCAAGAAGAGGCGCTGCGACAGCCAAAGCACCAGATATTATTCCAACTATACTTCCAACAGCCTCACCGAGTTTGCTTGCATCTAGTCCCATTAATAGGTCTTTGAATGACGTTTCAGTGTCATTATATGCTTTTCCTACCACTTCGCCATCACCTTTAATTTGGTTTAGGGCAGCGGGGATTTTATTAATATTTAAAGTAGGCCCAACTGCACAAGTTCCAACCATATCTGATATATAGGCTATCATTCTAGGCAATAGCTGTTTGGCCTGTTCGACCATGAGATCAAAATTGGTTTCAAGTTTTTTATATCTGTTCTCAACCTCTTCTTTTAATCCCTCAGCCATTTCTTCCACCTGCTTCTTTCTATCCTCAACTGCCTTTTCAATAATTTCTTTAGATTTAGTATTGCTAGGTAGTTGACTAAAATCTAGATTAGGGATTTGAGGATACAAATTCTCTGCTAGTTGTTTTGCTATTTCTTCTACAACTAAGTCTTTCGCTTCGCTTAAAAGTCCCATATCCTTATCCTCCTAAAATTATTGTATTGCCGCTCGGAAATGGTGCTCCTTGGGCTGGGGTTATTGGGGTTGCCACAAATGGTCCGCCTTTTGGATCAGGTATTACTCCATTTGATTTAACTACCAGCGTACCTACCCCACCAAATTTAGGATTAGCTTTTATTTCTACATCAACGGCTTCAACAGTTGCAATTGGTGTGGTTATTTTTGCCTCATTTCCTACCTCTACTATAGCATCATTCTGGATAGTGACATTAGCGTCTTTATTAGCAATGATGGTTATGTTTCCTTGATCATCTAATTCTATCCTGCTATTTTCTTCACCCGGCTCATGTTCGTCATCCTTATAATCTCCTTCACTATATGACCGGATTACTAATTTCCCCTCTTCGATACTTATTTCTTTTCCATAAGCACGAAAGCCGGTGAAATCATTTTCTTTTAGTTTCCAGTAGAGATAATAAGAATTGTAGTCGGGATCAAGGCCTAGGAGAATAATTGGATCACCTTTCTTAGGTTCATCACAATCACCACGTAAGGGAAATGCATTAACTCCACATATTATCCCTGGTATATCGGCTTTAATTTGATGATAGGTCTTTTTTACTTCATCCTTCTCAACAATATCAGCTACAATACCAAGATAAAAATTTCCTTGTACTCCTGATTTACTCATTATTATTTTGTGTATTATTCTGTAGTTCTTTATTTATATCCAGCTCATTTAATCCCCATAATGTTGCCGTCCATTCGAGATCTTGTCCGTGAGGGCCTGTTTTAGTAGCTCCATTTTGTGCGAAAAAGAACTCATTTCCAGCTACTACACACATTGTTTCAGAGACATCCTTTTCAGTATTCTCAGCATTATTTTGATCTACTTTTTTATACTTAACAATATCACCTATTTTCCAATTTTTCGGCATATCTTGAGCATAAATTGTGATGCTGGAATAACCATGAAACTCAGAATTCTTTTTTAAATTCTTCTCAGGCACTTCATATCCTGGGGCGTGAATTTTATATGTGTCCTTGGATATGCTGCTGGTTACGAATTTTGGGGCTTTATCTTTAAAATCTACTTCGCCGGTTGTTGATTTGGATATACTTTGATCATCATCTTTATAATCATTGGTCCAGGGACTAAATAGCTCATTGTTGTTTTGGCTATTATATTTTAGTTTAGTCATGTTGGTTTGTTGCCATAGACCAGGACCAGATGTTATTTCAATATCAGACTGTAGATCATCTATTTTCTTCATCACCAAACCCTCCCACGAAAAAGCAAAAACAGATTTAAATTTCCAACTGGCACATAGTCGTTTTAAGAAATTATAACCGGTTTCATTATCTTGGTATACTTCTTTATCTGGCTTAGTGTCTGTTTCTACATTTTTAATAATCGGGTTTTTCTTCTCCCCTGGCCAAACTGATTCTACGGCCTCTTGAAGTGAATTAAAAGTCATAGATCTTGGCCTGGTATAGAAATCTTTGCCCTTTTGGAGATCGTCTTGTGGGATGATAGTAAAAATAAGCTCGACTCGGTTATTAAAGAAATTTCGATCAACTATAAAAATTCCAAAACTAAAGCTAAGTCCCTCATCTTTATCATCTTTTACCTCTATCACGCCAGTTTGTTGGGAAGTTATAAAGTCTAGTGCTTCCTGTCTACCATCATGAGAAAGTTCCATCATTCCACTAGGCTCTTCTCCTCCTAGTTTCTCCCAGATATGTAAGAGTTCCATTTTAAATCCCTTATCTTCCCATGGTGTGAATTTGACTTTGATGTCATTAGGACTTTCCATAGTTTTTACATATTATTTATAATTGCATCAACTACATCTTTTGGTATTAGATATAGTGTTTTTCCTTTTCTTAAATCCTCTAACTTAAGACTAGATTGAATCATTAAAATAGCTGTATAATCCGTCGACCCATAAAAATCTTGTGCAATTAGATCAGGCCGAAGTTCATAATTGTTTATTTTATATTCAACTCTAGTCAAAGAAGGATTAAGAATTTCCCTAAGAAAAAGGGAATTATATACATCAAATTCCTCTATATAATTCCCTAATTCTAATTTATTTCCTATTATTTTCTTTGATCTCTTATACATCTTGTTTCTGGTTATATTAGACCTCTACTAATCCATTCCCAAACTTTTTATCTAGTCTTTGAATTTCATCTTTGAGATTCTTTTTCATTACCTCACTTGCATCCTGGCCACCTTCATTTTCTTCACCAGCAATATTAAGACCATAAATAAACCTTCTCATTGTGGCATCAGAATATTTAGTAGCAGGCTTAAATGATAAAATAACCTCAGCGAATAAAGGGGAAAATGCCATCTGTTCTTTTATGCTCAGTGATTTATCCTCTGTCTTTTTATTTGCTCTAGTTATTCCGCTCCAACCAGGGCCAGATAATGAAGCACCAGACATTGGCTTCTTTACCATCTGTCTTGACATGTTGAAGCTCATTGATTCGCAGACTAATGATTCAAGAACATAGAAAGATCCGATCCTTAGTTTTAGTGTTCCTTTTATACCAGACTTATCAATATCTTCATACACTGCTTGATATCCGGCAGGTGGTTTTTGCCAACCTAGGAGAGTAGAGGATATTTCTTCATTTTCTCCTTTATCATTTACCTTATTGCCAAGTACTAAGTTTGAATAAGTACCCATGACGTAAGGAAATAATAATTCAAGCTGTTGTGGAACTGATAAAAAGGTTCCGTTTTCTGCCCAAATTGGAAATACTGTAAATCTCATCTGCAGATTACCAAAACTAACGCCAGAGCCAGAGTAATAAGAGAATCTAGTTCCCTGTGAGATTAATACTGAGTTCATATAATCAACCACATCATCTCCGTGTTTATCAACAGCCCTACCGATGTTTCCTGCCCAGTCGGTTATATGTTTTACTGCATCTGAGTTAGCATTTCCTTCTTTATTGCCCCACCTTTCTATGTTTTTACCGAGCGTGGCAATAACATCTTTAGCATAACCAGCATAGGGAGCCATAGGTTTTATTAAGGACTCATAGGCCCCTGTAATAGGATCTCCACCTACTTCATTCCAGGTGTTGCTTATACTTACCTGAAAATCCTCATTTAAAATAGAAGTACAAAGTGGAGCTAAACAATATCCGCCTTTATCAATACCGGATTCAAATTTTCTCCACTTTTTATTATTATCCAGATAAGTATTTGCATGAAGAGATACACTAGTCATTCTGTCGAGCAGCTGATTATCATAAAACCAACAACTTCTATATCTATCAGTATTTCTCTCGTTTGCCATATTTTAATTATTGATTTCCTAAATTACTTACTCTTGATGGGACAGATTCTTTTCTACCTCCCAAACCTGCAATTGCCTGAGCTGTAGCAACAGATTGAGCATTAGATGTAGAAATGGTCGTATCAATACCAGCAGCTGTTAGGTTAATCTGTTCAATATCAATAGCATTACCTTTCTTAAGCTCTGTCTCAATAGATTTAAGTCTCTCAGCCAGCTCTGGATCAAGGTGTGTTGTATTAACTTTAAGTTTTCCATCTTTATCAAATAGAGATGATAAAACTCGTCTGGAATTTGCATCAGTTCTTGTATTATCTATACCAAACTGATTTAAATATTCGAGACCACCGCCTGTATAGTTTGCTCCAGAATATTTGCTAACAATTTCTTTTGTTATGCCAGAGAGGGGTTTGGAATTTACATCGATTGGTCTATGTGAACTAATTATGCCGCCAATAAATTCAGTATTGGTTCCGTCGGCGGAGGTTACTACTTTCCTCTTAGCTTTTTCCCAGACTTTAGAGGCAGCATCTTTAATCAAACCAAATAGGCCCTTTCCATATATTGGATCATCATTTTTGTCAGATCCTCCATACTTACTATCACCTACATCTGTTCCAAGAGATCCCCAGGCTATTCGAGGCCCACTTACTAAGTCTCCTCTAGATCCTTTATATCTATATCTGACTCTTTGTGTGCCTTTACCATAAACATTTCCGTGCGCGGCCTGTTTAAAATCTGAGTAATATGTATCACCTGCCCACATTTGAATATGTCCATACTGATGGTCTCCCATTGGTGCAATTACTTCTACGTCGCCGGGTAATCTAGATCCATCAGTCACTTTTTCCCATCCATGAGATTCTAGCCAAGGACCGTAGGCACCACCATAGCCAGGTCGACCTTCTGTACTTAAACCACCAGCCTCTAGGGCAGCTCTAACATGACGAGCACACCAGCCTGTTGATTTAGGAGCAGCATGACCAGCTATAAAGTCGACAGCAGCTTGAATATCAAAATCGCCATTTCCTTCACTTGTCATAGGAGCGCCATTAGGTCCAGATGTAGCAGATGATGAAGGGTCGACTTCTACATAATTTGTTCTCTGAGATTCGGCTGTTTTTGCATATGTATTCCAGTCTACGCTCATGTCATCGTCTCCCTGCCAAAATTTTGTTCCATTATGGATATCATTTACTAGACTAGCGCTTGGCCTACTTGCGGTTCCAAAATTTCCAGTGTAATATTGATAATCGTCTGCGGTATTTGCTTTTCCATCTGCTCCAGCAGAAGTTGCATTGTGTCCATTATCCGGAATTGCATTAGCCAGAACTGCTCTAACTGCACTTTGATTAATAAAAGCTATATTTTTTGCCTCTTCCTCTGATACTTTTCCATCTACGTAAAAACCAGGACAGATTCTAACTTTATTTGGGATAATGTATTTCCCGTCTGCCCGATAGGATCGTCTACTATCTACCTGTTCATCCATTGATGTTAAAGTAAAATCCTGCATTTGCATTAGTCTACGATAGTGAGTAGGGATATGATATTCAGTAAAGAGTTTCACTATATCATATATTCCCCAAATAGTAAACACTGCTAAAGCCACTTCTCTTAGGCCCGGCACAGCAGCGACAGCACCTGCACCTGCAATAGCTTCTTTAGAAAGAACCTTAACAGCCGCTTGTTCTGCTTTTCTGGTAGCTAACTTCATTATATATTTCTCAAAGAATTTTGGCATCATGGCGGCCATTCTTGCTCCACTATCAAGAGCGGCATTTTCTGCTGCTCTAGCTGCTGCACTTTTTAAAGCACTTCTTCCTTGAGTTTTTATATATTCTCTAGTGACCTTTGATTTGACTACCCACTGAATAGATTTGGCAGTAACTGTTCTACCTACTGTATATTCTGCACTTACTTTTGCTGTCTGATAATCTCGCTCTTTTCCTAGTTCTTTTGCATCATTTAAAATTTCATCGTCGGTCCTAGGAACATAAACCCACCACCAACTCTCTGGATCAACAAAAGCAAAATATTCACCATCGTATATTTCCTTCTGAGTTCGTCTATCAAATTTATCAAAAGCAAGGCCAGTATTTAGATAGATGTCACTTTTATAATTTATTGCATCTTGTCCATTAACTATTGCACCAGAGGCTTCAAGGGCAGTTCTTTGATTTACGTCTAAGCTGCCTAGTAGGTCTTGATGAACCATAGCACTTCCACTACCGGCTGCATTATATAAGTTAGCAAATGCACTACTTAGGTGGGCAGTGTTTTTGTGGCCCATATTAGCAACTATATTACTAGATAGTGCTAATGTTCCACCTGCACTAGAGCTAATTGATCCGTCGTCGTTTACATATTGTCTGGGGATATAGCTTCTATTTTTAAGACTGCCACTTACTAAGTTCGTATCTCCATTACCAACAAATATAGTTTCTCTGTCGTGTACTGTTCCATCTATTCCACGAGTCACAAAGGAATGTCTAGAAGATTTATCGTAGTATTTATTTCCTACCTCATCTGCTACTCCATATGACTTCTTTCCACTATTTTTGGCCGAGTCTGATACTTGATTACTAATTGCATCATTATAAGCAGCCTCTCCACCAAGTAAAATCGATATTAAATTAACTATTCTATTTCCTAAAATTTCAAGATTTTCACTAATATGCCAAGCTTTACCAAATTTTAAATTACTATTGGCAGACTTAGCTAATTTTACTCTTTCGTTGAATAATTTATTTATTTTTTCAATGAAGCTGTCAAGGGATTCTGTGAACATTGATTTAAGTCCACCCATTAATCCGCCCGACTTCATTCTCTCCGTCGCCTGATCTCCAAAAATAATCTCACCGAATGATTTTTTAAATGATTCTGTGAAATTTTTTATGAATTTAGGAGTTTCTTTTTTATCTCCCTTAATCCACTCGAAGAAATTTTTAGTCTTATCAGCAAATCCTTTTATCCCGTCTAATATTTTCTCCGTATTAGCCGCAAGATAACCCATTCCGAAGAGCTTAAAGATAGTTCCAATTTGTCCGCCTACCGATTTGCCTATATTTCTCGGATCTAATTTTTTGGTTATATCTCGTGAAAATTCCTCTAGCTTTCTCATTATTTTATTGCTAGATTTTGTCAGGCTCACTTCTCGGCGGGCATATTCTTGGTTTCTCTTCTTGGCTTCTTCGTTTTGTTTGTCGAATGCTTTAGATATCCAGTCTTTAAATTTACTACTCTCCCCCGCCGCACCTTGAGCCTGAAATTGTAGCGGACGTCCTTGAATTGGTCCTCCGATATTTGCTGGTACGGTGGTTATATTAGTAGTATTATTATTTATTACTATTCCTTGTGGCGTTCTTATCTGTTTACTGCTAGAGGTGGTCATGGGTTTCTGTAGTCCATATCTTCCCATAACACCTTGAGTAGCTTGATTAACGTACATATTCCCGCCACTCATTGCTCCTAATTCCGCTGCCTGTCTCATTATATCATTCTGAGCCGCTAGATTACTTTCAGCCAGTCGTTGTTCCATTAGATTCTGTTTTTGTGCACCCGCTATGGTTAAGAGTTGATTCTGCGCTCCTTGCATCTGTTCAAACTCCTTTCCATTCTCAGGCCGTGATTGTGAGAATTTATTGGCGTTCTTCTCTATGTCGTTATTATTTGCCATTCTACTTTCTTAGTGTAAAATTATTATCGTCGGCCGGGAATTCTTTATAGCCAAGTGAGATATCGGATTTAAATTTCTCGATGTCCGTTTCTCCCTCACCCATTTCATCAGCCACACGATATATATTATTTTGTCCTTTTGCTATTGTCTGTCCCTTTCCATCCTTTCCACCAACTGACATCATAGGGAAATCTGGATCGAAACCTTCTGTCTTATCGGTAAATCTCTCATACACTCGGCGTAATTCTTCAAGTGAGGCCAGGGTGTAATTTTCTATATTGTCAACCTTCAGGAACTTATTTAAATAAAATTTTAGTTCCATCAATTGGGCAGTTTTTACAGACGTCTCGAAAGAAGTCAACTGCCAGTGATTCAACACTAACAGCCACAGACGCCTCCTTCCCGTCAGCCTTACAATTATCACAAATTAGCGTTATTGGTTCTATCCGGTCATAATATAATTCCTGAAGTGCTAGAAGAAGTGTTATATCCTCATGTGTTGCTCCTAAGACATCATTTTCTATCTGATTAGCTTGTGTGTCAAATCCAGAGATCATAGCAATTGTCTTAATCATCTTTATATCATTGACCTTTTTATATCTTAAGTAAACATCAAAGACCTTAAGAAAATCACGGACAGTCGGAACATTAACGTCGTATTTATGTCCATTCAAGTTTATCACCGCCCCATCCATAATTGCCGGGTCGATCTGTGAAAAATGTATGTCTTTATTAATATCGACCTTAGCATCAATTTTATTTCCACACTTCGGACAATTAATACTGAGGTTGTAAGTAAGATCGCCCGAGACTGTTATGAGTTTTTTGTAGAAGATTAAGAAGTCGAGATCCATTACATAAACGTCAAGAATATGTGGGTCGTCTCTCATTAGCACTTTGATATCATACATATACCTGGCTAATTCTTCTTCGGGCACATTTTCATTATACCCGCAAATTTCCATAAAAGTCATCGGCCGAATTGATAGGGACGGAAAATTATAACCATATCCGCCCGAAGGTAAAAGTGATGTTAGTATTTCCATAATTTTTCTTTTACTTATAAATTTAATTCTGTGAGCTTAAGGAGATACATTCAAACCTCCTTAAACTATTATTGCGTCTATTTCTGAATTTGTTAAGGCTGTGTGGTTTCCAGCGTGGTATATTATATTTGATCCCCACCGAACTGAATTTTCGTAAATTCTTAAGTTATTTGTAGAGTTATAGTCTCCTGTTCCTATATATGCATATTCAAAACTAACGTCTCCTCCATATCCACCTATATTAAAGAACATCTGATCATCATTTCCAGTGAATCGAATAGGACTATACGCCCAACCGCCTCCGCCCGACTTCTTTCGTGGAATTTTATACCTACAGCCGTTCTCGGAGGTATAGGTTAAATTTCCACTCATAGTAGTATCGCCGGTTCTTTTTACATAGGTACTGTCATGGTTATGTCCTGACGTAGCACAATAGGAAGTATAATTACCTGCATGAATTATTGTATTTCCTCCCACAGTTGGATCCGCAGATGGGTATACTCTTATATTTCTTGTGCTATCGTACGAGGTCCCAATAAAAGCATATCCTACCACAGTTCCAGAATCTCCATATCCTCCAAATGCAAAAGTAGTGGTTCCATCAGTAATTCTATATGGCCCTCTAGCCCAATTACCCCAACCACTGTATGGGGAGTATGTAATATAGGTTTCTCCGGAGAATGATATGTTTTCTGATAGGCTCCCGTTTGATTTATTTACGTATGCGGAATTGTGATTATGTCCGGATGTTGCAAAATCAGAGACAGCTTTATGTCCACCATTACCAGTAAGTAGGTGGTTGGAGTCAGATCCTTGTTTAATAAATCCGCCATAAGCATATAAATATCCGTCTTGTGTGTAATAGAATCTCTGATTTATATCTTTATTGTAGATTACTAATCTATTTTCCTGTGAGCTGCCTCTAGCACTTAAATCCCAATGTCTCTCTTTATTTACTCCCATCCAAAGATCAGTAGCATCGTCTGCCTCGGTAACTAGATCCATTTCTGCACGAGATAGGGCATATGAGGTTCTTGCGTACCCAATCGATATATGTTTGGCGTACATCTCACTACTAAAGGTAGTCGCTCCGGTTACAGTTCCACCAGATAATTTTAAATATACTGAATCATGATTATGAGATGACGGAGTAAAGGTATCAGGTTTTCCGCTAACATTACTCCACGCTACACTATTAGCACTTCCAGCGGTCGTTGCATAGGTGGCTGAGGCCACGTTATCTGTTAAATAAGCCAAAGTTCCCCAAGAAGAGAAAGCTGTATTTCCATCGCCAGCACCTCTAGTACATACATAAACATGCCCAAGAGAGTTGCTTGTAGGACAATCGAAAAATGCAAGGGCGGCTGTATTTTTATTATTATATGTTAACGATAGGTATACTCCATAATTTGTTGGATATTCCCCTCTATAAGTTCCCTGAAAGTCCCCCTTATCGAATGTTCCAAAATTCCACCTTAGGCCGTATATACTATCTTGGTCTGATCTTATACTCTTTTTTATTGAGAAAGAGTCTGAATTGTAGCCATCAAGCAGGTCTGCATTTAAATTGGTAACTACGTTTGTGTTTGACATAGTCCCGCCTGAAAGCTTTAGATATGTGCTGTCGTGATTATGTGATGAGGTGGCATAATAACTTCCATGTTGCCCATCTAATAAGTCAGCGTCTAGGCCAGACCCAGATCCATCATTGCTTTCGTTCCAGATCTTGCTTCCATTTACTGTTGGCTGCTGTATAAATTTCCAAACACCGGTTGAATAGTCTATATAAGCAGTAGCACCTGCGGCGACGGAATAAAATAGAAAATTATTATTTTCTCCTGTATGACGTGAAGACAAAGAGAAGTGTTTTGTTCCGTTAGATCCCCAATAAAGATCATTAGGAACATCCGCCGCGGAAATTAGATTCAGATTAGCTCGATTTGATCCGGTGCTAGATATGTTAACAACTCCATAAACCGTCCCTCCATCGGCAAGTTTTAAATATCTATCATCATAGTTCCAAGATGCTTTAGTAGGATACGCCGGAAGATTGCCAGCGTGATAAACTATGTTATCACCGATTGTTATTGACCCGTTTTTATTGAATCGTAGATTATTTTGACCGTAATAAATATCGGTTCCAAGATAAGTATACGAATAACTCGGCCCATTATCTCCTAAACAGCCAATATGAAATACTTCGCTTAAATCAGTATCTCCAGGATTTTTTATTGCATATATTGAATAAGCACTTCTAGCCCAACCACCATTATAATTAACTTTATACCTGATTCCACAGTTCATGTCTGTGAAATTGAGGTCTCCAGACATTGTATCTCCATTCTTAGATATGTAAAGTGAATTATGGTTATGTGAAGAGCTAGAAAAAGTAGATTGAGCCACAGTATTTCCATTTGCTAGGAGAATTTCGCTTGAATTAGAATCCTTGACAAATTTATCTGAATATACTGTATGCCATTTTAAAGAACTCCCACCTAAGAAATATGTTTTATTTGCTTTAGGCGTTATGGACATTGACTTACATATCTCAAACCCATCCTGATATATTCTTGCACTTGGGTCATTCCACTCCCCGCCTAATGTTCCGTAAGCTAGGCCATTCGTAGAATCACCATAGCAGGATATTAAAGTTTTTGTGCTAATTTTATCTTTAACCCCTAAAAGAATATTGGCCCAACCTCCAGTATCACTGGAAAAATCTGCAATAAAGGAGATGTTTGGTCCAAGAGTAAAGAAACGTGCCCCCCCCCCCTGTATTTAGTGCTCCAGAAAGTGTCCCACCGCTTAAGGGTAAGTAGTTATGAGAGTGTGATAGTGGTGAAAATGTGTTCTTGGCTTTGGTCCACACTTGGCTTAATCCGGTTCCATCAAGATATTTAGCCACTTTTATTCTCCTTTATTATTTATTATTTATTATTTTTTTTTTTCTTAGATCCCGGCTAAGTACATTCAAACTAGGGCCGGAATTATTTTTTTTTATTAATTAGGGCTACTTTAAATTAATTTCACCCTAATTAATATTAAATTAAAATTAAATATTTTCAAATGTTCTGCTGTGGTGTTCGAACATCATGCTTAGTTGGATGTCTGCTCTATCTGTACCATCTGCGTCAAGACCATTTTCATCCACCGGTGCATCCATTATAATGCAGTTGTAGAATTCAAGGGTTCTGACGGGGATACGGCTAGAGTTAAGGATGTGGAGAGTTAGTTTCTCAGCCACAAGATCATCCTTTCTAAAGCTGAATTTGGTATCAGGATCAGCAACTTTATTTCTCCAGTCTGTCACAAAATAAGTAATAGCCTGATCTTCCTTATCGACAAATCCAAGAGTTAGTGTCCCGGATGTGTCTTGACCAGTCTGCTGATAGATAGAGAAATTACCTCTCATTCTCTTTTGTATACCAGTCACACCATAGTTTAGTGCTACGTTGACAGTATTAAGTCTGGCATTCATGATTTTGTCGCCCGGCCAATAAACAATCTTTGGCGGAACCCAATCAAGCTGCCACATATCACCTCTTAGGACTTCTTTATTATCGTCTCTATAGGTTTCGGTGTAGTCTACGAAATCCATGTATCCTTTTGCACCATGGACTAAATCGCTTATTTTACTCATATCTCTTATTGTAATTAATTAGTATGTCTAATACTACATGATTGTCTACCAGATCCGTCGTAGTCACATCAATTGTCATATCGATTGTTTCATTTCCTGGGTCGGGTATAAATTCGGAAATCTCTATATTACGAATCATAGAAAAATTATCTTTAATTCGGGTCAGGATTTCATTTATTCGGTTTTTAATTATTCCTGTGTATCTATTTCCCAAATATTCCCATTTATTTTTCTCTAATTCTCTAGATATTTTTCCTATAATAAATCTTCTCCAGCCAGTCGTTAAATATTTTTCCCCAGAATTATATCTTTTATAGAAATATTTTTGATTATTGCTTTCTAGATAATTACATTTTTTCTCATCTAGGGTATTTATATCAACGTCTAGGGTATGTTTTATTGAATTTGCTATATATGAGGATGAATTTGTTAGTGTACCGATAATAAAAGGATATGATGCGGGAAAACCAACTTCATTTATTTCCAGGTCTCCATAAAAATACATAACCCGATTTTCTTTATCATCAATATTATCATCTATCTGATATGGATATTTTTCAGAGATTATAAATTGAGTGTTGTATTCCTTAGCTAGGTCGATAAATTTTGAATCATCTCTGTCCTGCCAATAGAATAAATATGAGATAAGGAAGAAATCTGGGTATACTTTTTCACCGGGGGGATCAAGGAGGGTATTAAGCGACTTCCAATAACTGCCGGTTCTTTTCCCCTCTACTGCTCCCGCCATCTTATACTCTTTATTCTCCGGCAGGATTAACTCTAAGTCGCTGGTTAATTCGCATCTAACGAGTTTTGATCCTTCATTAATCTTATCGATAATTGACTTTTCATCTAACTCTGCTTCAAACTTACCAGTAAAGATCTCAGAGTAATCATAGCGACTAACCTGAATTAAAATATTATCGTCTTCTATATTTTCAACTCCAATCGTTATGTCTCTTGTATCGTCGTATATATCTTCATCTCTACCAATTGTTCTGCTCCAAAAGTATAATCCTGGCCACTCTTGACTTTTTATAAATTGATCTAGGAGTCTGGAATTAGTGTCTTCATCTACTTCAACCATAACACCAGGATTAGAGGAAACGAAATGACCAGAGAATGTAAACTTTGGACGACCTGATGCAGTATAAAGGATTATTTCGCCCGGCTTCTTTTGATACTTATAGAGAGCATTGTTTCCCTCTGTCTGTACTTCCGTCAATACATCAACTAAATCTTTAACCGTCGAAACAGAGAAAGAGCTACTACAAACAGCCGTCACGTCGAGCTTATAAATATCAAAAATATCATCCTCAGTCATTCCTCCAAACTTAGCATATTTGGATACACCCGACGAATTGGTATACATAAAGAATCCATAGCCTAGTGAAACATTAGCTGGATTCTCGTCTTCTGGATAAGTTATCTTTAGGCTGTACGTATTCCCTCGGCTATTGGATTCGATGATTACATCTTTTCTAGGATCGCCCTCTGGGAATGATTCGTCTAGAGCATTGTCTGAATCTTCTGAGTACTTTGGATGACTAACATAAACTTCAGATACTGCCTCGCCCTCTATATCAACCTGTGAGAGAACTTTTCCGACGGGACTTATTTTTACCTGTTGTCCGGAAATCTCATGAAGTCTATTACCACCATTGAACTGAACTAAGATACCGTCTGAGTCAAAAGCATAAACTATTTGATCTCGGACTAGATTTTTGTTTCCATTCTTTTCGTACCAATAGAAATTACCGCTTTTGTATTTAGTCGTAACTGATAGAAGTAGAGTATCACGATTATTTAAAGATGTCGAAGTATCTATCATGTTTTGTGGAAATAAAGACTCCGGTAGCCAATTTCCATCTCGCCATATCCACCACTCTGCTTTTCCACTATTATTTTCAACTCGATATTTATAATTTTCAAATTTTGGTATTAGATTCGAATTTCCTTCAAGTAGTGTTTGTGGAATTGGTATTTCGTTCTCCTGATCTAACCATGCTTCTTGATAGTCAGATATATCAATTATTCCTGTTTCTCTAACCTCTTCATTAGTTGGTCCATATAAGTACAGAACTCCACCATGATTTAAGATTTCGACTAGCATGGGATAATCTAACATTGACTTACCAAACCAAATCTCAAGTTCCTCTAAGGTTCTAACTAAGACTGGTGATTCATATGATAGTGATGAATCCGGAACCTCAGAGTAAATCATAAAATCGTCTATATCAGGTGTACTATAATTTACCCCGATAGTTCCAAGTTTTAAATACATATATTATTTTTTACCATTTATTGCTCCTTGTGCTGCCTGATCTTCTCTAGTTTTTCTATTGTTCTCAGTACTTAATATTGCCTGTGATACATTAGTTCCTAGATACTGTGTTCCTTCTTCCGTTCCATATATCCATGCTCCAACTCCATTTGAATCAATTCTATAATGAACATTATGATCGAGTGGATTCTCACCTACTATTGAGAAGGAGACATTAAGATCCTGTCCTCCTCCTTCAACCTCACCATAGTACTCTTCAGAAAAATCCTTAAGTACACATAAGAGGTCAAAGCTTTTAATGGTTGAGAACTGTGGAGTCATGAAGTATATTCTAACTCTGAAGGCCACATTCTTATAATAGGCAACACAGAATTTACTTTTATCAATTGCTGTTGGTCGGACCATATGGTTTCCGTCTTCATTTCTCTCTTTATACCACTTCGAATCATGACCCTCCGAAGAATAGACAGATACATCAGCGCATCTCTGGAAATATCTTCGCCAGGATTTATACTGATCATCAATAACTGTCATTCTTAGTTCGTTGGTATATTCAACGGAGACAGGATAGCTAATTTCGCCTTCAAACAGTGCAAGAGTTCTAGAATTTAACTTTGACTTTTGTAGTTCTAGGTTACTCAGCGGTATCCATTTGTCATAGTGAGTATTCCAGCCATGAAGAGCCTCGTTTTCTTTATTGATTTCGTGAATATGAGGTAAGAAAGACCAACCACCATTTATTCCTTTATCACAGAGCGGCTCAATTATAACTTCCCAATATGCATTCGTATCAAGAGTATAGTTTCCTCCTTGTGCACCGAATGCTTTCATGTATTTATATGGGGAAGTTGTATAAGGGCTTGATATAAGAGCGTCTTTGAGCTGATCAACCGTATTCATAGTTGATATTGATTTGCCACAAAGATCTTTAATTGTTAAAGCAAGTCCGGTGTCTTCTACGTTTCCAATAAAGGGCCCAAGTAGCGAATTGCTGGTTACTTTTCCCCTTCTTACACTCTTCTTAGCCGCTTTTGTTAATTTTCCATTTTCATCTAAGGCCAAGTTAGAGTGGTAGGTAATAGTGGCATCCGGGTTTTGTATCTTAAGTCTTCCGCCAGCGTTTTTGTCTTTTATTGTTGTTGGTCTATTCTTTATATCTTCAACATCAAATAAGCTAGCTGCATCGCCTAGTGCATGTTCTAGGTCGCCTGCCATGAAGTTTTCAATAGCCTTAACGCCCGTTTTTATTCCACCAACGACTTTACCGATTGTGCCAAGAGTTGAATTACTATGGCCAGGTAGTCTATCTCTATTTATCTCAAGCTTTTTCTCAGTCCATCTTCTTGTTGCTACTAGGGCTTTAAGGGTTGTATCTAGGAGCATTCTACGTGCCAATCCAGACATACCAGAATTACCTTTTCCAAACCAACCCTGACCATTTGCACCATATGTAGCTAATTCGGCCAGCTGTCTGATATAGGTGTCGGGATTACCATATTCAAGAAAGATATTGTCTGGAAGATGATAAGGAACTCGATTTGGTGTTTTTCCTCTTAAATCACCGTCTACATAGTATGCTGCATCTCCTCCATTTGCTTCCTCTCTTGATTTTACCTCTCCACCTCGTTTTACTTTTCTTCTTAGGTCGATGGTTTCTATATTAATGTCGCTATTTTTAGTTGTATCCCTCTTTTCTTTTTCTGGATATTCTAAGATGGCAGCATTAATTAGTGCTTTTTGTGTTTGAAAGTATTGGAAAAGAGCTTGGCCGGCTGACTTTACTTGGTCCTGATTCATTTCTTCTTTTCCTAACTGAGATGATAAGATGCCTAAGAGTTTTGTATTTCCATTGTTTATCTTCCCATTCTCGCCCAGTGTTAGTGAATCAATTATGTCTGTATAAAGCTCAGATGTTTTTCTAGAGCTTAGGTAAGAGTCAATATCCTTTGCACTAATATCTGGTCTTTCTAGGATTTCGGGGAGACTCGGGACATCAGATATAGCGGCCGTCGGTTTAATTGTATCTCCCGGCAGTTCTATATCTTTGTCCTCACTTCCTCTTTTTATTTTGGTCTTTGGGAGAGCGCTTGGATCTGCCGGATATATATACTCTACTCCGGCCGGGATTTTAATGTCCTCTTCCTCCCCAGGTCTTATCTCTTTATTGCTGGGGAGTCTAGGATCATTTATTTCAGACGGTACTTTATCTTTATCCTTAGGCAGATTCTTGATTTCCTCTGGCCAAATATTCTCTTTATCTTTTGGTAGGGAAATCTTTCTATCATCATCAACACCTAAGACAGAGTCGGGCAGTTCAGAAATTTCATCAATCACGTCACCAATCCCTATTCTCGATTTTGGGAGTCTGACATCTTTTTTATCTGATATGCCGATAACTGAATCAGGCAGCTCTTGTGGTTCCCTATCATTCTCTATCCCTAGCTTCTCTTTAGGTATCTCTACTTTCTTATCTTCCCCTCCCAGTCTTTCTTTATCCTTTGGCAGTTTTTCATTACTATCTACCTTAAGTTTAGATATATCGGGGATTATTTTTGTTTCGGGAATGTCATGAAGCTTGGATGATTCTTTTGGTAATTTTACTTTAGAATCATCATCTAGACCAACTACGGCATCTGGGAGAGATTCGAGATCAGAGGGTCTTATGTTGATCTTAGATTTTGGTAGTTTATCTATCTGGTCTACCTCAATCTCTAGTTTTCCCCTCTCATCTGGCATGTTATCCTCAATCCAATCTTCCTGTGTTTCCCTGATTGCGCCGAGATATTTAGAGAGACCCTTAATTTCCTCAGGTCTTGTCAATCTTTCGCAACCTGGGATTTTATCGGAAGACGTTATTTTCTTCTTTTCTTCCATTATTCGTCTAGGGTTTCAATTATGCTAGATAAAGTATAAACAAAAAGAACATCCGCATTTTCAGAATAACCTTGTTTCATGATTATCTTAAACCGGTATGTTCTTTTATTTCTTGTATACTGTAGTTCATCACCAACCTCAAGTGATCCGTCGGGTGAGTATGATTCGATGGTGTCTCTATTTCGGGCCCACACATCTCTCATTTCGTTCTGGTTCACAATTAATCGGGTAGTGAATTCTGAGTAATCGTTTTCTAATGTGCTTGATGAAGAATATGTGCCACCAAATACATTTTTCCACTTCGAGTTATCTTTCGGTCGCAGCACTACAAAATCAGTTCCCATAAGAGCCATTTGTAGTTTAATCTGTTTCATTCCGAGTGCATAAAGTTTGTTAGCTCTTTCCAAACTTTTAGCAGCCATATCTTCAGCCATATCTTATTTAAATTTCTTCGTCACTAATTATTGCAACAAAGGCATTCTCATCGATTATGTATTTGAGAAGCCTAATGTATTGCTCTTCGTTGATCTTTCCCATTGTTACCGACATGATGTAAATATCTCTCTCCAGGACTGTCTTAGTTCTAATATAGCTTGGAAGTGCTCTGATAAAGTCATCAATATCGTACTGGGAATATTCAAATTCTTTCGGCAGGTAAACTTTGAGATTCTGTAGATCCGATCCGACAGAAATAGAGTCGCCCGGTATTTTCTTAACAACCTCAAAGTCCTCATAACCCGCTTTCTCTAGTTTATCTACCACTCTATCAATCATTGCTTTTCTCTGTTGTGGTGTTGAATACAATTTCTGTCTCTGGATTATCATATTCTTCTAGTTTTTCTTGTACCTCTCTGTCATTGATTATTTTTCCAGAGAGGTAATTATAAAATAAGGGATGTGGGAAAGTATAAAGTGTTTCTTCACCTTCTACTAGCTCTCCTTTAAATACATCACAGAATATCCCCTCTTTTCTATAATTAAGAATCAACTCTGTGTATATAGTTCGCTCCACTTCACCTTCTGGAATAAATCTTGAGAGAACTATCTTCATTTTCCTTGTAGTTGTTTAACACGCCCTGGTCCCATCCATAATAACCGATAAGACTCTGATGTTTCGGGGTTATATATACTCAATTCTGTACCCTCTGGACCTTTAGAGACTTCTACGATATCTAATTTCTCGGGATGTAATACGCCGATTTCAGAAGCTACCTCAGTCCTAGTCCATGTTCTTCTTAATCCACTCCGATATCCTAAGAGTGAGAATAACTTTCTTTTGATTATCATTTTCCTTGTCCTCTGTATTTTTTGACGTAGTGCTTGGATGATTTTAGTTTACTTGTCCTGCACTTACTATGAATCCCAGGGCGCTTTTTATGATTCTCTTTTCTTAGCGACCGAGTTGTTGTTCCTATTACTTTTGCCATTTATCCTTCAAATATATTAACCTCTCCCTCAATCACCTTCATTAGCGATTTTAAGAGATATTCAAATTCTTTTCGTGATTGGATAGTATAAGTATAAACAATCACGCGGCCAGTATCTTTTCTCCCCATTTTCATACTCCAACTTTTCTCCCACTTATCTATTTCTTTACTTTTATCACCTTTATCGGCCGTAATAATAAACAAGCCGGAGATCATTGAAATATTTACCGGCGCCTTTGATTCTTTGTCGACGGTATAATGGGGGCCTTCAATATATCCGGCCCTCTTTAATGTGTCCTCCAGGTATATATTTCCAAAATTTTCTCTAGGCGCCGGATGACCAGATTTAATTAGTTCATCGGCTTGTAGTTTTTCGGCCGGACCAGAGAGAAGACCCATTAAGAAAGTAGCAAAAGACATCCGCCAACCTTTTTTAAGATTAACCACTGCCATTCCGCCCGACTTACCTATGATCTTTAAAAATTCATACTTCCCTAGGCCGGCCACACTAAAATTTTTCTGATCCTCCTGTACCTCGTTTGTATCTTTTAATCTTCCGTCGACGAGTGCTTTATTGTCGAGGAGATTGATTTTACATTGGAGAGTATTAGAGAGCTCCATGATAAAATTGGAGATAACCTGATAGTTTGTGAATACTATATCGACGGCATAGGAATTTAGTTTATAATTAATAACATCTGACGTATATTCCATGCCCACGTATTTCTTACAGTAATAATCTAAAGCCTTATCCACCTTATCGAGCTCATCATTAGCAAGATCGAAAGTATACATGGTGACTTTATTATTCTGTACGGCAAAATTTAACTTATACTTAGTTACTTGTCTGTCCGAGAATCCGAATTTTTCATCTACATCTGCTCGCTTATCGATCTTGTCTCCAACCGTGACACCAGCAATTCGCCAAATTCCAAATTCTCGTCTTATATTTCTATCAACCTCAGCAAACTTAACCTTTGACATTGGTTTGTGAAGGTAGTTGAGGAAGAACTTAAATAGAATACCACCGACGGTTCCAAATTTGCCTCCCTGTATTGCTCCCTCGAGGGCGGTTGAGTCTTTTAAGATAGCCCCAACTGCACTGCCAGCTAAAGCACCACCCAAGGCACTTTTAGCAACAACTTCAACTGCACCGGGCACTTTATCCATATCCTTCGGGCCAGTATAATGACCGTCCCTGATACTAAAATCTTTCTGTCTAAATTCTATCATAATATTATGCAAATGCGTTCATTACTGCTTGACTACCGGCATAGACAATTTTTCTTGGTTTTACACCTGGGAAAACCTTATCGACAGCCCGACCAACTTTGACAGAGGTTCTGGCGACATCATAAGGCAGCCTAGTAACTCTAAACCAGTTGGCTGGATTAAATATAGATGTTCCAAATTTATAGTAGGCATTTCTAGCTGTCTGTCCAAGAGTCCCTTCGTATATTTGGTTTGTTGCTTTTGATACTCCAGGAGCTACCTTATCTAATAATACTTGTCCGCCCACTGATGCAGCTGTTGTTCCTGGTACATATATACCAGTTAGAGGAACCATTATATATCCACCGGCAGTTCCAAGTGTGGCTACTGGGGATTTTGCTATTTTCCCTCCAAGGTCTGTTATCATTTCTGGACCTGTGTGTGTTCTAGCATAATCTTGTGCACCCTTTATTCCTGCCAATACTGAGGTTTTCTTTCGTTTTATTCCTGCTAATATGGAGGTCTTCTTTCGTTCCGCAGCATTTCTTATGGTTCTTCTAGTTTGTTCTCTAGAAGATAGTATATCAGCAACTCTAGCAACCTCGTCTTTTCCACGCTGTACTACCGCCTTATCTAGTGCCTCTGTTCGAAGATTTCGTCCGTTTAGGTCTCGGAAAGTTCGTATGATTTTCCCTCGAGCATCAACCACAGTGTTTCCAACAATTCTTATTGCTTTTCCCATGCTCTGACGGGAATATAACTTTCTTTTAATAATCATAGCTCTTAATCTACTAAATCTCCATACCAGCTTGATTGGAGAGCGTAGTTATCACACCTAGCTCTTAGTTCCTGGTAAGCTATATCAACATTATTTAAAACCTCCATTGGCATTGATACCAACTGAACAGATGATTTAAGCTGTCTTATATAGTCCAGAACATGAACCATGCATAGATCCATGAAGTAATTTCCTTTTGCTCCTTCCTCAACATTTAACCAATAGATGGCGGCCTTCTTAGAATCGGAATTAAATGATTTATCCTCCGTAAAGTCTGGGATAATTGGTCTTGCACAGGTTCCTTTTAGATAGAAACAATCAAAAGAGAATGTGTCCCAACCGCAAAGGCAAACATATGGTTTTCTATAGTCAGTTACCCAATCCCAAGTACCAGCAGTAGGCCAGGAGCCAGGATATCTTACCTTTGGAATTGATGTTGGCACTAGGATAATTTGGTCTTCGGCTATTTTACAATCTAGGTATAGAGTGAAGTTAGACTTTATTTCATACCAATCGGGTCCAAGATTATAGCATGTTCCCATCTGGCATTTATTAAGTCTCATTTCATGTATCAATGGAAGAGTCACCTCAAACTCACGAAGAGCCTTTTTAATTATCTCGAGAAAAACTTCATCCGCCGAGAGATAGTCGTTTAGGCCAAAAATTTCTTCTAGTGAGTTGATGGCTAACATGCTTGACCTGATTAGAATCTTTTTCTTCAGATCGACTAATCTTGTTTTATCCATTCTATTATAATTTTTTTTCTTAAGTAAACTATACTTAAAGGGAAGGGGAAACTAAAGATATGAACAAGAGGTTTAGCTCCCCCACCCTATAAATTTTTATTCAGCACTACTGATATCCATACCAGTGTCAAAGTATCTATTTAATACGTTGACAAACTTTAAGGATCTACTGAATCTTACATTAATAACGACTTTGATCTTATTCTGACGAGCCAAGGCAGCATCATAGTCGCAGAAGACTTGGAATGCTTCTGGTTTATTTCCATCAAGATTCATAATGTTGTTGTTAATCCAGTATTCCTCAACAGCTCTGACATCAGCACAAAGTTTTTCAGTGATCTTCTTACCAATAAACTGGGCAAGTAGTTGGTTCTGAACTTTTGCGATGTGAATACCCATACGAACGTTTCCTTCATCGTTCATAATAGTATTCTCTGACTGTCTGGTATAGTTATCGTTCATCTGCCAAATCTGCATATTCGTATTCCACATGACAGTATTAACCTTCCTCGAAAGAAGTAGCTGTCTCTGTTTCTTGTTAAATTCGCAGGCCGGTCTTTGATAATTTACCTTACCATATGTCTGACCAAAGAGGCTAGCATAAGGACGACCATTTCTATAGTTAGCTGATACTCCTTCCCAGTAAAGAACACTAGGGCAAGCATTAAATTTAATGCCTAGTGTACCAGTGTCAATATCCCAAGGAGCACTCATATACTGCTTATAGTTGTCAGCAGCACTAAGTTTAGTTGCGCTATTTCCAATGGTCATATAGTTTGTGCTATTGACGGTTGAAATTGGATAGAAATAGTTGCCATCCTCAGAATTAGATAGGTTGGCCAGATAGTTTTGGAATGCTAAGTTTGTATTACCGAGGTCAGATAGTCCCTCTACAATATAAACCTCATTTTCCTGAATCTTATCAACGGCCTTTAGAAGATCTGCATCACTTATGTTAAGGATATTGCACTCTCTAGGATCAATACTTAGGTCAGAGAAGATTCCGTCCCTTCCATTAACTATGTACTGATAGTATTTACCAGTGTCATTGGTCTTACCAAATTCGTTAAGGTTTCCACCACCCTGAAGAAGAGCAGCCAGATTCTCAACAGCACGAACCTGATTAGAAGTTACGTCTCTTTCATCGACAAGTCTCCAAACATTATCGTCGTCTTGGTATCCGTAATAGTTCAGGCCAAGGTCATGAAGATCATCAGGCAGGACGAGTGAGATCATATTTAGTAGATCATTCACTTCGCTTGCTTCCATATCTCCACGTCCGCTGATATTACCGATATTGAAGAAGCTGACTTCCTCAGACACGCTAGGATCGTAGACCGCAATTTCAAAGAAGTCTCTATAGAGTGTATCCTCATCGGGATCTTCGGTGCCGTACTTGGTGATGAAGTCTAGAACAGCTGGCAGAACTTTATAAGGAGATCCACCATTCTCTGTTAGATTAGCTCTATCTGTGTCGCTAAGTGGTGCACTTACTACTGCATCGTGATTAAATCTTCTAATTCTAACCTTCAATGTTGACTTAGAATTATAGATATTAAGAGCAAAGTAGTTAGAAGTTTCAGATCCACTATATGCATTATTATTTAAATCAACCACCTTCTGATTGATATTGCCTGAAGTCCAGTCAATCTGACAAGGAATAATATATTGACAAGCCTCGATGGTTTGGTCTCTATATTCTGCTGCATCACTGTCTAAGAAGTGTGGTGCCAGATAAACTTCATCAAAGACTACACACTTTGCGCTATCACCGGTTGCAGCAGTTGACATCTGTGCATCAGTGAAGAGTCTATATTTTGGTGAGAAGAACATAGAGGTCTCGTTCAGCTTATCTACTAACTCGTCCAGATTAGAGACATAGTAGTCATACTGTGCACCTTCGTCTGATACTCTATTACCAAAAACACCAACTCCACGAATAGCAATTGACCAACCGTCTGAGTTATGGTCTGCATCATCATAAGCAACATCAGCTACAAGTTTGAATTCAGGAACAAGCTTTAGTAGATTACCGTCCTTAAGAACAAACTTGTTTAGACCTGCATTGATGTCAAGCGGTTTTGCGTAATATAGATTGTCGGCCTTACTTGCTCTAACACAAAGAAGGTTAGTACTGCCAGCTAGACGGTATGCATTAGCCCACATAGTTGATGCTAGACCGTCGATTTCTCCGCTATATAGCTTATCTAGGTCGTCAAGATATTTTTTACTAACTTCCTCTGATGCATATGTGGCTAAGAATTCCTTTTGGCTTGTGATAAGTGTAGGATTACTCGGGCCAGCATCAGATATAAAAGCAACTCCAACTATAAGTTCCTCACCAACGGTCGGATTGAGAGCTGCTGTCATCACTCTTTCCTGAACCTTAATGTAGGGCTCAAGAGTTTGTTTCCATTCTGCCATATTAATTTATCTTATTTTTATTATTAACCAACTTCTACTAATTGAATCGGATAGCCTGAATGTATAAACCTCTCGGCGACTCCGGTAACTAAGCCCGCATCCATCGAGGAGTCCGATATAGTTGTAATTGTTATGTCATTAAATTTGTCGGAAGCTCTTTCATTAACCGCCGACTTATTAGGTATGTTTTTAACCAGATCCTTAGCTAGTCCCTGTAGTTTTGGATCTGATACCATATTAATCAAGATTCTAAGATCACCAGATACTTTAGAGATGCAAATACAGACTTTTGTTTTAAGCTGTGTTGCAATTTTTGGATCTCTGGTAAAATCTTTTCCCTCTTTAAAATTATCTTTCTTCAGATTTTCAACAATAGTGTCCATCAATCTAGCATCGACGGTCATTTTTCTGTTAAATCTGGTTCTTTGATTATCTATAACACCCGCAAGCGCACCTAAAGCAGCTCCACCAATAAAACCTACAAAAGCTGGGACTGCCTCGTTGAATTCTTTATCCTTGGCTTTTCTAAATTTTCCAAAAATAGATCCAACTGCGTATCCAGAGGTCGCTCCCTGAAGTGTTGAAGATAAAATGCTAAAATCTTTTTGTCTAAATTCTATCATTTCTCATTCTTCTTTCTGAATATTGTTTTATTGGCTACCTGCATGCCAACAGACGGATGTTCAATCTCTGGGATATCTTTTTTAAAGGCAGCTTTGAGTTTCTTTGAGTGCTTTTTGGCCTCCTTTGTGTCTAGACCTTGAATTTTATGAAGCACGTCAGTCAACTCGTTTGTTGCTTTTATTTGTTCTTCCCTGAGTTTAATATCTGCATCTCTACGTTGCTTATTAATAACAACGTTTGCTACTCCTAAACCAGTACCAGCAGTAGATACACTAAGCATGAGAGGATTAGTATTTGTCTTGATTTGATTTCCTATCCACGCTTTTAGCTCTTTTGCGTTAAATTTTGGTTTAGCGAACACCTTCTGTCTAAACTCAATCATATTAATATGAATATCCGTCTCTTTGTGTCATATTGGCTTTCCAGTCAGCCTTTTCTCTTCTCATAGCTTGGCGCTGTGCATACTCTAGTCGACTATTATAGAAGGAGTTGTCGGCCTTCTCCTTGCTTCTTTGAGATCCCATAGCAGCAAGACCAATACCAGCACCAACCAGCACACCCATCTTGCCTCTTCTAGCAACTTTATATCCTTTGCCTTTAAACCCACTAACAATACCGGAACCAGCACCAATTGCTCCACCGACTAAACCACCAGCAAGACCAGCAGTAGCCATATGAGCTCCAGTTATGCTAGGAGTTTTCTTTTTCTCGGCCAGGATATCAGAATCCTTCATCCTCTTGAGATTATCAGTCTCATCATATTTTGTGAAGGTCTTTCTTTTAAATCTATATATTCCCATAATTATTGTACTTGTTGTTCCTTCGATTTCTCGTAGGCAAATGCATTTTTATCAACGGCCCTAGCTGCTCCTCTTACTGCTTTATCTCCTAACTCGAAAGGCTTAAATGCAATAGATCCAACCCCAATTGTGCCCACTAGTGCGGTTCTTTTGTGTCTACTAAGCCATTCTGCTGTATCTCTTGTACTTTGGGAGACTTGACCGTTCTTAGCTAGCTTGTTTAAGAAGCCACTGGTTTCTTGTCTACCGGCTCCTAACCACATCTTAGAGATGCCACCAAGAAGCCCTTCACCTAGCCTTCTACCTGCCCTACTATCCTTTTGTATTGCAGCTAATCTACTCTTTCCAGAACTTTCAGCCAGTTTAGACATATCTAATTTATCTAAAACATTCTGTCTTTTCTGTAGTAAATTGGCGTTTTTCTGCATATTCTTTAGAGCGGTATTAAACTCTTCTGGTGCTTTCTTATATCCCTCTTTCAGTTTTTCTAACTTTTTTGGATCAGCAAGAGTTGCTTGGGCAGATTTTCCCTTTTCAACTAAAGATTGTAGGGTTTTTTGTGTAGCTTTTGCTTGAGCTTTTCCATACTCTTTTGCACCAGAGTTCATCATCCAGTTCCCAACTTTATTTCCACTCTTCCCGGCAATCTTTTTGCCGTAGGTCATGTACATCTCGTTGATACCCTTTCTGATTCCTACTGGTCCAACTCTTCTTAGGGTCGCGACAGTTCCTATAGTAGCCGCCGTTCCAATAGCCAGCTTTTTTAAGGCTGAGCCCCTTTTTTGTTCACTTGCCTGATTTTGATACTGATAATCTTCAGTATATTGTTTCTGTTTGGCTTGGTCTTTTAGCTGTTTTCTTTCTCCAACATATCCTGGCAAAGTAAGTAGACCAGCGAATCCTAGACCCCCTAGAGCCGCTTTTCCTGTCATACCAGACTTGAACTCTTGGCCAATTATTTTTCTTGTTTCAGCATTTATTGAAGTAGTGCTTTTGTGTGTCAAATTCTTAAATCCTTCACCAAGCATTCCTTTTCTAGCAGCTAAAATAGATCCACCAACGAGAGCCGCTCCAGTAACTGCTTTCTTAATGGCCTTTTTCTTTTTATCTGGGTCTTCTTGTGGTTGAGGCAGGGGAGCTCCACCGGTTAGTCTTTTTCTATCAGCTTGAATAGCCTTATCGAGTGCATATGATCCAGCACCCATAGTAACGCCCATTGCTAGTCCGCTACCGATTTTTTTAGCAATTTGATTTCCTTTGCCAGTATTATTAAGTGCCCTACCAAATTCGTAAACAGTCTGGCCTCCAGTAGCTAGAGCTTTTCCTGCTTTAGCTAAAATAGCTGGGGCAGCATACGATTTCTGCATGACTTGTGCAGCAGCCGCAGCTTTACTTGGATCTCTTTCTGCAGCTTTTGCTACTCTATCAAGGGCTTCGTTTGTTTTCCTAGCCATTTTAGCTTGTTGCTGCATCATTTCTTGGTTTTGTCGTTCCTGTTGAGCAGCGGCCTTTCTTCCTTGGACCATGCCGTCAACCATAGAACCAACCATGATAGCTCCAGAAATTGAGAAATCTTTACTTCTAAATTTTATCATGAGTTTGCTACGTTATTCAGCTGATCCACCAGCTGTTTATTTTCTTTCTTTTGCGCTAACATTGCAGCTTCATGTTCCTCGGCCGATTGTTTTGCTCCTTTTCTACTGGATCGCATATCACCGACGCTCATAGCTGCAAATGCTGTATTTAGAACACTAAAGTGTTTTCTTTTAATTATCATTGTCAGGTCCTCCTTACATTTGAAGATCCTGTCCTGCGTTCTTAAGTCCTCTTCCTAATCCTCTAGTGGCTGATTTACCTGCGATATAGCCACCAATTCCTCCAAGAATAGTTCCAATACCTGGTAGAATGGCGGAGCCTATCTTTGCACCTGTTCCGATCGCAGCTAGTCCTCCAACGGTACCTGCTACCCCAGTATCTGCTGCTTTACCTACTCCCTCCAGAATACCACCAGCCGTATTTTTAATCGCCGTTCCTACTCCGTTTAGCGTACCTTGAGCGACTCCGAACGTCTTTCTTTTTAGTCTGTACTTAGCCATTTTCCAGTTCTTCCGTTATTTAATTCACTTTTTGACTTTTGTATCTCTCTTCCTAAGTTCCCAGTTTCTTTCAGTTCCTTTTTAGCTTTCTTAAGGGCCTCTTTTCTTTCTTTCTCTAGATTAAGTTTCTCTAGTTCTTCATGAAGCTCTCTAGTAGTCTCGCCCCTACTAAGTCTATCAAGGTCTGTATCATATTTTCTACCTTTTATGAATCCTGGGGCATTAGTGTTTAGAACTTTAGTCGCCGAGAATCTCTTTATTATCATACGTCGAGTAAATACATGTTATAATTAAGTCCGAAAGGAAGAACGTCTAAAGCTTTGATAGCGTCCTGAATGGAATCAAACTCTAGAACAATCGATCTTTCTTTTTTATCATACTCTAGGGTTACTCCTCTTGGTATGGTTGTTTCGCGCTCAACTGATATTCTGCCAAAATCAAGACTGGCCTGAATATCTCCTCCGCCACCACCATCTCCGCCTTTTCCAAAGTCTTTCTCTCTAAATTCGATCTCAGAGCTGCTTTTTTGGAAAAATCTAGTGTTTCCATTTAATTTAAGTGAAGTATCCCAAAGTTTCTTATTCTTAGTATATCCAGGTAGTCTAACTCCGTCGGGCATCTTAGCTTTTGCTCCAACTTTTAGATACATTCTGAATTTATCTTTCTTAAATGCTTGTGTTGAAATAACAAATCTCTCAATTACTACATTATTGCCGCGGAGGATTGGTAGGAGAGAAGAAGTATCAATCACCTTAATCTTGTATCTCCAAGGACTGTCTTTTCTCATGAGTTCGTTATATAAACCTTTCATTGCATCGTACTCGGAGAAAACCTTTTGTCTAAACTCTATCATATTATTTCTTTTTATATACAATTGATAGTTTATATTTTAATGCAAGAAGTTCAATTACACTCATCATCTTTCCTAAGTGTTCGTCCTCTGCTGTGTATGTTCTGGTTGATTCGTCTGCTGTCTTGATTTCCATTTTGCAGTAGTCTTCCAGGAGTTTTCTTGTGTATCTATAGAACCCCTTGTCCTTAACCTGTATTTCATAGTAGCCGGATTCATTTCGACAGGCAGACATAAGGACCATTGACATTGAATTGACTTTGGAAGCTTCTTCTGCCTTCTTGGGGTCTATAATCTCAAAATCTACGCCCTTCTTTGTAAGATTCTCTATAACATCCGGCATTAAATCTTGTTTGGCGTACTTACGTTGTCTAAATTCTATCATCCTTGATTCTGTTTTTCAGAAGCCTCCAATATTACGTTAATTTCTTCTAAGAATGCAAATCTATCATCGAGCACTTCATAAAATAATAGCTCAGCTCGAAATTGGCATTGATTAGAGAAATTTGAATTATCGTCGGACTGATATTGATGGTTAAAATCTTCTGTTATCTGTCCCCATTTTACGGCCGCAGTCCATCTTTCTCCATAGCGGTCTGAGGTTTTGAATTCACAAAAATTAGTCAGAAGATCTACATTATTATATTTATTTTTGAAGTCAAAGAACAGAGGCATATCGGGAGTTCTAAGAGTAAACTCGACAGGCAACCTATGCTGCATGACTCTATCTTCATCATCACGGTAGTTTGGATGATGTATTCTAGTTGGGGTCTGGTCAAAACGGTAGGAGATATAGGAAGTTTTTGATAGTGTCTCTTCTCTATTCCATCTCACTAGCTCAACCCCATAGTCGGAAAGGATTCGTCTAAGTTCAAGGATAAATTGGTCTTGATAATCGATCGACCTAATTACGTAATCATCATATCTACGGCGGAGAGTATAAACCGTCGAAGATTCCGAAGTAAGATTTAGATCCGCAGACTTAAAGATTAGTTTTGGGAAATTTCGGATCTTATAACACTTCGGCTTACTTCCGACGGGCCTTAGAAATTTAAGTCCTCCGGAAAAGAATAAGAAATCAATGAACTCTTGATTTTCAATATCTTCCTGTGAAACAACAATAGTAGTCGAGTTATAATCTTGGACTACCCTTGATTCACTATCTTTAACAATTATCATGTGGAAGATATGTTCGTCAGAGGTCATTTTTTGCAGTTTTAGACCATTAAGGGTTACATATGTTGTTGTAAATCTCTTTGGTCCATTAGTGGGAGTTATATCTTTGTCCCGGGATTCTAAAAGTTCTATGCCAAGTTCATCTGATAAAAGGCCTAGATTAGAACCGGGAGCATAAGTAATCGTGAGTGTGGAAGTTTTAGTGTCTTCAGTCAAGGAATTTACAGCACCTTCACGAATATTAAAAAACTTACAGCCCTTTTTAGATTTTAATACTAGGCCTTTATAGATTATTTCTGACATCTTTCTTGCTTTAGAATATTTATGCTCCAGCTACGGCAGCAGGCTTAAGGCCTCCAATGAGCTCTTTTCCTCCTTTCATCACACTCCGGCCGCCAGACTTTGCTGCTGCTCCTATACCAGATAACATATTACCACCGCCTTTAATAGCTCCGCTGTATGCATTTCCCATTTTAGAGGTAAGTGCTTTCATTCCGCCCGCACCCTTAGCGCCAAGAGCAACAGTTCCTGCTAGAGCAGCTCCAGCTAGAACTTTGCCTGCAACAGACTTTTTATCGTCGCTCTCTGCAAAATATTTTCTTTTAAGTGTAAATGTAGTTGCCATAATTAATTACATTCCGTTTGCAGCATCATCTACTTTCTTAGCAGCAATACCAGCTCCTGCGGCACCAACTGCGGCTACTCCGCCTATCATACCGGCTGAGCCTTTTGCAAATGCTCCAACTCGCTCTGCTCCAGTTAGCGCTTCACCAGCTTTAGTTACTCCTTTGAAAGCTTTCTGGAAGTTTTGAATACCAAAGGCGAATAATTTTCTTTTTAAAGTAAAAGTTGTTGCCATATTTTAAAGTGAAAAGAGAGAACCCACCCAAGCCCAGGGTAATGGACAAGGATGAATTCTCTCTTTGAGATTTTATTCGATTAATCTAAGATACTCTAGATCTAAGATTAGAAGCCATACTTGAAGGTAACCTTCTGTACGAGCTCAGGAGCCATATACTTGGTGCCTTCCTGATAGTAGATACCAGAAGCCATCTGAGTCGGGTTGTTATAGTTACCGATGGTAGGAGTATCTGTTAGAGGCATGTAAATACCACGAGCTAGAGGAGCCATCTGGCCATCAGCTGTCTTGTGGATTGCATAGAATGTTCCTTCACCAGCAGCTTCCTTAACGTCGGTAGAACGGAGTACAGGAATACCATTGTACCAACCAAGTAGGTCGTTGATGTAAGACATCTTGGTATTTCTTTCCCACTTACCAATAGCGGAACCTTTCTGGAACTGGTTAGCAGCCTGATTACCAGCGATGTAAGCTGTTACGGTAACACCCTTGACGGCCTTGTTAGCGAGAGCGGACTCAACGTTAATTAGGTAAGCGTCGAAGAGGTCAACCTGTGAACGATAATCATGGAAGGCCTGAACCATAACACCAGTAGCAACATTTAGATCGAGGTCGCTCATTACATTACCTACATAACCTTCTTCAAGAGTGGAGACAAGTTTGTAGTTGATAACCTTGGTGTAGATTTCACGAAGTTTGGTGAAGAGGAAGGTAGCCATGTCAGCACCAGTAGCTTTCTTCATAGCACCAAGAGCAGCGATGTTGTATTCAGCTACGAGCATATCAGGAACGGTAGCTAGACCGATCTGCTGCATCTTAGCAATGAATCTCTTATCGAACTGATGTGCGTTGGAAGCACCGATAGTGTTGCTAGGAGTACCAGTAACGTCTTCCTTACCAACAATTAATAGGCTTTCTTTGGTGTCATCACCTGTGAGAGCAGCGCTGAGTTCGAACTCAACACGACCGTTTAGATAGTTAACGGTACCAGCAGCTAGCTTACCAGCAACTGCCATGAAGTTACCCTGACCATCATCAACGAGTTCAAATTTCTCGGTAGCGGTCTGGACCTTTACACGAACGGTACCAGGGATAAGTTTACGGCCTACGAGAGCACTGTAAGCAGCCTGAGCAGCTACAGGAACCTCGAGCTCGAAGTTACCCATTGCCTGGATATCCTGATAGTGGTCAGGACCAAGGTTAGGAATAACTGAACGCATGTCGGTAACACCAAGAACGTCGAACCAATAGAACAGACCGTTAGGCTGCTCGAAGTCCTTCTCGATGGACATGAAGCCTGCGAATGAGCTTACATAAGAAGCTACTGAGGCATTGAAATACTGTGTGCTTAGAAGTGGAGTCTCGGCATAGCCAGAGAAGGTCTTCTGAAGCAGGTTGCCGGCGTCCTTAAGACCAAAGAGGTCTTTCATCTCGTCATTACGAGAGAACATTTTGGCATATTCGTTTGCACGAATTCTTGCATCCTCAACGGATACGGAGCTGTTCACGAGAGCCTCAAGCATTTCAGGGGTCTTCATGAACTGGGTATACTTATTATCCATAACTGATTTAATATATTAAATTGTTAGATTATTTCTTAATGTTTCCTAACCAAGAAACAATTGTATCGTTTTCACTAAAGGTCTTCTCTGTCTCTGAGAAATGAGCTTCCTGAAGATCCTGTTCTGCACCTTCGACAGGAGCAGCTTTTGCATTTAATACTTGGGCTTCCATTTCAGCGGCGGCAGCCTGAATTGACTGAACAGCAGCTAGTGCCTTATCTTCAATTGCTTCAGGGCTAATTACTGGGGCAGCTTCTTCAGCTACAGCAGCAACAGGCTGGACTGGATTACCATTTTCGTCGACGATAAATTCAGCAGTAGCAGGAGCAGCTTCAGCGGGTGCTGCAGCAGGTGCTATTCCGGCGTCAGCGAAGAATCTTGATAGAGGGGTATTAGAGAATTCTTTTTCATCCTCTTTCTTTTCCTCTTCTTCTTCTTTCTTTTCTTCTTCCTTAACAACTACGTCCTCGGTTAGCTTTTCGGCCTCTTCCTCAGAAATAGGATGAAGTTCGATTTCGCCTTCGCTTAGTTCGGCCTTAGTAAATTCGCCGTTATCTTTATCTTCAACTATAGCAGTTTTAGCATCGATAGGGGTGATAATTTCAGAATCATTTTCAATTTCTTCACCTTTCTCGATAGCTTCCTCGATCTTTTCTGAATCAGACTCCTCGGAGAATAGACGGATCATGTAGTCTGTCATTTCTTCGGATTCAGAGTAGAACTTGGTTTCTTCTTCGTTGCTGTAAACTTCTTCATTGGTATCAGAGAAATATCTCTCCATTACACTCTCAGAGAAGTCTTTTGTTTCCTCACGACCTTCTTCTTTTCTGTCTTCGTCTGATTTATCACCGGCTTCGGTAGAATCAACGTGGAGATGTGAAGTTAATTCTTCAGCTTCACTCTCGCCAATTGGTCTGAAATGAAGTTCGTCGTTATTGATGGTTACCTTTGTGAACTCTTCGTTTTCTTTATCTTCGATGACAGCTGTATTAGCGTCAACCGGAGTGATAATTTCAGAATCGTTCTCAATCTGCTCACCGTTTTCAATTGCATCTTCGATTTCTTCCTGAGAAGTTTCTACATCGTTTGCAGCCTCTGAGAAGAGACGATCCATATAAACGGTATTGTTGCTGTAGTATCTTGTTACATAGAGATCGAAATCGTCGGTATCGGAGAATGTGGCCTCTTCTGGCTCATCAACTTCTTCTGCACCGAGTGAATCTAGGAGACCAAGTGCGTAATCACGAGCTTCTTCCTCGGTTTCAAATACCTTAAGAGCATCTACGCCTTCTTCACCTAATCTTGCAACAAGTGCTTCAGCTTCTTCCTCAGTATAAACTGGAGAGTCTACGATAACATGATTGAATGTATCTACACCAACTACGTGGAGAGGGAGATACTGTGAATCATAGTCCTGTCCCTCCTCTGAGAAAGCAGCTTTGTCTTCCTCTACGCTTGAGAAATTCTTGCCCTCGAGTTCAGTTACTTCCATCTCATCATCGCTTAGAGTAACCTTAGCCTGATCACCAGTTGCTTCAGAGGTAACAACAACAGAATCGTCGTCTACCTTTTCAACCTTTAGATCACCAACTTTAGCGGTTTCCTCAGATTCGATTACTTCACTGAATAGTCTCTCGCAGAATTCCTGGTCTGAGAAGATTCTTAAAACTACTGTATTGTCGGTAGAAACAGAGAATTCTTTCTCATCTTCTTTTTCTTCTTCCTTAGAGCACTCGCAAGGAGTCTTACCACACTCAGGGCATACCTGATCTTCGGCGTCCTCTGCTCTAGGCTCTCTGCCTTCTTCTGCAACTCCCTCAACTGATGCTTCGTTGCCAGCTTCAGGATTTACATGTTCTTCTACCTGTGCTTCAGGCTCTAGATGTTCCTCTACGTGCTCGTCAGGTGCACCAACTTGATCACCAGGAGTTACACCATCCCCTTCCGGGTGGATAAAGCCCTCGATCTGCTGGGACATCTCGGCAGGATAAAGGTCATAATTACCATCTTCAGCCTTTTCAGCTATAGTTACTTCACCGTTTCCTAAGTCTGTGATTGCTACTTTACCTTCGCCTAGATCTACATACTTAAGCTCTTCGGTGTCGACTGAACCGTTTTCCTTGGCAGCCTCGATATCGTTTGCTACCTGCTCGGTCAGTTCCTGATCTTTTTCGTCCGTCGCACTGAAGAGACGGTCCATAAGTCTTGTATTCTTCATAATTACCTCTTGTTTAATTATTTTATGATTTCTACTTTTTCTCCATCGATCTTGAGAATACCTTTGTTCTTAAGTATGTCCATTATGTCGGTAGGAGCATCTTCATATCTTTCTTTCATCAATGTTTCGAACTCCGGCTTATCCATGCTTCTTCCACCAAATTCAAATGATAGGTCGTGGGCAATTCCGGAATCCTTTAAATAACTCTCGCTATCTCCTTCGGCCGGGATATTATGAGCCTTTTTAAGAAGTATAATAGTCTTAGGAGAAAATTTACCACTATCCTCCAGACGTGAAATAACATCTTCCTTAGGCTCATTCATTACGGCCGGATCTAGTTCGAGAGTTTTAGTAACGGATATAGTGATCTTAGAGAATAATCTGGACTCGAGGAAAGCTGTGTCTGATACCTTAACATCACCGCTCTCACTATCTGTCGAAAAATATCTCTCGTCTACTTTATCACCGCCGAAAATTGAAGCAAAATCAGCAGCGGAAAGGGTTTGGCCACTATATTCTTTTAATTTAAGCTCAAACTCATTATCAGTGGCCGAGAATGTACGCTGAAATGCTTCTTCCTCGGCGGTATCAGAGAATAGTTTGATTTTATTTGTCTCAGGAGCAGGGGTAGAGAATAATTTACGACGCTCCACTGGTTTATTATCACTGAATAGTTTACGTCTTTCCATTATTCTTGTCCTCCATTTTCTTCTAAGTTCTCATCTTCATTTACAATTGGACTAGGATTCGGACCAAAGACATCATCCAGAACGGCATTAATAAATTCAGTGTATGCCTGCTGTAGTTTTTGATATCTAGCCTTATTCACAAATCCATTTCTCTTTAGTTCCTGTAGGCCAAGTCGCATAGGAATATTAAGCTTTTGACCATATTCCCGATAAGCCTTGCCTAATGAAGAAAGTCCTAAGAGTGTATTTATTTGTTTGCCCTCTAAGATCTGTGGTGTGATCGAATTTAGTATTCTCAAGAGGTCAGAGGATAAGAGTGATTTGAGAGTTTTTAAATCCTCTGGGTCAATCTTCTCACTTCCGCCCATTTGTTTAATAACTTGACGATAACTTAAGATTGTTCGTCTAAGTTCCATTCTAACACCAAGCTTACTCTCACGAAGTCTTTCTCTAACTTGTGCCTGAGTAAATTCCTTCTGGGTCTCTTCTTCTGGTTGTGTAAATTCTTTCTGATCTTCTATTACTACTTCTGACTCGGGGATTTCACAAACAACACCATCGGCTGAGAAAACTTTTGCCTTAAGAGTTGTGAATTTGCCATCGATTTTAGAAGATTTAGGACCTGAGTATATAGAACTTACATCAGAGAACATCTTAGCCTTGATACCAGTGAATTTGAAATCATCGGGGTTAAGATTTTCGATTAAGATTTCACTAAATTCTTTTTCGTCAGACTTAGATTCGTCTTCTTCTACATTTAATACGGTTGCAGCTTTCCATGACGGATTAAGAGTAACATCGATACCCTTAAACTGAACCAGCTTTTTAAGGTAATCACCATGGATTCCTTTATCGCTCTGCCAGAAGCCAACGATTACTGCACTAACGCCCGGGAGAATACCATTTTTAAGCATTCCCTTTAGTCTTTTAATATTTTGTGCAGCGATATCGTCCATAACTGTTTCGTCTAGGAGCACTATTTCACAGATCAGCCAGCCATCTTCTATATACATCTTATCTACATAGTGAGTTGGGGCCGGTGCTTGATCTGAGACAATAATCATACTATCATCTTTACCAACAACCTTGCTTAGTGCCTGACCGGTTTCAGCAAAATTGGAGGTTAGTGCTCTGGCTCTATGGCTTAGAGATCCAATCATTTTATGCATCTCTAAGGCTTCCTGGCACTCGGCGCTTCTGATATAGGCTTCCATAACGTCCTGGCTCACGATACTGCCATCTGATGCTGGTATCCCAGCGACGCTCAGAACTCTACATTTACATCTCATATTATATAATTATTTAGAATTTTTCTTTTCTGCTTTCTTATCTTTTGCTGCATTTACGACAGCGGCTGTTCCTGCTAATCCTAGAGCAGTAGCACCAGCTATAAAACCTGCCTTGGCTATTTTATCAGCTTTTTTAAGATTTCCCTTCTTAATATACTTATTAGCACGACTACCAAGTATCACTGATGCTATACCCGATGCAGCACCGGCACCAGCAATAGCAGTTTCTGTATTGTGGGCCCCTCTTTTGGCTCTCGGATATTTTTCTATGAATTCGTCTTCAGACATTTTTCCAGACGCAAGTTTTTGTTCATCGATAAGTTTCTTCAGCTCTTTTTTTCTCTTATCAGATAAATTTGAATTATTTAGTGCCTCTTGATACTCTTTTATATTATCTTCTGCACTTACATCAAACTTTTTATTGATTTTATTTATAAGCCTAATGTCATTTCTTGCATCAAAACCTAGCTTACTCTTTTCTTTCTTTTCACTGAACTCTTTTTCTTCACACAGACCAAAGAGATATTTATACTTCTCAATTGTCTGTATAAAGCTCTCAAACTCGCCCTTTAAGCCACTAAATTTTGGATCGTCGGGAAGTGTTCTATAATAATCGGTTACTTGGAATTCTAATTCATGAATAAAACCGTCCGGGGAATTAGAGTCGGAGGGCATTAAGAAAGGAATATCAGAATCTATCTTTCCGTCAATTCCCATATATCCCTCGGCAACTGTATCTTGAAATTTATACGTTGCTTCCCAGATTTCGTCGAGGTATTCGTGTATGTCTTTTCCGTCTGCTGCCCAATGTAGTGATTTTGCCTTGTGAACGAAACCAGACAAGCGACCTAAGAACTGTTTGATGATGTCTGGATCAATGGCAGAGAATAGTTTTTGTCTCTTTAGTTTCATATTATTTTAAATTATCTTTTTTAAATGCCTCGATGAATTGCTGGATAATCTCACGGTTTTCATCAGAGTTAAGGTCAGACTGATTTTCCTCGGCCGATAGTTTCTCCAGAATTTTATCAGAGTCTTCAATTTTTATACTATCGACCAGATCACCAACGGCCTGAGCTTCCTGTATTAGTTTCTCGATTAGCAAGACTTTATCCGCAGACGACCATTCATTTGACAGGAGATTTTCAGGCCGAAGAACTTGGTCGATCACTAACATTAACCTCTGAAGAATATGGAGATAGAGTACCGGCCGGATAGATTGACTTATTTCGGACAGATACAGCTCCAGCACTCTTCTTTTTCTTGGATCTGTTATATTTGCTAAGGTGTGAGAGAAGTTATTTAAGTCAATTCCGTCAAGACTTAGCCCATATTGTTTATTTAAGTCCGTCATCATAGAACTTAAAGCAACCGTTAGCTCTTGACTCTTCTCATCTCTTTTTGTTGCTGCCAGAGAAGAAGCGTCCTGGATTACTCTCGATACGCTTTTGGGAACCTTTGGGGCAGCTGTTATTATGCTTCTAAGATCTTGATTCTGTGTCTCTTGATCCTGAAAGTCAATATTACTGCCCGAATCAAGCCTCCCTTCTCTTGACAATATCTGCTTTCTTAGGTCATCATCGCCTGAGAAAGGATTAACACTATTTATCATGATCTTTTTATTTTATTTTCTGTATAAATTTATGTGGCTTGTTCCCCGCTAGTTTTCGATAAAGGGCCATAAATCTCTCGCCCTCTTTCTCACCGCCTCTAGCTAAATGTTTTTCGTAGGCAAGTTTAGCATCAATAATATCGTGCTTAGGAATAACAAACTTCCACTTCTTTCCACGAACTACCTCAATACCACTATATAATTTTCTTTTAATTATCATATTCACTATAATTTAAAAAGTTTATTATATCTCTCTAAATTATAATGAGAGATAATTAATTTGGTTCCCCGGTCCCACATCGAAGGGTAGAACCAGTATATTCAACCGGGGAAAATCATGAGAAATTATTTTTCTTTCACTTCTTCCTTGGATTTTCTAACTGCTTTGCTTATTCCTTTAGTAATAGCACCAGCAGCAGCAATACCAAGGCCTATCTTACCTGCTTTAGCGCCGAGAGCAGCAGTTGTTGCCCCAGCACCAGCAGCGGCCATGTGACCCACTCCAGCAGTGCCCTTTCTTAGTGCATTAGCAGCAGCACCACCAGCCAGGGCGCTGCCACCAAGAAGAGCTGCACCACCAATACCGGCAGTAGCTAGGCCTGCCTTAGTTGCAACAGAGCCGACATGTTCGCCTGTATTCCACTTTTTCTTTTCGGCCAGGCGTTTTGCCTTTTTCTCATCTCTCTTCTTGTCAATTTCAGGACCACCAACGGCTCCACCAAGAACATGAGAACTTGCTCTTTTAGAGAATATTTTACGCCTAATTACCATATTATTAATATTTCCCAGTAGGGGAATTATTTATTTTCCTTCTTAGCTTTAAGCTGTTTTGCACCAATAGCAGCACCAGCACTAGCTGCAGCAGCACCTACGCCAATACCAATAGCGGTCTTTGGATGAGCCTTAGCCCATGCAGCGCCAGCCTTAGCACCTTCAGCAACCTTACCAGCACCAGCCTTAGCACCCTCGGCAACTTTATTAGCAGCGACTTTTGCACCTTCTGCTACTTTATCAGCAGCGGTCTTAGCAACATCAGCTACCTTACCAGCTACTTCTTTTGTTCCCTCTGCTACTTTACCAGCGGCTTCTTTGATTGAGCTCTTTGCTACTTTAACCCAATTACCAGCCTTATCCTTCATCCAAACAAAGCCTTTACCTGCGGCATCACCAACTTTTTTTGTGATTTCCTTGACCTTGTTTCCAACCTCAGAGAACATCTTTTCACCAGTCTCTTCGTCATAGGAGATTTCAAATTCATTGGTGCTGTAATATCTTTCTTCACCGTTCTCATCCTGAAGAAGAGAGAATACTTTACGTCTAATTTCCATATTATTAATATTAATAAATTATTAGTTGTTTTCCTCTTGATATCTCTGAAGTCTACAAATCTTCTTTAATCTCGAGGCTCTTTTATTATTTTCTAATTTTCATCATTAGTTTTGGAGAAGCGCTTAATAGCCATTCCTTCTTCCCCAGTCTCACTAAAAGCTCTTCTAGCAACTGATCCAAACCAGCCTGCTCCTCTCTGTCCAAGTTCCCTTAATTCAGCTTTATGGGCAGCGTTTCTAGCAGCTCTATTGGAGAGGGCTCTTCTATAGATATGGTCCCCGGCTTTCTTGGCATCTTTAATAACTTCTTTGTTTCTAGACCGTCTCAAAGACTTAAGAAGCATTCCACCGCCAAGTCCAGCTGTTCCAACTCCGGCAACTACTTTACCAGATTCGGAAGATTTATGCTCTTTGCTCATTTCTATTGTTTGATTTACGTTTGAGAGCACCAGCAGTAGTAACTATTCCAGCTGCGGTTAGCCCGGCTCCTGCAATTAATTTAGCATTCCTGTTGCCTCTCTTAATTGTTTCCTCGGCAGCTTTTTTGACTTTATTAGTGCTTTCTTTTGCTCCGGCCTCGATTCCTTTAACTATTCTCTGACCTTCTTTATCAACTCCAGTTTTTTCAAAGAGGCCTCTACCTATTCTGAAATGCTTTTTCTCTGTCTCTAAAATCTTCTCCTTGGCTTCCTTTCCAATTTCCTCTATTTGCTTGTTAGCTTTTTTAAGGACTCTCTTGTTGGCAATTTTATTTCCAATCAGAGCACCACCAGAAGCCCCAGCGAGAGTTACACCAGCAGCAGTAGATTTATTATCACTTTTCTCTGCAAACTCTTTCTGAGCATAGTCATAACCGTCTTCAATACCAGAGAAATAGACTTCAGTTAGAAGATCGTCAAGCTCACTATTACCAGTACTAAACAGTTTCTGGCTTTCTTCGCGATTGTTTTTAGGTACTATCATTGTTATCTAAAATTAATATATTTCATCCAAGTCGCATCATCTACTTCACGATTTGGATTAAACACTTCTTCATGTTCTCTTTCCTCTAGGGCATTCTCACAGCCTTCGGTGAAAGTTTTTTCTTTAATCTCTTTCATAATTTTAACCTCGCATTGGAATAGGAGTAACAACCTTGGATCTAGATTTATAAAGACCTACATTTTCTGGTTTGTTATTATCCTGCTCCAGCTTTTTCACTTTGATTTGGTTTTTTGCCTCCTCTTCCTGGCTGTCGGCTTGTTGTTTTTGGGCGGCCTGAGTCATGCTGAGCCTCTTTCTTGCTTCGTCGGATTTGATTTTCTCTCTTTGCTTTTGTATTTTTAATTGCTCTCGCTGTAGTCTCATTTGTTCAGCCTGCAGTTCATTCGCCGTAGCCTGAGGATCACTGTAGGTCTTTCTCTTTATTACCATCTCTCTTATTCTTTCTTTTCTTCCATTCGACTAGGCCCATCACCGTTGCGCCTAAGAATAATATAACTGATACTATAATTAATCCACATATCGGTCGGTGGGTGCAGAGGAAGATTAATGCATATAGGATGATGAAAATAACTGCACATTCAAGAATAGTAACGCCTAGGGATATTAAGAATCTTTTTATCCCGAATACATTTATCAACTCCAACTTCTCCCGAATGTATGGAGGAAAAATACCTAGTTTATCCATCTCTTTATAGTCCTGGGTTATTCTTTTGTTCTTCGACAACCGGGTTAAAGATCTGTTCAACGATACTAGGATCCATTCCCTGTTGTTCGTATTGTGCCATCATCTTCATCTTTAATACACTGAGATAGTTTTGAATTGATCCTTCATTAACTAGTGCCTCTGTATTTGGATCGATATCTTTCAGGAGGTTTTGAATATACTCCAGGAAAGCTTTAGGATCAATAAATGGAGCACTTTGGTCGAGAGTCTGTAGTGCGTTGATGATAATACCTGATACACCCTGGACCAATGAGTTAATTGATTCAGTCTGGTTTATCTGGTTATTATATTCAACACTGGTCTTCTCAGCAATATGAAGTTTAACCTGGGAGGGATCTAATTCTTCAGTGTATAGTATTTTATAAAGAGTACATACAAGATTAGTTACCGAGTCCTTGATGCCTGCCATGAAAGTAGCTACTCTAGAATTCGCTCTCTCGGACTGTTGAAGAACTTGCCATTTACTACCAGACGTCGAGTCAAGGATAGTTGATGGCAGACCTAGTGGATTCAAGACATTATTCTTACAAGTTTCAACAGATTGCATAATGTCTAGGAGTTTATCACTAAGTTTATCAAGGGGTAGAAGAGAATTTTTACCGCCGAGAGTTGAGTTATAGTCAGGGATGAATTTAGCAGACTTAATGAGCGTATTTTCAATGAAGCTGACGACATCAAACTGTGAAGTAAGGAAGGATGCCAGTTCATTAGTGTTATTAGCCAGTTTAGTGGCCCTCATACAAAGGTCATTAGCTGCCTCAAGGGGAACGGATTTATCTACTTGAAGGAGGAAGATTTGAATACTTGATAAATCACGAAGACTAATGAGAGAGACTAGGAGCTCTTTAATTACTAATTCCTTAACTTTCAGAATTAGTGGATAGAATAAGGGCTCAGAGGCAGTGTAAGATTCGCGCTGCATTACCTTCTCTCTGTTTGTTTTTCCGTCTCCTTCTTTAGGTTTAGTCCGGAAAATATTGTCTCTTTCTCGCCACCCTTCTTTTAGATCATTGACGAGGCGGAGATTTTGTGAGGCGATATAAATAATTTCTTCTCTAGGGATTTCATACATTACATTGTCTTCACCTCTAGCTAAGAACTTTTCCTCCATGTCTCCGTCTTTCGATCTTGACTTTTTAACTATAACTGCAATTGGATCAAGCAGTTCTTCGACTCTGAATCTAGTGTGACCCTTATCATCTTTATATGATTTAAGCATGGAATAATAGTCACCATAGAAAACATAATCCTGTACGTGGTCTCTTATAAAATCAAAAATACGAATGTCCTTTGTCAGAATATCATTAATTCTGTCTGTCTTATTCGTATCTATATTTCCTTCCTCGTCTAGAATGGTTGCTATTTGCGTTCCATTTCCTTCATCGGCTAGGAAGTTAATAATATAGTCTGAGAAAAAATTAGTCGCCAGTTTTGATATGTCTAGTAGTTGATATCCTCGAAGCTCACCAATTTTATCGAGATATGACGACAATAGATTGGAGCTCGAGTAATTTCCTAAGAGCGGCGACTTTCTATCTGCATTTGCTATGGCTGATGAAGTTTGTCCGATTGGTGAGTATCCATTTCGACCAGTTCTAACAACGTTTGATCTTAGAGGTACCATGCCGGATTTAAAACTTGCACCAAATAGCTTTTGAATTAAATTATTGTCGTTTCTTTTCATAATCTCGGAGTCAAAAATAAATAGATACATTAATTCCCACACTCTAGCTAAAAATTAATATATCTTTTCATTAATAAGGGTTTGGTGCATAATATTGAATAAAAGCGGGGGGATTTGGCCATAATTTGAAGAAAAATACGAAAAATTAGTCAAAATCCTTATTTATGACTATGTTAACGAACGGAGAAATAGAAAATACAAGAAAATTATTAAAAGCTGCCGAAATTAATAAGAAGACGGCCGAGATAATGATAAGACTCGAGGCAATGAAGGCAGAGAATAGAATGAGAGAAATACGTGGTGAAAGTCCTGCGTATGGTGAAGAAGCATTCCTAAATCTCTTAACCGATGAATAATATAATCTCTGTCATTGAGTCTGTCCATCCAAAACTCACGAAACTAGAATTAACCGGGCTGCAAGACTTAATTGAAATTTTTGCTGTCCTTGGTTTAAATAGGCTAGATAGGTTTTGTCCAAGGGTTGTCGAGGATTCAGATCTAGATGAAGTATATATCAATCGTGTAGCAGATCTCTTAGGTTTATCTAGGAGTGATATTAGGCGATTAATTAAGTGTGGGGGATTAAAGGTAAATAATAAAGTAATTCCCGAAACTACTACCCTTATTGACCTGCCGTGGATAGAATTAGAGGGTTGGCGAGTTTGTATAATTAAAAAAGGAAAAAACGAATTTGATTTTATATTATGGTAATAGCTGTTTACTCTGGGAGCTTTAATCCCTTTCATTACGGACATTTAGACATTATCCAGGAACTATATGAAACGACCGAGATTGATAAAGTCCTAGTAGTCGTATCACCAAAAAATCCCGGCAAGTCAGAGAGTGTATATATCCAATCTCCTTCCGACCGTTTCTTGGCTGTAAAGGGTGTGATTGATTCTTTGGGTATGGCTGATAAAGTAGAAGTCAGCGATATAGAATTCACACGGACACAGCCAATATATACGGTCGAAACACTAAAGCAGATACGAACACTCTACCCGGACGACAAAATAATCTATGTGTCGGGGGCTGATTGTTTGGAGAAGATACAGAGATGGAGAAATGCAAAAGAACTGTTGGAAGATTTTGGTCTCTTAGTATTTCCACGGTCCGGTTATAACTTAAAAGAAATAATTGAGATGGCTAAAGAAAAATATCCGGGTGCTAAGATAACTGAGATGGGGAAAGAACCGAGGGAAGTATCAAGCACTGAGATAAGACGTAGATTCCAGAACGGTGAAGATTATAGCGGACTAACACCTATTAAACTAAATGGAAGAGAAGATTAGAGACTTTATCATCCAGGAGCTTTGGGATTTGGTTGATATCGTGGTTGATTATAAAGACTACGGTGGGCCAATTCCTGAAACCGATTATATAGAGGCGAAGAAGGAGAAGCTAATTGATCTAGTGGGGAAGGATTATTATGAGAAAGAAGATAATCCGAGAATTAATCAAGCTAGGTTTATAATTAAGAATGCAGAAAGATGTGTAAATACTGTGAAGGACTCAAAATAAATCCAGATACATTATGCGGAGAACAAGACCCGCTATATGAAGACCAAGACCTAATCCTCCAAGTCGCCCAGGATACCCCGATTGGCAGGCGTCGTGGGAATAGTTCATTAGAGGTTTTGGTAGGGGATCATATGAAGTATATCCAAATCTTCTATTGTCCTATGTGTGGTCGAAAGCTGAATCATATCCTATCAGAGGAAAAGATTAAAGAGGCTATCTGGAAAACATCAGACGACTGGAAACAAGAATTCGGCGGACCACTCCAGACTATCAAATATTTTAAGGACAGGCTAGATAACTTAAGCGAAGAGGATAGGAATGAAATAAAGAGAGATTTAGGTTATGTGGTCGAGCCTGGGGTATTAAAGTTTGTAAAGGATATGTACGACTCTAATCGATTGTCAGAGTTAGACATTGAGCTAAAAGAAAAAGAGGGAAAAATTTAATCCCTCTTATTTTTTTATTTGACTTCTATAATAGTCTGATAGTTTTGCCTGTTTAAAGTAGTTGTGTAAGACTAGTTTTTCTTTTTCTAGTTTCAGCTGCTTGTCGTAAATATGGCAGCCGTGTTGTTCTTCACAGTTCTTCAATTTTATACAGGTTGGCCAGAAATAACAGTCTTTACAAATGTCTAGTTCTGGTGATTGTTCTTTCCAGGCTAGTATCTTTTCAAAATCGTAGACCGGCTTATCTACTGTGGCTATGTACTCGTCGTCTGTATGATGCTCACAAAGTCCTATATTTCCATCGGGCAAGATCATGACGGAATGTCCATCATCGGCAGCACACATAATATTAGGGAGTCCACGATTAAATGTTTTTGAGAAATATCCAAGTTCCCAGAGAAACTTATTTATCTCAATCGTCTTAGAATAAACCTCTTTTCTTTCTTCATCTGTTCTTTTTACTTCTTTGGCGCATTCAAATAAGGGCATCGAATATATCTTTAAATTACTGATGTTCCCAAATTTTTTATGTAAGAAGAGGATTAGATCTCTCATATTTTCGACATTATGTTTGTCTATATTGAGTCGAATATTGACAATAATATCAAGGCTTAGGAGACATCTAATGTTCTCTATAACAGTAGCAAAAGGATTTGGATCATCTTTATAGACATATGCTTTTGTCTTATTATAGGTCTCATCTGTTCCATCTAGTGTTATCTGTGCACTTCTAAGTTTCCAGAGCTCTTTCGCTTTCTTGGAATTTTCATAGTTAAGAAGATATCCATTGCTAGTTATATCAGAAAAGAAATCTATTCCTGCTTTTTCTAGTTCTCTACTAATGTGATCAATAGCCTTTATATTTACGGTTGGTTCTCCACCAAACCAATGAATCTTAATAGGCCCAGATCTATCACAATTCGAGATAATATAGGATGCAACTTTTGATGCCATGTCTAGGCTCATTACCTTTGTTTTACATCCGAGTTCATAACAATAGAAACATCTTGCATTACATCCGGTCGTTGGCAGAATTGTGAAGTTTCTTGGATGTACAGAAAACACCTCCTGTTGAGATTTTTCAAAACTCTTGTATTTCCCCGCTACTTCAGAATCATTAAAATCTTCTGGGACTAGCGTATAAGAATGATATAAGAAATCGTAGTCTAAGTTCCCAAGGTTTTCCCATTCAAGATTACTTAGATGAATCGCAGACTTAGTAAGACCATTAAAAATTACCTTCCCTTCCTCGCCTTCATCATTCACTAAGCAATATTTTAAGAGTCTATACTTAGTGTTCTCTTTTCGTTTCTGGAATCCTATTATAGCCAAGACTCTCTCCATGGGGTGTTCTAGTATAATCATCTTATCTTCTATTATTATTTAAGAAATTGTAAATTGTATCTATTTTGTTATGAAGTATTCTCAAACTCTCTTTGATTTCAAGGATTTCAGATTCTATATTCTTATTCTTCCTTTGACATTCTTTCTTATTAGCTTCTTCGTAGTACTGCTTAACTCTGACTCTAGCTCTTCTACGAATTTGATTATTTCTCCACCTCTTATAGTGTTCAGTACAATTTCTAAGATCTTCACACATAGATAGTCGGATACAGTCAATATAATTAAGACAATCAGAGCAGAGGTCGGTATCTTCCTCTCTTTCCCAAAATTTTTTAATCCCGTCTAAATCTAGGTTATCTGGATCATCTATGTTTCCTATGAACTCTTTGTCAACATAGTGTTCACAAAGTCCTATATTTCCTTCCGGAGAAAATAGTATTCCTTCTCCTCCATCCGCCATACAGTGATGTGAAGGAATTTTTGTCTCTCCTAGTGGCTGTATAAAACCATATTTCTCAAGGACGTCTTCAATTTCTTCTAACTCATCCGTTGTCTGTTTAAAGTGTTCTTCCGTTCTTTTTATTCCGTGACCCTCAAAGATTGGATAAGCATAGGCAGATATTAGTTCTTCTGGCCCAAATTCTTTTCGAAGATATGGAATCAGAGCCTTGATATCCTCTGCATTATAGAGGTCCATATTCATTCTGATGGTTACACGAATTCCATTAGAGATTAAATTTCTTATATTTCCTATAACAGTAGCAAAAGGATTTGGATCATCTTTATAGACATATGCTTTTGTCTTATTATAGGTCTCATCTGTTCCATCTAGTGTTATCTGAACATTAGTGATTTTCCAGAGTTCCCTAGCCTTTTTTGCATTCTCAGGATTAAAAAGATATCCATTGCTAATCATGTCTCCATCATATGGAATACCGTTGGCACTAAGAATGTTACAAATTAAATCAATCGCGTCCATATTCATTGTCGGCTCTCCACCAAACCAATGAAGTCTTGCACGATTATTTTTATCAGGGAACTTAGACTGCTGTTCTTTGTATCTTCTGGCAATTAGCGTGGCAATTTTTTCAGCCACCTCTTTTGTCATTACTTTAGTCTTTGTTCCTTTTTCATAACAATAGAAACAACGTGCATTACAACCTGTTGTAGGTAAAATAGTATATAGTTTTGTATATTTAAGATAGTTTTCATCTATTTGAACTCTCTTCTTTTCTATTAACTTTCTTAATGCTTCAGTTTCATCGTAGTCCACTGGAACTACAAAATAATTTCTAAAGAAGAAACTAACATAATCGGCATCTTTTGCTATCTTAATACAGTCATTATACTCTTCTTCGTTCATATCGATTAGCGCATTCGTGAATGAATTATATAGAATAATTCTATCATTCATTCTTTCCTCATACACGTATCTATTTAATCGATATTCTTTCCCTGGTACAAAAATCTGTATTCCACCTAATCTCTCTATTATCTCCTGATTTGGTTGATTAATTACATTCATATTTTACTATTCTCTAATTATAAGGAATTATTATTTATTAACGGAACAAATTGTATCCGATAAACAATGCGGATTACATAAACTTCCGGAAGAGTAGCCACTACACCCATCACCACACCCGTGCGTGCCACAGCTCACTGTATTAGAGCTATGACAAGTACAACTTCCTTGTGTCGCGCAGTATGTATTACTATAGCAGTTACAAGATCCTTTAGAAGTACATGGATTAGTATTAGAACTGTGACAAGTACAAGATCCTTTAGAAGTACATGGATTAGTATTAGAACTGTGACAAGTACATGAACCGTCCGTGCTACAGTAATTATTTGTTGAATTACAACTGCAATATCCCTTGGTTGTACATGGATCTACATTAGTATGACAAGTACATGAACCGTGAAAGGTTTGGGATACATTTTGACATAGGTTGCATGTGCAGTGCCAGGTGTATGTAGTATCGAAATTACAAGAATTACACGTACATGTTAGGTCATTGACTTCAGTATCACATGTATTACAAGAATGACAACCAGGATACACACTAACACACGAATCACAGTGGCATCCAAGGTCAGTATTACACGTATTACAGCTACATACGGAAGGATCATCTGTATCGCATATTGGTGTGTAAAAGAGAGGGCAGTCAGGAGAAATACATGTTGACGGTGAAGTATTATCGGGGGAACAAGGGCCGTCCAAATCATTGCAGGAACAGCTATCCCATTTGCATAAAACTGGAGGACAAGCCATATTATTTATCTTATTTTATTAGTTTAATTATTGTGTCCAGGACACTGTTCTGTATAAGGTACATTACTATTACAGGTACACGTATAGTCTGAATTACAAGAACATACTGTACCATAAGAGCTACAGGGATCATGTGCTGATACGCATATACACTGTAATCCATTCAGTGGGCAATATTCTGTATTTGAAGAATGACAGACACAGTATCCAGTTATGTCACGATCTTTATTACAGAGACAATTACTGGTGTCTGTATAAGTGCTGTCATCAGCACAGCTATTACATGTACAACTAGTAGAATAACTTTGACCTACACAAGCATTACAAGAACATCCAGTTGCATAAGTACTATCAGCTGAATTACAGTTATTACACGTACAGCTGGTTGAATAAGTACTATCGGCCGAATCACAGTTATTACACGTACAGCTGGTTGAATATGTTTTATTATAGCAGGAATTACAAGAACATCCAGTTGCATAAGTACTATCAGCTGAATTACAGTTATTACACGAACAATTAGACTGAGAATAGCAGCTATTACACGTACATCCACTATAGCCATGACAAGAACAAACGCCATAGGCATTATTACAGATGCAGGATTTAGAAACGCCCCAAGTAAAAGTTTTTGTCAGTCCACTTCCACTCTGAGTTATGGTCTGAGAAGTAGTATAAGAGCTCCCCGACGTATTAGCGCTATAAGAAACTGAAGTAGGGGAATAGCCAACATTTTCAGTCACTCCATTTCCGTGCGTCTTAGTTGAAACTACGCTGGCATCGGAAGAAACATTTACAGTTCCGCCGGCTGATGAGTGATATTGAATTCCGTCTCCCGTATCGTTTCCTATAACATCGAATTCATAGTCCACTCTATCAAAGACTGTCGTACTACCAACAGACATATACTTTACGTTGGAAGAACCTACTTTTGCGTCCGAAGTCGCACCAGAACCAACCTTAAGCGTATTAGTATCAATTTGTGTTTTTGTTGATTTCGCCATATTCTTTAGGCTCTATTATTTAGTTTTCTTTCATTTTTAAGGCATATGAGGATAACTAACCCTCTTTTTTGCTATTTCATTAAGTTAAAGGAAGGAGGGAAATCAAGTTTATCTCCCTCCTTATTATCAGTAGTTCCCAGGCCCCACATCGAAGGGTAGATACTTAAATCAGCCTGGGAAAATTTTATTTAAATTTTATTGTTCTGTCCTAGTTCCATTGAAATAGTACTTTACAGAAGTTGCAGTGCCATTATATTTATTTGCTATAACTATACATTTCATTTTAAAATAAAAATTATATGAAACAGGAGGTAAGCCGTAATTTCCTATTACAATCATCGGACACTCAAAATCAAGTGCAAGAGTAGTTGTTCCATCATTATTATCTATTTGACTTGGTGCGGTTGAATTAGCATCCTCGGTTTCATTTATTTTAACGTACCAACCTCCCGGCGCTATTATGTCGGTGAATGCCTGTTGTCCGGTTGCAGGTGGGAGAATCCCTATGATACCAGTATAATACCTGCCATTAGCATATGAGTGAGTTCCGGCAGGACTGATAAGGCTCGGGTCATTGGAAAATGGATTCCTATACCATAACGCGTTTCCTATTGACCATGTTCCGTCTGAAAATTTATAAATCGTATCTGTACAGGTATATCCATTAGGGAACCTTCTTTCATTTGCTGTTGCCCCATTCAGTACGTCTGCCATTAAATAAGCATTAGTTCCGGCACTATCATATGTATCCCCAGGCGTAGTGCTGTAATAATTACAACTGATTCTTTCCCAAGCTGGTGGAGTTGCTTCTGCTGTTTCTTGTATCGTTATATGTTATCCATAGAGCTTTTTATCTCTATGTTCTAGTAGTTCACTTCCTACTAGACCAGCGTACATTTTCATCTATATTTCAAGACGGTGGATACTCTTGGGGAGATTATATTTATTCACTCCCTACGCGTTACGATGCTGAAGAGCCTTAGCGCAATCCCTTCAGTTATCTCGGGATCGGCGTCTCAGCTTTCCCCGATATTACCCACTGACTATCCAAAATATCACTATCTTGGGCGGCCTACACATGATTGAAACCGCTCGGCCCTAGATTGTAAATTTCATTACCACTAGAGTCATAGAAACTTAAGATTGCCTCTCCGTTACTGTTAAGACCAAATGCTGCCCTTTTAGTACTACCGTTTTTAATCTCCAGCATTCCGCCCTCAATCTGGACGTTTAGCTGATTTGATGTTGTACCAGTATTTATCTTTTTAGCCGTTAGGTTGTCAGTATTAATACTACCAGCAGCAATGTTTTCAATAGTTGCTGATTGAGAGTTTATGATATTAGCAGAAAGCTGTCCATTTACTTCAACCGTATTAGCATCCAAAATAATTTTACCACCACTAGTTTCCAAACCACCAACAAGCTTAATAGCAGCAGCTACATCGCCCTTTCCATCACCAACAGCCATAAAGATGTTGTCTGATTCTTGTCGAATAGCCGACATTTCATCTATTCTGGTTGATAATGTATAGCCAAGGCCCTTAACTGTTGTCTCATAGGTGCTATAATCTCCAGAGGTATACTTAAAATTATATACATCTAGGTGGCCAGGAGCATAGTCTGATAAAACTAGAGTTATGTATCCGTTGGCTGGAGTAGTAGAGTCTGGAACAATTTCTGGAACTGCCGCCACTACGCCCTTTATGTAATAGGAGCCAGATGATGCAGATGTTCCTTGACTTCTTGCTGCCCTAACAGCTGCCCTAACGTTATACGGACTACTATACGTTCCACTTCCGGAATAAGATGAGCTTGGAGATATCGCTGGTGCAGACGATCCGTTCCATGAGCTGGCATTATTCCACCTATAGATACTACCTCCTTGATAAGTTCTTGGGTATGTTCCACCAGAATTAGATAATATCTGACCATATACTATAACAGTATCTCCTGGGGATATTGTTTCGGTTCCAGTAACATTGGCTCCACTAAATCCCTTTATCTTGAAGGCAGTAAACTCAGTCTTCCAAACTAGTTCGCCTTTAGTTACCGAGCTTGTTATAGCATCATTTGTCCAGGTAGTTCTAGCATCGGTTAGATTTTGCTGTGTTACATATGTAGTATTAATTGTATTTACAGTTCCTTCTAGTGCTGCAATTCTTCCTCCAGTCGTTCCATTGGCGCCTAGCTCGTCCTCTAGCTGGTCTTGAATCATATCCTCAATATCATCATACGGAATTTCTACTTCATCATTACGTTGTCTGGCGATATAAGCATTACTCTGTTCTATTCTGCTAATATTAACCATATCGTATGAATATCTCCATCTAGTAAAGCACCATAGATATTTATTAGTTGCATCTGTAGATGGGATAGTAGAGGTATTTCCGTTTGTCCACCCACCATTAGTCGACAGCGCTGGATTTGCAGTCGTTGCAGGTGGAGTGATGCCAGAGGAGGCGCTAGAAACTTTATACCAGGTTACAATATCATAGAGGCTTTCACCATCGTCTCCTTTTTCACCGGGTTGACCATCTTTGACATATCCTGCTGGATCTGACCATTCGCTAGTTGGAATATCATCAACATCAGTAAAACTTAGCGCAGTTGCTTGAACTACGTAACATTGATCACTGCCACTAGGAATAGTTCTCCTCCATCCACCAGCGAATGCACCACTAGAGTTTGGTGCATAGGAAGTACCGCTTGCTGAACCGACAGTTATGTTACCTGTTGAAAAATGATAATATAATGTGGTATTAGGCTTACTAGGCGTGCTTGAAGATCTTTGATACAGCGTCACACTAAAGCTGTTGATCGTCTCGTTCGCCCACCTAGCAGGATCTGACCACTCATTTGCAGAGATATCATCCGTGTTTTGATCCGCTGGACAAGCTGCAGTTGCGGCTACAATCCAAATAGGGTCTCCACCATTCGGGATTGACCTCTTCCATTCACCTATATCTGATAGAAGAGATTTTTCCTCAAATGAATAAGTAGAGGTCTGATTTGGTTTGTCTGCACTTGTTAGCTCAGAAGTTGACCTTCTATATAAAAATACAACAGTCGATTTGATACCATTTGCACCATTCTCACCACCAACTTTTGCAGGCGGAGACCACTCCTCCTCCTCAATCGTATCATTAGCGCCAGCTGCACTTAAAGCAGTAGCTGATGTTGACCAAAGAGGATCAGTTCCGTCAGGTATATATCTTCTCCACCCATCAATAGTTACATCAGGGCTTTGGACAAAGGGCTTAAGAGAATATTGTTCAAAAGTAAGTGTATTATGCTCGAAATCAAAAACAGTATCCCTAGTAAATGCACCTGGATTGCTTACGCTTCTCTTGTATAGTGATATATTTAAACAGTTTATACCGTCTTTACCACCTGCGCCTAATTCTGTTGGATCTGACCACTGATTTTTAAATAATGCATCATCTGGATCATCTGAGTCTGCCACAGCTGTTGCAGCAATAGCCCAAATTGTAGCGGTTCCATCAGGAATATTACCAAAAGTAGTCCAACCAGCAGGAATACTTACAATTTCTCCATTGCCGTTTTTGGCAACCATTGCACCAGTAGCAAACGTATAATTAATATATACTGCGGCTGGCCAATTAGTTTCAGTGTCAGCTCCTGGTCTAGTGGGTTTTGTTTCACTTCTTTTATATAAATAAGCAACGGAGCTTCTCTCTCCCTTCTCGCCTCGTTCACCCTGAATTCTAGTTATGACCCAATCCTTTTTTACACCATTCTCTGTCTTCTGCTCGGCTCTCCAGAACATTTTTGTAAAATCTCTAAGAACACCAGATGCAGAGTACTTATCCTTATCAGGATCAAACCAGACCTGACCACTATAACCATATTCATAGTCATTCTTATGTCTGTTGTTAGTGTCTGGGGCGACTGGAACTTCATCCGGATCCTGCTGTAATGCAAACTCAACATCATATCCAGCAGTATCTGTCATCTTTCTTGGTTCAGTCCAAGATTCTTGTTGAGGAGATTCGCCGCTTGATGTAAATATTCTAGTGGTAGCCCAAAGAATATTACTTCCTTCGGGAATTCCATCACTCCAATAAACAACCGATCCAGCGGAATTTCTACCCGCCTGACAACCACTTGGACTAGGATCAGCAAAGGATCCCATATTGGCGGCAGGTCTAGTCGGAGCATCGTTCATTCTAACAAACATAGTTGATTTGAATGAAGACATTCCATCTCCCTGCTCACCTTTCTCACCTTTGATTCTAATAACTATCCAAGCTTGTGGTTCACCATTAATGATTTCTCTTTCGGCTCTCCAACACATGCCCTTGAAATCTCTTTCATGACCTTGGGCATCATACATGTCAAGACTTGGATCAAACCAGACTTGACCAGTATATCCGTAAGGAGAAGCTGTTTTGTGTCTATTATTATCATTAGGGAACGGTGGATCAGCATCATCCTCCTGAGTATAGGCAAACTCAACGTCCCAGTTCTCCGTATCAGTCATGATTCTTGGAGTTGACCAGGAAGCATCTTGAGGCGCTTGGCCATCTATTGTAAATGTACGAGTAGATGCCCAAAGGGTGTTATTGCCTGCAGGAATTCCATCACTCCAATAGACATTTTCATTATCAGTGTTCTTACCAGCTAAAGTTGCTGGTGCCGGGCTATTAAAACTACCATCATTATCTCCAGGCTTTATTGGCCACTCTGGATGAGACTCATTTTTATTTAGTCTAACAAATATAGTTGACTTAAATCTAGCCTGACCTGGATCACCTTTTTCTCCTTGAATCCTAAAGATAGTCCAATCAGTTTCGCCAGTACCAGATTTTTGTCTCTGAGCCATCCAATACATTTTGGTGAAATCTCTAGCGACTCCTTGTGCAGAAAATTCATCTAAAACTGGATCAAACCAAACCTGATCATTATAACCGTAGGGGCTTTCTTCTTTATGTCTATTATTAGCAGCTGGGTAGGCCGGTTTCTCATCATTATTCTGCATCTTAGCAAACTCAATATCCAACTCGGCTGTATCCTTCATTAACTGAGGTGCGGTCCAAGCAGTATGTTGATCATTTGCAAAGAAGGTACTAGATGATGCCCAGATTAGTCCTTCGCCAGTCGGAATTCCATCACTCCACCTTTCATTCGTATCTGGATCGTGAGGAACCGGGTCTGCATAGGTACCACCAACTGGAGTAGACGGGGTGGTAAGAGATCTTTTGAAAACTATGCTCTTAAATGCACCAGCCGTTCCTTCTGGACCTGTGGCTGGAATACCTGTATCAACTCCATCAATCCACCAGTTTCCATTGTCGCCAATAGTTAAGATAGATCCAATAGTACCAGCGGCTCCATTATCACCTTTATCACCTTTATCACCTTTCTCACCCTTTGCCCAGATAGTTCGGTTAATGGATGTGCTTGATTCAACTTCAATACTGGTCGGCTGTGTTTCTACTTCCTCACCCTCTCTGTTAACAATTACAAAAGCATTACAAGCATAGTAAGTTATGGTTGTGTCGTTTGCATTGTAGAGTTTCAGGATATAGGGACCAGTTTGAGTTTGCTGTCGTCCATAAAAGATAAAAGTAATAAGGTCGCCTGCTATTGTTAAGTTATTATCGGCGGACGTTACTTCTCTAGTATTTTCGCCTACAATTAACTGAACTCCAAAACTTAGACTGTTGAGAGAAATCGGGTGTCCTTCTTCGTCCCAGATTTTAACTCTCCAGGAAACACTTATATCATTTCCTCTTAGTACTCTTTTGCTCATAATTAATTTGTTTCTTTATTTTGTTATTTCCCAAGCGTATTTTCTTTAGCCTGGAGATATCCTAATTCTGCTCGGAGATCTTCTAACTCTTCGTCTAGATACTTAAGGTCTAGTCGAAAAGCTTTATCGGAATCATAGTCGGATTGATGAGACTTAACCCTTTCTCTATCTTTCTCGACTGCTTTTATCTCGGCTTGAACTTCCTCGACTGTTCTTTCACCGAAGCTTGATTTTCGTCTAATTATCATATCTTATTGTATTTTAAACTTTAGATCCCATACTCCACATCAAAGGGTAGTCTCTAAGAACGGTATGGGATTATTATTTATCCTATCTCTGCTATTCTTTTATTTCCCCATTCAAGCTGCTTATTTAAGTATCTAAGCACAGACTCTCTTCCTTTCTTTGCGGTTTCTGTTTTTGCTTGTCTGTTGTCGGATGATATTACGTGTTTATTTCGGCTCATTGTATTTTTGATTTGCACCAGCTTTTTCTCCGTTTCTGGTGATAATCTTCCATACTTTTTCACAGCCTTTACACTTTTCTTAACAGCCATTTTCCCAGCCTTCTTTACTTTCCCAATCTTAACGAAGAGCTTTTCACTAGGAACACTAAACATCCCCTGTCTAATCTTATATGTTTCGGGGTTATTCTTAAACTCATCCTCAGCTGCTACTTCTTTATAGGCCTGATGATTAAGAGCCTCGTTTCTTGGATCTTTTGCTTTAACATAAGTAAAGTCGCCCCTTCTGAATCGAGTTCTGAACTTAGGCTTGAAAGATGCAGCTGATTTCTGTCTTTTAACTATCATGGCTCTTTTTTATTCTTTCTCTTGTATTTATTTCTGCTCCCATTCTCGCTGCCTTTCTCTTTTTATTAATTTTAGGAATCTCTTTGGAAGCAGTAATCCCTATACCCAAAAGAGCAGACCCAAGAGCAATCTTCTTTGAGTTTTTAGAAAGGCCAGATTTAAGTTTCCCCGGAATATTAACTTTCATTCCATATCCCGCAGCCTGATTCTCTATAAACTCAGGGGATTTGGATAGAAGATAACCAGCCCCTGCCAAAATTGCTCCATTCTTAACAGCCTTGCCTATGGGTTTGCCGGACTTATCTTTTATTACTGCTCGACCGGCTGCCTTTTTAGCGGCTTCGATTATTTCTTCATCAGACTTTCCCTCATCTGCCGCTTTATCCGCAGCCTCTTTAGCAACCCTTAGATATTTTTCAGAGTCTACCTTTCCGTTGCCATCTTGAGTCCAGCCTATTCCAATTCTAGAGTCTTTAAGCTTTCTAGAATATAATCTTTGTATTATCATTATATTATTGTCCAAAGTTCTAAAAATTTCTGGCAGTCTAGGTATGGTATTTCCCAGTATCCGTTTTTGCCATATCCCTTCCCCCAAGAATTCCTTAAGATTATTCCTTTCTCAGTATATCCGACTAGGGCCACTGCATGATAACCTTCTAGACTACCAAACTCCGGGTTCCAAAATTCATTATAGGCAGAATTATAAACCGGGAGAGCACCAAAGCAAGGACCGTTCATAAAGAGAGCTGACTTAAGGTGGATATATGAATTGATTGTTGCATAATAACCAATCTTAATATTTCCCTTCTCTGATTCGGCTCCTTCTTTTCTTAGGTATTTCAGGGCAGCTTTAAACGTCATTCCTTCGCCGGCCACTTCTACTTCCTCATATTTCCGCCCACTATTGAAAATTTCTCTGAGCCGAAAACCATTATCTATTTCCTCCCCACCATTAACCCCGGAATTCAATTTCCAGTTAAGCCAGGTCGAGATTGAGGAAGGAACACATATCGGCTCGGCTCCTTGATCAATTACGGGCGGCATGTATTTTAGGAAGGAATATTCGGCCGGGAGTTTAAAGCTTTTCCATTCTCTCGGGGTATATTCAATCTCAGTTCCATCAAATTTTGTCGGTTCAAATCCAAACATTGTCGTACTTATGGTTTAATTGTTCTCTTTGTTATTGTCCAGCTACCCGAAGTTTGGATGAGTATATAAATTGTATCTTCCCTCTTCATGTAGCCGTATTGATAAATTGTCTCACCAGTTTCGTAGTCTTTAAACCAAGTCTTCTCCCATAAGTCTAGGCTCTGTGGGATTGTATCGTTTTGGCATATTACTTCAAACTGGGCAGGTGTTATGTCTTTTATTTCCTCTACCATTACATCGCCATATCCTATCTTTTCCCAGGTCAGAAGTTTCCCAGGGCCGCAAGATAAGACAAGAATGAAGAGGAGAGATAAGATTAATTTTTTCATAGCTATTATATTATGAGTGAAAGAAAGAATACAACAAACCAATTACTGTTTTGCGTATTCTATATCTACTACTTTATGCCCCACCAAATTAATGACAAGGATACAATTAATGCTTTTGAATATAAGGTAGTTTAGTCTGTTTTCGTCATCTATTTCTGCACTCCAAACTACACACTCATTCATAGAGTCATAAAATTCCCACAGAGGATGTTGACCATAGTTGCCTTGAAATGGTTTTGTTTCTAATTCTTTCATTATCTTATCAACTATTCTCTGCTGTTTTTCGTCTAGGTCTTCTTTATATTCATCTTCTGCATTATCTGAAAACCTAACTTCCCATGGTCCAAATTTTTTATAACTTGGACTTCTTCTAAACTTTGATCTTTTTATGTCTCCCTTCTTTCCCTCAAATCCATCATCACGTCCGGTAAATTGTTTTTGTCTAAGGAGTATCATTTCTTTTTCTCCTCTGCCTTTCTTTTTCTAATTTCCCGGCTTTGCTTTTTTAAATCATCTAGATAAGCCTGAGTAACTTTATGTGTTTTACCCGCTAACGCCTCATCAATTTTCTTTAAGGTGTATTCAATTTCTTTCTCGTTCATAATATATCTCCTTTTATTTCATTTATAAGGTCATTGAATCTTTTCTCTGGCAAATTAGGAAGTTAATAAAGAAGAGTCAGAGGTATTTCACAACAGCTCTTCTCCCCTGCCACACTATTTAATTACCTCCTTCTTTTAATTAAACAAACGAAAATTCATGTGTGGACTTTTATTAAATTTTTTTTTGCTATTATATTTTTTGTATCGCTTTAATTTCCTTTTCAACAAATGTGGAGACATATGCTTTATCTTTCTTGCTTATCTCTCTTCCATCGTAAAGAGATATTCCACTGTATGCATTATCGAGGAGCCACGATTTATTCTTCTCAAGATATTGTGAAAGTCGTTGTTTTAAATTATTTACCGGCTTTGTAGTTATTCCTGTTCTGTTTCTACTAACCTCTTCAACAAACCTATTAGTATTTGTGTCATAATATATGAAAAGGTCTCCAACTTTCACTATACCAATAAATCTATTGTTATTTTCTCTTGACCATGAAAAATCTTCTAAAAGCGGAAGAGGAATGTCATCAATACAGGCTAACCATTGATATTCTTGATTCTTTCGGAGCTCACTAATAGCATTATTTAGCTTTCCAACTTCTGGCTTATTTTTCTGTATGTTTTGGAGTGCGTTCTCAAGTTCTTTCTCTTCTTTCTCAAGTCTTTCTGCTTCCCTCTGGTTACTCTTCAGTTCAGCTTCTTCTCTTTCTTTCAGGTTCATCGGCTTAGACTTAATTTGGTTTATCTGATTTAGTGAAATAGAACTTTTAGATCCATTTTCTAAGAGATCGCCGTATCTTTCCATAACATCTTCACCTTCATCTGTTAGCATATATGAAGAAATATGAATCTCCTCTCTATGATTGACAGTTGATAAGTAGTCTTTTCCATGCTGATTTAGATATCCTTTTTTATCTAGGTCTTTTAGAAGCTTCAATATTCTATCTTCTTCCGCCTCCTTACCTGGAAAATTCTTCCAGTAGAAAGAGTCTCTAAAATATATTCCCTCTTTGCTATCTCCAACATCTATAGTCGGCTTTGCAAATAGTTTTCTTCTTACTATCATATCTCTATCCGATTATAAGTGAATATGGGAGTCCGAGTGTCTTCATTATTCCGACGAGATGATAGTTGCAGATTATTTCTTTTCCTCTCTCACTCTTCAGGAACTCACACTCGACTATATTATCCATAAATAAGTTTTCGGTCAGGATGGCGGGACATTTGGTATGGTGAATAACGTCATAATTAGCTCTCCATACTTTTTCGGCCGGTACACTTCTATTGCCGCTTAGTCCAAACTCATTCGCCGCCGTATCATAAATATTTCTCGCCAACTCAACACTCTTCTCACTCGCTCCTTTACTAACCCAGACTGTGAAACCTGTTGCATTGTGCCATTTGCTGTCATTCTTTGCGGCGTTAATATGGACCGATATATAATAGCATTGAGCGGCCGGATTTTTGGAGACTATATCATTTGCCCTCTTAACTCTAACCATTCTAGCGATATCTTCATTCTCGGGGACTATATTGAAACACTTAATCCCAACCTCTTCACAGGCCTTTATCAATCTCCCTACCATATCTCTAGCCCACTCACCTTCAATCAAGCTTTCGTCTGGGCTTCTTTTTCCGGCCGTATACTCTTTAGTTCCATGGCCGGGATCAAACATTAAAATTACTTCTTTCATATTCTATCATTTTTGGCCCTAGATCTGTACTATTTTCCTTAAAGCCGTGTTTTTCATATAGCTTCCGGGCGGCGATATTATTTTTATCTACACTTAATTTCTCTGCCCCTAACCCAATTGCTTTTTTAATCAGAATGTCACCAAATCCATTCCCACGATACTTAGATATGACTTCAAGAGCGACTATATAATTTCCCTCCCAAGCAACATATCCAATTAATTCATTAGTCTTTTTATCAACCAACATAATACCATCGACCTTCTTTCCAATCCTGGCATGTTTAAGTAAGTTATCGGGGGATTTATACAAGTCGATGTTGTCCTTAGTGTATGGGACTTCTTTATAGTCTTTTCTCTTTATTATCATATTTCTAGTTTTAGACCCCATACTCCACATCAAAGGGTAGATTCAAAGATCTGTATGGGATTATAGACGTATTAATCTTTTCCAAGAAGTATTTTAAGATTCTTTGTTCCGTTTGTCATCTGAGCTCTTTCTACTTCTAGATTATTTCTGCTCATCTTTCCGAGCTTTGAGTTTCCTAAGACTTTCTTATTAAGCCTGATTTTGCTATCTTGAACTTTATTTTGAAAGTTTTCTAGATTATCAAGGGCAGAAAAGTTTTTAGAAGACTTGCTTGAATATAGTTTTCTTTTAAGTATCATATCTTTAAAATTTGCTCCCTAACTTCTTTCTAAATTCCTCTCGTTCTTTGGAGGTCTCTAGTTTTTTGTATTTTCTGATAGCTGCATCAACCCTCTTTTTCTCGTTTTCTCCCATCTTCTTTAGTTTTTCTGGGCTATATTTTGAAGGGACTAGTTCTCTTTGTTGATTTATTAGCGTCGCATAACTAGCTCCAACTAAAGCACCAGTTACTGCACCAGCAGCTGATCTTGCCAATTCTGGGTGGGACTTAAGCGGGTTTGTTTTTCCAATAAGTTTTGAACTGGTTTTTGGAAGCTTATAGAGTTTTCCATGTCTATATCCATTAATCCCTCCAGCCAGTGCTCCTCCTTTTGTATACGTTATAACCATACGCTTAGATGGATCACTGGATACCCTTTCAACCTTTCTTTTTCCCTTCTCAGCCGTAGATATAAACTTTTCATCCAGCTCATTCCAGTCAGAAGGTAAGGATTCTGAAAAAGACTTTGACTTTTTAGACTTTATTTTTCTCTTAATTGCAACACCACTAGAAAGAAGAAGTCCACTACCAGCACCAATCAAGGCACCCTTCTTCATTCTCTTAAGTTTTATCTGTGGATTTACTCTTTCCGCTGCTTCATCGAGAATTAGTCTGGCTAATCGACTGCCTTTCTTTCCTCTACGTTCTATGTTCCTGAAGATTTGGTTTTTATCTGGATTGTTCTCTAAGAAGACCTCTAAATCTACCTGATTGAGAACATTATTTACTCTCTTCCCAGTAGCTGCTCCCAAAATTGCACCAGAGCCAGTTCCAATAGCAATATCCTTTAAATTTTTGGAGTCTTCAGAGAAGATCCTTCTCTTTAGTATAATCATAGTTTTAATTTTTATTGTGAAGGCCAAAAACATGCTCTCCATCAGTTCCTGGATTTGGAAAACGTCCGCTTAGCTTTCTACGCACTGCCTCTATTAGTTCCGCGTCATTGCAGCTTTCATCATTTATTATATGATGTAGCTCGTCGTCAGACATCGAATTTACCCTATCTCTCATTTCCTGACTTACTTGGGTTCTTTCTTTTGGTCTTCTCTTGGCAAATAGCTTTCTTTTAATTACCATAGCCGCTACTTTCTCTTACTCCATGCCCCAGATTGATATGACTTAAGTGCATTCTCAGCCTTTTCCTTAGAGCCATATTTTGGTTTCCAATATATTGCCTGACCATTAGGACCGTGCATATTAATCACACGCCAATTCCCATCTGCGTCTTTCTGAACTACTCCAGATTTTTGTGCCTTTTTGACAATCTTCTTAGGAACTACTTCACGTGGAGCTGATGGAATTGGCATAGGGATATCTAATTGATCGGAGACTTCACTAAATTTCTTAAGCCTATCCAATTTAATTCCCCTTTCAAGTAGGCCGGGGTTTAGTCTTTTCTGGCGCTCGATGATCATTCGTCTAGTATTGTCTGACATCTTAATGCTAAACACTTTCTCAGCCACACTATATCCTCGCTCTGCTATCTTTCTTTCTCTTCTTTTCTTCAGGATCTTATATAACGCATAAGCACCAAGACCACCAAGGAGAAGAGGATGAGCTGCTCCCCATAATGCTCCAGCCCTTAATCCTAGACTGCCGGCCGCTAGACCAGACGCAGCAACTTGACCTGCACCAGTTAAAGTAGGAACTGCAGCTTTGACTAAACCGCCACCAACAGTAGCAGCGCCTTTAACAATTCCACCGGCGGCTGCTCCAAGACCTGATCCAAGATTAGCTAGGCCGGCTCCGAGGACACCATATTCTTTTTGTTTATATACTATCATAATATTTCTTCCTTTAATCGATAACTAACCGACGGACATAAAGAGGGAAAGGTATTCTTTCACCTAACCCTCTTTCTTGCCACTTTTATTTTTCTTCTTGGCAGACTTATAAACCACTCCACCAATAACAGCGGTTGGAATGCCGATGAGAGCTGCCTTTCCTCCCTTAGTCTGAGCAAATTTTTGAAGTTTTTCTGCTCCAGGTCTTAGTTTTCTGGTTACCTTTGCAACTCCGGCTCTTTCCTTTAGTTCAACGACTTTTTTGATCTTCTTGCCGTTTTCCTCTACTGTCTTTTTAATTGGTCTATAAGTTACCCTATCAAGAACTTTATTTGCATTATCAGCCAAACCTTTAACACCGAGACCAGCAGCCGTACCTATTAAAGCACTACCGCCAATTAAACCAGCCTCACGAGCAATTGGTTTATCTTCCGTTGCCTTAGCCGCAGTCGATCCAAAGTTTTTCTGTCCTTTCTTTTTGACCCACTCTGGATGTTCTATATGGCCAGAAGCAGCATCAACAATAGCAGGATCGGGATCTACCATAATCCCTTTCTTTCTAGCAGGTATATAAACTTCATGAGTCCAGATATCCATAAACTTTTTAGCGTCTTCTGGATCTTTACTTTCCTGCCACTTTTTATATGCTTCCTCAGCCGCTTTTGATGTCGGGATTGAAGCAGAGAATGTTTTTTGTCTCTTCAGTTTCATAGTTTTTCCTTTTTTATCCCACCCCGGCAATATTTCATCCCAGGCGTAGATTTTAAATTTCGTGGGGATTATGGCAGAGAATTTTAAAACACGTCCACCATATTTAAAACTCCTCACATCTATCTCTTTCCCCACCTTAATATCACATACCTTAGACGCCGATAGAGGGACTAAACACCAATACTCTTTTCCGGCAAGTAGGTTTTCATAGGGGAGGTAGGGAGGTTTAAGTAAGATGGAAGGGGAGGGAATGACTGGCTTATATACACTGACCACTTTCCCACTCATTCCACCCCGGCCGATTGATAATACTCCTAGGGCATCACGAATAGAAGTAAAGAGTTGAATTTTCTTTTCCTCCTTCTTTCCTGCCATTCCGAGTATTCCATTTCTTTCGGCCGGGGTTATTTGAGTGTTCATCCCGAGGTCAGTAAAAGAAAGCCAAAAGACCTCCTCATTATTTTTCATATCCCCTGACTTTCTTCTTAATATCGTTGCCTGGTTTTTCGGATTTCTTTTTCTTAATCACCTTCCCAGCTACGATACCACCACCAATTACTCCAATGCCTGCTAAAGAACCGCGTCTGACTTTCTTTGCATTCCCTGGGTTATCCATCCATTTTGCAATCCCTGAGAGCTTTTTTCTAATCTTTTCTTTGCCGGCGTTGACTTTTTCTTCATCATATCCGGCCCACTTAGCAACTCTCTTCAGCCTCATTTTCTTAGCCTGATTCTTTGCTTCTCTTTCGGCCTTCTCTTTTGCTTTCTTCTCAGCCGCCTCTTTAGCCTTCTTTTCAGCTTCTTTCTTAATCGCCTTTCCTTCTTCAGTTTTGGCATATTCAGAAATTGCTTCATCGGCCGCTTTTTGCTTTTCCTTATTTAGTTCTTCTTCAGTCAAAAACCTTCCCTTCGGCCGTGTGTCTTTATCAGCATATTCTTTTTGTCGTCTTAGTATCATGCCTCTATTCCTTTACAAAATTTTCTCCAGTCATTCTTCCACTCCTTCCACAACTTTCTTTTCTCCCGGCCGCTAAATTTATACAGCTTCATATTCTCTGGGCTCACTTTATATCCCATCTTATTTTCCCGGCCGCATGCTTGAATCTCGAAACTAATCAAATCATAGGCAGCATCGAAAGACCATAAGATAAAGAAGTTGCCGAGATATTCCAGAAGATAGCGGCCGTAGAATTTCCAGTAACTCCCCAATATCTGTGCTTGTTGTCTGTGTATGTCTTCGTGGTTTTCATCTATCCCCGAAATTATAGTCCCCGGCCGATGAATAAGAAGACCAGCCCAACACAAAAGCTTATACCCCGGCCATAAAACATACTTCATTTCAACATGCTTCAGGGGTTTATCGGGGGTGTTAGTGAAAAGTGCGGAGATTAGGGTTATATATTCTTTTATTAACGTCATACCATTATTGCGTCTATTTCTGTGTTTGTTAGATTATCGGATTCAATTAGAATTCTTTTCCAATCTCTCCAGGTCCCATTATAATTCCACCTAGCATATATTCCCGGATTAGAAGAGTCTCCATTAGTCATGTAAATTTGTTTATTCCAGGTTGTATCCCCTATATTGTATGGAAAGCTTATTAGGGCTCCATAGGGAAAATTTGGAACATTTTGAGTTTGCTTAGCTGACCAACAACTAAATGTATTTAGGTTGTCAGCATTATAGCTGCTGTCATAATTAGTATTTATGTAGTTGAATAAATTAGGTTTATCAGTTACCTCACCCCAACTAGGCCACCTGGTTGCTGATGCTGGCTTACTGGTTATATTTGACCAAGCCACAGATCCAGCCTCTCCTGTGATATTTCCAACAAGTTGATCAGCAATTAGGCGTATAGTGTTAGTATGGGTTACTGTTCCGCTAGAATTTGTTCTTATAGCAGCAGTATTAACTCGAATATCGCCTACTTTGGTAAATCCTCCAGCCACGCCCGCTTCTCCTGATCCTACCCTTTCTGGCGTTTTTATAGTTCCGGATACACATCTAAATAACATTCTACAGCTCCATTGACCGACTCCTTGAATGTACACATACTGCGCATCATTTCCTATATAAAGACTGTTAGTTCCATTTTCCCCAGCTCTTCCAACTAGTTGAAGATAGTACGAAAATCCAGAGTTAGAATAGTTCGTCATATATAGGAAGTAGTGAGACATGTATGCATAGTTAGCATCACCCAGGATATATATTTCATATATTGAAAATACCTCATTGTTCGTGGGATATTCTAATTTATACCAATAATATGTGTATTTTGGTTCGTATCCCTCAAATATTGCTAACTGGCTAAAGTTGTATGTATATCCATTAACGGTAGCTGTATTACCGGCGTTAGTGGCATATGGAATAGTCAGATCCGAGTTACTTCCATTAGTGTTGACTCTAAGGTAGTTCCCATTAATACTGACAGACCTAACTCCAGCCAATCCTGGGAAATTTGTAGAGTTTATGTATGAGGTATAGTTCCCAGAGTGTAGTATTCTATATTCTTGAGACCAGTTGGATTTATCTGTTATGAATAATTCTCCTTGGTTAATTCCAATAGTTCTGTGGACTCCACTACTATCCTTTAAGTTTATCGCACAATAGTTAGTATTTCCACTTATTATTTGTAATGGTGTGTGTTCAGTTCCCCTAATGATTGTGTTTCCTTTTAGGTAGCTGGTTCCATTAACATAAAAGTTATAGCCGGTATCTTGACCATTTACACCAAGTCTTGTATTTGCTTTTAGTCCGTAAGAATTTATTTCTGCAAATAATGTTCGAGATACTGTGTCATCGCTCGATTTTTTAGAATAATAGAAAAATGTTGCCTCTGTTGTTCTTTTATTATCAACTCCGTATCCAATGTATAAACTTCTATCTCCATTATAAACAGCTGACGCATCTATGTGTCTTGCTCCTATCTGTCTTATATACGCGTCTTTAAACTCGCTTGTATTAGAGCCTAATGTATAAGTGTAGTTTGATCCTAGGAGAATATTCCCGGACATGGTTAGGTTTCCACTTAGAGTTCCACCAGATAATTTGAGATATAAACCATCATGATCATGAGCAGTGGGGGTAAATGAGTCAGGCTTGCTGGTTATTTCACTCCAACTAGGCCAACGTGTAGCAGTATCGGGCTTAGAAGAAACTCCTGACCAAGGAACATTGGAGGCATTAGTTGCCGAAGCCACATTATCAGTTATAAAAGCTACTTGATTCCAGTCAGTCCAGACTTGGCGGTCATTGCGGTATCCTCTAGTAAAAATTCGACTTTCATAATCAGATACCGTATAGTAGATTTGTCCACTCCATTTACCATTACTCCAGGCAAAGTTAAGAAGATAGCCGTATGGATATCCAGTAGGAGCTCCGGAAGCATTGCCTCCATTTAAAAATAGCTGTAAACTATTTGATTCATCGTTCCATACATCCATTCCGCTCCAAGTGGAGGTATATAATTTCCTTGTATATCCAGCTGAGGAAGCAGTAGCAGCATTACCACTAATATTAATTCCCCACGTACCACTAGCCCCGGTTCCGTCTTTCTTTACTGTATAGTTAGTATAATTCAGTTGATCTAGTAGTTGAAGCCATTGCTTTTTATCATCAAGCCAGCCCGATCTATACTTTATACCATCATCAGCACTATTAGAGCTTTGGTGATTAGTCCATATATCAAGCCGGGTATTGTATCCTGGAAGAGATATTACTGATCCATAAGTATATCCAGAAGTAATTCCGTTTGGTCTTGCGGCGTGGTATTCTCTTATACCTATTTGGCTCCACAAGGTCTCATACTCATTAGAACTAGATGCAACGTCTCTATATCTCAGAAAACTAGACTCTGAATATCCACCCAATTGAGAAGAGTTTGTAGCAGTTGAAGCATTACCGGATATATTAATTCCCCAAGTACCTGAGGCGCCACTGCCGGTTTTAGTTACGGTATAGGAGGTATAATTTACGTCTGACAATATAACTCTCCATGGTCCGGATATCCTATTTGAGTCTATTGTCTTCCTATAGTAGAGATTAGCAGTATCATTGTAGGAAGTCTTCAACTCTAAAGCAGAAGTACTTCCACTTGATCTAAATACGACTAAAGTTTCACTATACCCTGTTCTGCCTATACCATAAGTTCCACTTTTTAAATTTAAATAATTAGAATTTCCTGAATTATAATCATCTAAATCAATATAAGACGTTGAAACTGTAGTCGTTGGACCAGAGGCGTAAAAATATCTATTATCCCCCCCCCCTGGTGTTAAGAATGTCTCTTTAGCTTTATTCCAAACCTGGGTAAGGCCGGAAGAATCAAGATATTTTGCCATATTTTATTTTCTTTATTTAAATTGGAGCTTAAGAGGATACATTCAAATCCTCTTAAACTATTATTGAGTCTATTTCTGAATTTGTTAGGTTAACTAAGTTTCCACTATGCCAGCAAGAAACCCAATTACTGGCCTCCGGATCAGAGTTCGCACTCACTTTCTTAACCCAGCGGATCTTTGGTGTATTATCAACAGTTCCAAAATATATTTGGGTTTGGAAAAAATAATGTTCTCCATGACCACTATAGGTTGGGATATTTATTAGTCCAACATCGCCAGGAACATCTGATACAGAGGCTGAATTGTAAACTGAGTATATTCCGCCTGGTATGTTTGTATCAAATCTTTGATTTATTCTTTTCCAAACAGCATATTTATCATCGTGGTTATGACTAGAGGGGGTGAAAGAGTCAGGTTTTCCAGTAACCTCTGACCACGAAGGCCAACGAGTAGCAGTATCTGGTTTACTAGATACTCCAGACCAAGCTACAGATCCTGCGCTATCGGCATATCCAGCATAAATTTTTTCCCAATCTTCTGATAACCAGTTTCCACCGCTTCTTCTTAGTATCCTTAGGTATCTATCTGAATATCCCATCTTGAGTACCGTCCCATAATTAGCATTTCTACCTATTAGATATGAAAACTCAGCACCGTAAGAATTATATACATATGCAAGATAATTAGTGTCTGAATAAGTCTTTATCCAATCAATAGGGCCTGTACCATATGTAGAGTCTTGAGGAGACGCAAGATGTGTTTTATATAGGTAGTTATCGTGCGTATGTCCAGCCGTAGCAAAGGCGGAGGCGTGGTTTCCATCTAAAGTATCAGCATCCAATCCACTTCCACTACCATCGTTTCCGCTATGCCATATTGTGTATCCAGATCCAGAAGTGTTTGTTCCTGCATAAAATACTGGAGTTGTATCAGCTTTAACTCCTATATAACCAACTACTGTATCATTTACTTGATACTTTATGCAGGCATCTCCTCCAGCATATGATCTTTTTATAGTTAGCTGTTCTCCAAAATTATTATTAGTTAGTGTTCCTCCGGAGGTTAATAAGTATGACGGAATATTGCCAGCATGGTAGATTTTATTACTCCCTATATATCCGTTTCCGTCAGCGCTAAGTCCAAAGGTGGGATAGGTATTGTTAGGTCCGTAAACCTGCATATACATCATCCCAACGTTGCCAGGACCGTTATGATAATACCCGATTTCTCCTTTAGCAGTACTATTTGCTCTAATTGATATGTAGTTATAATCTTTATCAGTAGTAATTACTAGTGGTGTAGTACTTGTTGAGGTTATGGTACCGCCGGACAGAGGAAGATAGGAATGTGTATGACTACTTGATGCAGCACCTAGAGAAGATAGATTTACATAGGTTGACCAATTATTGGAGCATAATATATTTACCCATGCCCCATAATTACTAGCATCTCGACCATCACTAGTGTGTCTTAATCTAAAATCATTACTAGCATTAACACAGGCTAACTGAAATCCATAGTAGCCAGATACAGATAGGGCAACGGAATAATTGCCCGGTGCTCCATCTCGAGAGTATCCTGCTGTATTTAGAATTCGTAGTCCAGAGTTCTGTGTGGTATTCCAGTTTCCATCAGTTTTTGTCCCAAACACTATCCCATAACCTTCAGTCATTGTGAGGTTTCCAGTCATTGTGCTTCCAGACTTCTTTACGTAAATGGAATCGTGGTCGTGAGAACTCGGCGTATAAGTATCAGGTTTTCCACTTACATTAGACCATGCAACTGAGCCTGCTGAACCTGCGTATGAAACACTTTGGCTTCCTATGTTATCAGAAGTAATTATATTCTTCCAGGCTGACCAATTTTCTCCAGCTCCACCTCCAGCTTTATGGGCATACTGTACCAGACCATCATGAGAAAGTCTTAAAATAGTTCCATAGTTTATTCCAGATGATCTCATTCCAATCCAATATGCCCACTCTCTACCATGAGTGTTATATACCAAAGACTGCCTATGGGATTCCGCATAAGTCTTTCCCCAATCATCTGTCTGTTCGATCCAAACTTCATATCTCGGAAGATATGATGAATCGTGATTATGGTCAGAAGGGGTATAGGTATCTGGTTTTCCTGTTATATTACCCCATGCAACACTCCCAGCCGATGTTGCATATGGAACCGTTATTGTGTTATCTGTTCCATTCTTTGTCCATGTCAGATTATTTCCTGATGTTCCAAGAGCAGTAACATATCTATCATCATAGTTCCAGCTTGATTTGCTAGGTAAATCCGACGTATATGCAAATTGTTTCCACGCACCGGCTTGACCATTTAAGATAAATTTAACATAACTATATCCAGCAGTTGAATATCTAACAAGAGCCGTATATAGATATCCCATACTATTACTGGATATCATCGGAACTTGTATGTATCCGTTATCTCCCTGGGCCCTATATCCATCCTCGGCTGCCTGGTTCTGATTTAGATACAGTCCATAAATAGCGACTGAGGACATATTACTTCCTACAATCTGTCCCCCCCCCCCGAGCGTGAGTGATTTGGCTGACCAATTATAAGAAGTGCTGTTTGAATTTCCAGAATGATAAAAAGTAGACTTAGCTGAGCTCCATAACTGACTAAGACCAGCACTATCTAGATATTTGGCCATAATATTATATCAAAAATCGATAAAAAAATTAAAATCGTTTAAGAGAATCTAGAGTTATATCTTTAAATCCCCTTAAACGACTTATTATTCTTCCTCATTTCCTTTTAGCTCATCCTTTACAGCCTCGACTGCATCAGTAATGACATCCAGTGCCTCAGCTAGTTCGCCCAGATCAGCTATATCGTTTAAGTTCCAACGTAAATTATTCTCACTTCCCCATGCATTAAATGAAAGAACCATCATAGTATTCTTCATTACGCTTCCGGAGATATTGTTTAAGTTTTTCTGGCCGTCTGTATTAATGTTTCCAGCCACATTCCATTCTTCGGCCACTACTTCATAACTGCCGGAGTAATTTTGTGCATTAAGTGATTTGATTACCATTTTCATATTGGTTTTAAAAGTTATCAATAAAAAAGAAAGGCTAAACACGCTCTTGCCGGGATGACTAGAGTAACCTACTATAGTAACCTCCACAACAAAGATTAGCGTGCTGAGCCTATCCCTGAAATTAGCTTTCCTTGACTTATTTCATTAATAAGGCTTTGGTGCACGAAAGGGGAATTTAGTGGGGGGATTTGGAGTCTTTTCCTTAATTATGATATGGTTTATGTATTACGAAAAGAAGAGGATAATAACATATTGATATTGCCTTTCCTCCCTCTCCCCGTTGATAATAGCGAAGAAGAGGAGGATGGGGCCGAACAAAAGCTACTATATGAATTTCCTTGGGACTATAATTCAACTCTCCCTTGTCTTCGTTGGTTTGCCTTGGAGTATGGTGAGGAGAAATCTAGTGTGTATCTCCCGGCCGTCTTAGATTACCTGGATACAATTAAAGACCTTCCCGAGCCACCCAAGGAAGAATTAAAGAGGGTGTATCAAGTGAAGTCTAAAATTGATGCCTTCCAAAAATCTATCATCGAGCTTGAGAAAATAGGCTTGATCACTCGGCCGGAATCTTACACACTCACTGATCACCTCTTATATGAAACCGACCTCTACTCACAATATTACCGAATTCTCCCTGCCTCTCTTGTCGACCTAGTTTTGGATTATCTTGACTTATCGACGGAGGCTAGGAGTGGGATTAAAGAAATTTGGAATACTAAGAATCAGGGAAGACAAGAGGAGATCAGAGACACACTAAATATCTCACCCGAATTCCTACCCTTGTCGTTAAAAATAAAATCAGGGCAGGCAGAGAATAAAAACGTCCCCGAGTATAAAAGAAAATGTGGTCTAGTTTCCGAAGGGCCTAAGAAGAAAGAAATGGGGATCGAGGAATTTAAAAACAGCTATGGCCTGGGTGATGAGTTTAGTTTCACCGACCTAATCAACTATGGCTTAAATATAACAGACCTAGAGGATTGTTTTGAATTATCCCGTGATTGGAGAAATAAAACATATAAAATTACAAAAATCTTATGAGAGAAGACAAAGAATTTTTAAGAGAACTCCTTGAAGCACCATCACCAAGCGGACAAGAAGAAAAAGCCCTAGAGGTATGGAAAAAGTTTATGGCCCCTATGTCGACTGAATGCTACTCCGACAAAATGGGAAATAGTGCATTCAAAATCGGGCAGGGGAAAACTAAAATCCTACTCTCCGGCCACATCGATCAGGTTAATGCAAGAGTAAGCCTAATTCACGACAACGGACTACTTGCTCTTCATTATACAGGCGGAATAGATAATCGCTGTTTGCCTGGGAGTCGTGTGTGGATTCTGACCGACGAGGGAAAAGTAGTCGAGGGAAGTGTCATCAAGCAAGCAATGCACCTCGATAAGTCTGATTCATGGCCGGAGAATCACAGAGACTTTTCCCAGTTCAGAGTAGACGTAGGAGCTGAATCGAAGGAAGATGTTGAGAAGCTAGATATTCACGTCGGCAATCTAGTTATCTATAAGCCAGAGGTAAGTTTAGATTGGGGGACTAACCGGATATGTTCTTGTTCTCTCGACGATAAGATTTGTGTATATATTGTCGCTGAGGTTTTAAAGAAGTTGTGGTTAAGCTATGATTCGACCGCTCCTAAATTACCGGGGTGGGCTCTGAAATATGAAGTAATCGGCCTGGCAGCTACTCAGGAAGAAACAGGCCTTCGTGGAGCAACTGTGGCGGCTAGAAACTTAGATTGTCAGGTTAGTCTAGATCTTGATGTGGACTTTGCAAGTGATGACGAGTTAAGTGGACCAAAAGAAAAGATAGGCGAAATCAAACTTGGCAAGGGACCTATTATATCTTATGGAGCCGACAAGAGCATAAGACTAAATAAGATCCTGAAAGAAGTAGCGAAGGAAAATAAAATAGAATTTCAGTATACTTCGACAACATGCGGAGGAACAAATACTGACGCTATTCAACTTAATTCTGCCGACTGTGAAACCGCCCACCTAGCTATTCCACTCAACTCAATGCATTCACAGGTTGAGAGAGTGGATTGGCGCGATATAGATGCTTGTATTGATTTACTTTATCAGACTATCATATCCGAAAAGCTATGAGTGAAAGACTAAAAGAAGAAATAGAGCTTTGGAAACATAAACGCTGTTCGTATGATGAGCATGGGGACATTTCTGCAACCGCTCAGCACTTCTACAACCTTGCTCTCGATGATGTTAAGGCTGAGGTGGACTTTCTAAAGGATAAGTGTGCCACGGTTGATGCGACAGAGTTGAAAGAATTTATAGATAAGCAAAAGATGGAATAAAAGAGATAAGGAGGAAAATTAAATCCTCCTTTCTTTTTCTTATTAATGATGAATATAATAGATAAAATAAATAAGGATATATCAAAATTTACACAAGACAATCCTTATCCCAAATCAATGACAAAAGTGGATGGACGATATTTCAGACACTATGAATTTGGAGAGATCTTTGGGTTTTGTCTTTATAATGAAATCCACGACGGTAAGCTCTGGGGAGAAGACGTTAGTGAGCATCTGTGGTTTGGTATGATCTTATTGACTGAGGATGATGGGTTTTGGCGGATAGAAGACGAAGGAGTTAATGTTTCTTACTTCTGGAACACTCAACTCTCTGACACACTTAAACGTTTACAAGATTGGGCCAAGGATCATATTTTCGATGGTTATAATGAGTCGGGTAAATATGTATCTAAAATTCTCCGCCCTATCGATGAAACTACTATAAGATGATAAAAATAAAATATCTAATCGGAAAACAGTTAAGATCTTGGATAGAGAAATTTCCTGACGCACTAATTCTTTACTCTGGCAATCTACACGAAATTGAGCGTAATATAGAATCACAGCTCAGACTCTTCGTGTCATTTCCCAGAGTATCAATAGTGCGTTTTGAGGAAGAAAAGTATAAGATCTACATTTCTTACTGGTCGTCTGGATTTTCGGGTAATTGGGAGTCAAGAGAAATAGAAGGTCCAAATCTCAGTGAACTTGCATTACTTGATAGAGATGAAGAGATGAGAAGAACAGAGAAAATTTTGAGGTCAATAAATTTGATGGCGGAACACGGAATGGATATGTTAATGGGGAAATTAATATGATAGAACTAGAAGGATACGATTGCAAGATTTTTACGGACAACATTGAACCGCAAGCATTAGAGCAGATTTATGATGTTGTAAAAAAGCCAGAGTGGAAAGATCAGAAGGTTAGAATAATGTGCGACTGCCACTTTGGGTCTCAAATTTGTGTGGGCTTTACTTCTGATTTTGGAGAATACCTAAACCCTGACTATATAGGGTGTGATATTTCTTGCGGGTGTGATATGATCTTCTTTGATAGACCCGTTGACCCAAAAGATTACGCCTTATTTGAACACAGGATCAGAAAGGTTGCTCCGATGGGTACAGAACTCCAGCCAGGGAGAGTATTTAATGTTAAAGACTTCCTAGCAGATCTAAGAGCAGAACTTCAAAGAGCTTATCAAAATACTCACGGCCTAACATTTATTCCAGAATTTAATGATGAAAAAGATCTTGAAAACTGGGTTCGCGGTTTTGGTATGGATTTGGGAGTATTCTATAAAAGTATTGGAACTGTGGGAGGCGGAAATCATCTTATTGAGTATGATGAAGGAAGATATAGTTGGACTGGATTTGGTCCTATAGCTTCTCCGACTTTTACAGAGTTTCAGGGGGTCTTAGTCCACACTGGATCAAGAAATCTAGGCATAAAGGTCAATAAGTACTGGTCGAATATAGCAAACGAATCTAAGGTACCCAAGTCAATACAGATGGATATTATTGCTGAAGTTAAGTCTCGGCCAGGGTTAGATAAGAAACAGATTAAGCCAACAATTGATGCTGAGATTAAGAAATGGAGAGAAGAAAATTTCCACCCTGGCTTCTTAAGTGGTGAAAATCTAAGAGGCTACCTGACGGATGTAGTAATATGTTCTGCTTATGCTAAGTGGAATAGAAAAGTTATACTAGATAGAATCTTTGACGTCTATAATAAATTAACTGGCGGAAAGGAAAGGTTTAGAATAACAACTAGACATAATTACATTGACTTTTCAGGAGACACGCCAATCATTAGAAAAGGTGCCGTGTCGGCTAAAGAAGGAGAAATATTCCTTCTACCACTGAATATGAGAGACGGAGTAGCTATTTGTCAAGGAAAAGGAAATCCAGATACGAACTATAGTGCTCCTCATGGTGCTGGTAGAAAGATGTCAAGGTCTGCTGCTAAAAGTAAAGTAAGCATGAAGGAGTTTGAGAAGAGCATGCAAGGAATATACTCAACCTCTGTCTGTAAGGAAACACTAGACGAGAGTCCAATGGCTTATAAGGATTCATCAGAGATTATGGAAAATATTAAGCCTTGCGCTGATGTTCTTTGCGTCTTAAAGCCAAAGATCAATATAAAAGCGACAAAATAAAAGAGGGAAACGATTAATCCCTCTTATTTTTTATTTTTGTTGTCGCCATTCATTCTGATATACTTAATTTGTTGTCTCCGGACTGTTTCAGAAATTTTCTTTTCTAAGACTTCAGTTAATTTCTTCCTTAGTATTGCTTGTTTCTTCTTTATTATCCGTCTGTCCTTTATCAACCCTATATATTTTATCAAGCCAACTAAATATCTTCTTCCACTCTAATTTTTTGACCAGTAATTTCTTTTTATACATTCATTAATAAGAAAAAGAAAGGAGGGGCTATTGATTCCCTTCCTTGTTGTTATTTTTGTTTCGATCTTTCCAAAATATTTCAGGTCTTTTCTTTTCTAGGCTTGTATTCTCTGGGTCGTAAATCATATGCTGTGGATCGCCTTGTTGATAGTAAAATCCATCTGGAGCCGGCATTCCTGTATTAAGATATTTCTTATTTTTTAAATACTCTGATCCACCACGATGTTTTTTAATAGGCTGTACTTTTGAAAATTCAATAGATACATCTAACACCTTTCTATCAGCAGACCACCTGGAATATAAAAAAGACTGTTTATAATTAATAGATTCAAAGTCTTCATCTTCCGCCCAAAACTTTCCTTTATATGAAAATTCTCTGCCGGATACTACTGTTGATATTCCTAAAGTCTTTACATTATTTTCTCTGGCAGCTATTGAAATAGAATCAAAGGTTCCTAATATGTTTCCTAAAAAATCACACGCCATTATTCTTTTTTCATGCTTCTTTATTGTAAGACTATTGTTCATATTACCTACATGATCTACTTTTCTTAAATTTTCTTTGGAATTATTACAATCTTCTGCACTAACTGGAACTATATGATCAACTATATCACTGTTTGTTAGTAATTCTCCAGAAAAACATTCATATAAGAGTCTATGTGCTCTAAAAAACGCCCCACTAACTCCAACTATATAATATCTAGAATTTAGTGTCCCTATCCTCAACTTTCCGTCGACTTCTAATACACCACATCCATTTGCTCTTACGTTTGACATAGTTGGATGTTGATACCAATCTTCTCGTAGTGGGTGGCGAGATAAATAATCTTCGAGAGTAGGATTGAATATTTTCCAATGATGCCCTCTATATGTTGTTCCTTTCTCGATAGACTTCCAAATAGTGGAAGGGGCAGAGGCAGAATATTTTCTTATAAGCTCAGTTCTATTATATATTATCCCCGTGTCTATGCATTTATATAATGATTTCGAGGAATTCTGTCTCTTATTTTTTGGATTAGAGTTCCACTTATAGTCGCACCACTCTAAATTTTCTTTTTTAAAATCGCGTCTATCGCCATTTATATGATTTACTATTGTGTATGTGTCTGGGCTTGGATTCGGAACTAATAAAACGCTAACTAATACATGAATAGGTATTGTCAGCTTATGATATAGTTTCTTTTGGGGATAAACATTAAACGCCTCGCTCTCCTTTCTGCCGAGTAGGAATAGGTCAGTAATGTAGTCTTCGTAGAAAACGTCTGAACTTCTTTTTAGCAAATAATCTTTTCTATCGAGAAAGTATTTTGTTTTACTACTGGACAATATCTCTGCTGATCCTCTCAGTTCTATAACTCTATCTAAACTAATCCATTCATCATCAGGGAAATCATCAAAAAAGTATTCCATTATATCTTCAGTTTCAAGATTCATAGCTAATACTTTTTCTCTTTCTCCGCCTAGATCAAAACTAGCAACTCCATAACCCTCCGGATCCCATAAATCTCTATGCACAAATTTTTCTTTCCATCTCTCACCTAAAAGAGGTTTTAATTCGTTAACGATCATAATTGTAATTGTTTTAAAGTTGTTAATAGAAATCATAAGCTTGAATTCAGGAGAGGTTTCTAGGTTAATTACTCCTTTACTTCCTCTCCCTTTAGCTTATGATCGTTAATTTACCATGAAAGTAAAACAACTATAGGATTTCTTCTATAATTGTTCTGCTCTCATTGATAAGATTTTGATGTCCTGAGAATGGCGAAATGTGGTATTTCAGAACAAAAAGAAAGGGCTTTCGCCCAATCTTTTATTCAAAGGTAATCTCAACCTCTTCGCCCACTAGGTTTGCCTTTATTTTCTTTTTGGCTAAATCAGTAGATGGGTCAAGAAGTTTTTCAACAATCTTATCCTCTATGTACTTGCCGATTCCTTTGATTAGGTCTCGGGCTCCGTACCTTGTGTCAGTCTTAGAAACTATATATTTCTTTAGTTCCTTTCCAACAGTTAGAGAATATCCCTTCTTCTTGAGTCTTTCCTTGAATTTGGCTAACTCAATGTCAAAGATCTTCATCATTTCTGGTTCACCTAACGGATTAAACACGCAGATACCAGACAGACGACCTCTAAACTCTGGTCTAAAGGCTTTTTCAAGAGACTTCATAACAGTTGCAGTATCGGAAGCCTTTTTTACTTCTTTACTAGGCTCACCGAAACCGATTCCATTACCCTTCAGCTCAAGTTCTTTTGTTCCCTGATTAGAAGTTAGGATAATACATGCGTTTCTGAAGTCAACCTCCTTTCCGTTAGCCAGCTTAGTTCTACCAGTATCAAGGATTGACAGGAACAGTGAATTAATCGTGGTCGGATGTATTTTTTCACACTCGTCTATCAACAGCACACACTGGCCATTATCTCTTACTTTTTCTAAGAGAGCTGAACCTGAATCACCATATCCGACGAACGATGCACTAGCTCCAATTAGCTTAGTGATACTACCTTCTTGTGATAGCTCACCACCATCTATTTTTATCAAAGACTCTTTTCTACCATACACAGTCTCTGCTATCTTTTCAGCGATCAAAGTTTTTCCAACTCCAGACGGCCCCGTAAAGAGCAGAGATGCAACTGGTTTATTTTCATTTCTCAACCCTAAGAAACTTTTTGATAGAATCTTAACGACTGAATCAATTGCTTCATCTTGACCAATGACGACTTTCTTAAGTTCGTCCTTCATACTCCGGATCTTCTCTAGATCAGGGGTAACTATCTTGTCAACTGATACGCCAGATATTTTTGAAATAACTGATGCAACAGTTTCAATGGTTACCTCAGGCCAGGTCTTAGGGTCAGCTGCTTCCATTCTTTTCTTAATGGCCTCTATTTCTTTGTCTAACCGACCCTCTTCATCGCGTTGATTCTTAGCAGCTTCAAAGTCAGACTTATCTATGGCCTTGACTTTCTTTTTAGTCGCTTCGGCTTTAGCTTTCTCTAAACGATCTAGCTCTTCTGTATCACTAGGATTAGCTAGTCGAGTGGCTGCCATACTTGTGTCCATAATATCTATGGCACGATCCGGTGAGAATCTATCATAAAGATATTTCTCACTATACTCTACACAAACTCTCAGAATCTCATCACTACAGCGAACCTTGTGAAACTCTTGATATTTCTTAACAAGGCCCTTCAGAATCTTAAAGGTTTCTTCGCTATTCGGCTGAGAAACAGTTACCTTTTGGAATCTTCTCTTAAGAGCTCCATCCTTTTCGATAAACTTTTTATATTCCTCCAGGGTGGTTGATGCTATAACCGTGATCTCACCTCTACTAAGGCTGGGCTTAAGCATATCAGCGATGGAAGTAGAATTCTCACTAGTTGCAGAATGGAACTCATCAAGGAAAAGTATATAAGTGTCTGGATTATCTCTCAGCTCATTGCAGAGATTCATAACCCTCTCTTCCAACTGACCACGATACTGAGTACCAGCCGTTAAGTCGGTTGTTGAGATACTAATAACTCGTCTGTTCTTAAGGCTCCTAGGAACATTCCCAGAAGCTATCCTCTGCGCTAATCCTTCAACGAGAGCCGACTTACCAGTACCAGGTTCACCCAAAAGAATCGCATTACACTTCTTTCGACAACTTAAGATTTCAATTATCTGAGATATTTCCTTGTCTCGGCCAACGATAGGATCATACTTCCCATCTTCGGCTCTTGCGGTCATATCAATAGAGAATTCATCAATTGTCGGAGTAGTGGAGTTCTTCTTAGGTCGGCGGACATGAATTGATTCTCTGTCCTTTCCGGCTTTTTCGAAATCAGATTCTTCCTTGTCCTTCTTGTCCTCTGGTAAATCTTCTCCCATCTTTTCTTCCTTCATATCTTCCTCCGTTCCTGATGTTACTGTATTCGTTAGTTCTTCAAGGAGAGCTGCATTATCCATATCCCGTTTAATTAAGAGATAGTTAATGCCAGTCCTCTCGAAAAACATGGCGGTATAAAAGGTCTCGGTGTCGATTACCTTTCCTTTACTGCCGAGTCCGAGATTACTAGCCGCTCCCTTGACTATATCTAAGGTTACGTCAACTCTCTCAATAACTCGACTTAAGGCATCAGAAAACTCGGGCTCTTCGTCGTCTGTGTAAGTTCGTTTTTCAAGGTATTTTTCAGCCCTCTCAACGGACTCCTCTAATTGAACTAAGAATTGCTCCTTGTCCTGATCCTTCATTTTCTTTTTAATCATGGCATCTAGATTTCGGCCCGTTCCATTGCCTGCCAGATAAATCATTAATAGATTATATTGGACAGATTCGAGGCTTACTTGCGCTAGGTTCTTTTTCTTAGCGTCTTTCTCTGCTAGCCTGATTATAACTGATAACTCCTCAGAATATATCACGTCTTTTATATCCATTCGTTATTTAATTTTAATCATATATAAGAATTTGACCTTATCGATAGACTTTATACCGATCCCTCTCCTTCTCCATCCACTCATTAATTAGTTCTTGGGTTATCGGTTTGACGGGGAGTGGAGCGACGTTGTAGTACTGTTTGATATAAGTATACATCTGGTTATCGCGAAAGTCAATAACTGTCTCATATCGCGGGGAATCATCGGCCGTAAAATTCTGCTTCGGATCGTCTACTATTTTTATCAAGTCAGCCGGGAGATCAGAATTTTTTGTCATAACTAACATTCTAGAGCCCCAATACCTAAACGAAGCAAAGGCCGGCCGAAAATGTACCCGCGAACTTTTTTCTATCTTATATCTGACTACTAAGCACTGTTTAAATCTTAGCCAGATACACAATCTTCTTAACTCACTCTCTCGGGCTGGATATATTAGGTCAGGGAGGATATAGAAATTATGATCTATTCTGTCGACCACATAAACCTCGCCACGATAAGTTTCCAGCGGTGTTTTTCTGGGTAACATGATGGCAACTATATTAGTCATCATCAACACTCCCTTTATCTTTACGCCTCCCTTTTCTAACTCGGCACAATAGAAACAATAGACACTAAACTCTTCAAACTTAGCTTCTATCATCTCTCCTTGTTTTAAGATATATAAGAAGTCTGGGATAATAGAGTTGAGATATTTGGTTAGTGAAGTTCGGCAAGCGCATAGAATTCTTAGCTCACCAATGCCAACTCTTCTCTCAGCCTCTTTATATTGGGCGTAAAACTTATGATAATCTCTAATGCCGGCTCCTGATATTTTATAATCAGATGGTCGGCAAAATTCAGAGTTAACAAAATCCTCTAACTTCAACTCGATCCTCATGATATCGAACCAGAGTTAGCCAATTTAACATAATCATCTATATCCTCCTGTGTCAAATCAATCTCCTTTACTTCGATTTCAGAGGGACAGAACATAAGGCGAATTATATTTAGTGGCATTACAGATCGAACAGCACCAGTCTTAATCTTACCTAAGTCTGGTCCAACCGTATCTTTCAACCAAGCATTATAGCAATCAAGGTCATCGAGAGTTTTTATATTTCTCATCGGTGCTCCATAGACTGCTTGTGTATGATACCACCAAACCCCTTCATTAATTATACCGGGTGAGGAATAGATCTCCATATCTTTATTCCATAGCTTACAACCTTTCTCAATCTTTCCTTCATTCTCTAGGTACTTAAGAAATCCCTTCATTGCTTTTGGATACTTAAGATTAGGGAGAAGGAAATATTTAAAGCACGTATCCGCCTTAGACAAAATATAAATACGAGAGGTGATGTCTTCTTTAGTTGTTTTCTTTTTGCTAGGGAAAACCACTTCCTTTGTATCTATAAAGACATCATTAACCCCACCAAAACCAGTATCCGGCCAATAATCACAATAGATAGAAAATCCCTCGTCAAACCGTATCTCATAATAATTAACGGCTGTACTATAGGCTGAATAACTACCAATCTTAATGGCTTCGGGCGATTTAGTTTTTATTTTCTCATTCAGGAAACCTCTACAGCCAACAACACATTTCCAGATCATCCAGATTGTTTTGCCGGTTATCTGGGAAAGTTCTAGTTTTCTCTGTAGGTTTGAATGTGAATCGCCTGGCATTTTTGTAGTTGGTGTCCACAAAGTTCCAGCCCCATGACCTTCTATCTTAATTACACTTTTCCCGACATAGCCAGAATCTAATAAATCCTGTATCTTCATCGCTTAACTTGATATTTATTATTCCACTCATTGATGAACTGGTCCACGTCAGCTTGAGTTATTGTCGTAATCTCAGTCGGATTTAGTTTCTTATCTGGCACATCAATTATTCGTCTTTCCCAATAATAATCACTATAACAGCTTCTTGGATTGCTTTTATTTGCTTTCCAACATTTATTATAGATCTTATTACTGGTCTCTATTGTTGTTTTATAATCACCAAGAAGCCAGGTATTATATTGGATCAAATCATCCTCCGTTTTAAGGTTTCTAATAGGGTATCCTTCACAGAAAAATGGATTAGAACCCCATCCACCTTCAACTTCGTCCCAATCGACCGCACCATCACGACCTAAGGAATCACCTGTCTTAAAGAAAACAAGCTTCTTTTCATAATTCCATAAGTCAACGTGGTCAAACGTAATTTTCTTTTTCTTCTTTGCCCACTTCAAGAACTGAACCATTGTCTTTGGATATTCTAGTTCAGGAAGCTTATATAATTTTCTGTTTATTCTAGCAATATACAATCTCTTTTGTCCTCTCTCGGAAGTACTTTTAGGAGGCAGAATAATTTCTCTAGCATCCATAAAAGTAGTATTCCAATAATAGCCAGCTTTGTATAGATAGTAGAGGGAGAAATCAGGAAACTTAAGCTCATAGAAATCTCCTAGATCAATTAACTCCGTCGGATTCTCCGATTTGATGTTATTAAAGAAGTCTTCTACAAAACTTCCACCTTTATCTATTACGCAGATAGTCTTGCCGGTTAACTTCTCTAGCTCTTGTCTAATGGACTCTGTCTTTTCGTCATCACGAAAATCATAAGCCTCGGAACCCTCATAGCGAAATTCAATAGCCTTTCTCTGACCGTGTAGTTTATCTAAGCTAGACGATCTGAGTTTTGATTGTGCTAGGTCGTTAATAGTCAACATTATATTTTCCTCCGTTTTCTAATTTCTCTAAACATTTTATCCGTCGTTTTCATATATTCCTCTATTCTATATCTTTCTTTCGAATAGTTAGAAGATGAAAACTCGTTATTAATCATATCAATATACAAAGAGAAATCACCGTCGACAGCAAAATAGAAATCATTGTGTCCCTCGTCCTTCTTTGTAAATCTCTCATCTGCCAATCCGAGCTGTGATATTGCCAGATTGTCGAAAGAGACTGATTTGAAGGCGGGAAGAAATTCTGAGTCAATACTTCCGACCAGCCACTCTCTATTGTATTCGATATCTTGGGCATGTTCTTCCGTGTACTTCTTATTGTTCTCAGTACTAGCATATCCCTTTATTAACAGATTAAATCCCTTTCCTTCTAGATTATCAAGATCATTTCCTTCAAATACACCGACCGTTACTATAACTGTCGGATCTTTGAATTCCTGTAGATGATTAATGAAGTCCTGGTCCTCGCTATTCGTTAAAATAACACCAAGTCTTGACATCAATCCTCTATTCTGCCAACCTAGGAGACGATGATACTTGATGTGATCGTGGCCATAGAAATAGTCCTGACCAATAATTACTTTCACTGGAATATTGCGTCTCTTAAAATAGCATAGCAGATTAAGAATCTCTGGGTGATCTAGATAACCGCCCTCGATAACAACTTCTGTCATCGGGCGAATAGATTTTATAAAAGGAAGAGGATTTAGCTCCGTTTCCATTAGTTTGGCGTCTTTCGGATTCTCAGACTTAACCGACGAGAACCAAGGAAATTCACCATCATATTTTTCAGTTATCTTCAGCTCAATACTCTCAGGAAAGCTCGGGATATAGGCATCACCTTCGGATACTCTATCTCTCGAACCATCTGAGTAAAGTGTGGTAGTATAATTTCCATTTTTATACTGCCCAATTATATTATCATTCTCCTTCATAACTGTTTATTTTTATTACAAATATAAGAGTTATCGGTCTTCATAATACTGAAAACTGATAACTCATTTTATCTTAATATATAATAGTTGGTCTATGTCCTCTCCACTTGATGACAACTCTGGCATCATTGCAGTAGTCATATTCAATAGTAACCGATTCAAAGTCTGGCATATTGGCAAGACCTTCTATTTTCTTTAAAGATTCATCAGATAGCCTTAGCGCCTCTCTATTAGCCAGAACTCTCATATATAGCTCGGGCTCCTCGATGGCTTTAACTACCATTGCATCTTCTTTATCCTCTTTTCCAAACTCCACTCCATGCCTCTTTGCTATTTCCTCTACTTCGGACGGATATAGAGGAAGTTCAGCCAGGTCATGAAGAGTATTTTTATCTGGATCTAATTCACTAGCTCCAAATTCACCATGCCAAGAAGAATGGAAAATGTATATTTTTCTATCACCTCCAAAATTCTCCTCAACTAGATCTAGCAACTTTTCTTTGGTATAGTCAGGATGATCAACACCAAAATCATTAATCACCATATCTTTTAGGAACCCAATTGATTTTCCGGGAGCTAAACCAAATCTGTCCATAATCTCCTTTCCAGTTATTTGAACCTTTGATATAGGTTGATACTGCCTTCCATTCCAACCAGAGATTATTCCATACTTCTCAGCTTTTTCTCTGAACGATGCAGTCTGGCCTGGCATGTTCCATTCAGGTGCGTGGCTAAGATTATCTGCTTCAATCAGAGATAGCATATCAGACATAACTCGATATGAATCTTTTCTCTCGCCACTGGGATCAACTAGTTTATTGAGAAACTTAACTGCACTCTTCTTTGTTCCTGTATATGCCATCGTTGAGTAATCATACTGAGATTTTATTCCCATATGATTTCTGATTAACATGCAGACATAGTCAACCACTGAGTTGGAGTACTTCAGCCGCTTTAGGATGCTTTCTGCCATTTCAGCCGATTTAATTTCGTGGCCATGGTAAGAGAAAGTTCCGTCCTCATTCGTCTCATGATATTTATACTTAGAGATATCATGAAGAAGTGCTGCCAATCTTAGCTCAAGTACGTTATTTCTCTCAACCTTTGTCTTCTCTAAAACTGACAGAGTGTGGTCCGTTAGATTCATTGAGTGATACTTGGAGTTCTGGTTGAATCCCCAACTTTCTTCTAATTCAGGGATAATATAACCGAGAAGACCAGTATCGTGAAGAATCCAAATATATTTCCTTGGATCCGTCGAATGAAGAATTTGTGTAAACTCTGATTCAACCCTCTCCATCGACAACTTATAGTATTCTGGGATTGGTTTTAGAGCTTTGTAGGTTTCTGGTGAAATTTCGAAATCCTTCTTAGCCGAAAACCTAATTGCTCTCAACATCCGAAGTGGATCATCCTTAAAGGTAATATCTGGATCGCACGGAGTTCTTAGGACTTTGTTTTTAATATCGTCCAAACCATGACCAGTTGGATCTAAGATTTCACCCGTCAGCACATTTTTATAGAGAGCATTACAACAGAAGTCTCGTCTCATCGCATCCTCTTCTATAGTTGCTGCCTCTACTTTGCTTGGCTTTCTTGGTCCATCTGTATACATTTCTTTTCTAGGCGCTACACATTCGATCGCTATATCCCTAGTCCAAGCTGATCCATCCATCTTAGTCATATCAAAGAGGAAAGTAAACTTGGCAGTTCCAAATCTAGGATACTCGACGAAATCTATACAGCGGGTGGGGAAATTTGCTTTTAGAAATTCACAAAACTCGGAAGCTCCATTAGGCATGTCAATTACTAGATCGACATCTTTCGGAGCACCAGCATCTAGAATCTCATCTCTAACATATCCGCCCACATAGTATACATCAGATTTCCCCCACTGAGATACTACGTTTTTCATGGCAAGTTCTAGACTTTCTTTATAATTCATCTTTACTTTTATTCTTCCTTTCATACATATATAAGGAAACAAATGTGAGTACTATTGCTAATACTCACACTTTTTGACGAAATTTCTTTTACTCTTTCCCAGCTTCCTTTAGTTGAGCCACAAGTTCCTTCAGAAGTTCGCCGTGATTCCAGGCCCAGGTGTAATTATCAATTTCGTCTTCGCTAATCACTTTAAGCTCTGAAACTTCATCCTTCTCCCCACCTCTTTCTTCCGTGGCGTAGGAGAGTTCACGTTGGGTCAGTTCTTCATAGGATGTCATCACAACATATCTGACGGTTACGTTTTGCCGTGAGTTATCCTTCGGATCATCCTTTATTTTCCAAAGCATCATTAGTTGCTCGAGTCCTCTAAAATCAAGGCCTGTTTCTTCGTAGAGCTCCCTAGTACATGCTTCAGCTAATGTCTCGTCCCAATTAAGATATCCACAAGGGTTGCAATATGCTCCCACAAAATCAGGACATCCGGGACCTCTTTTTTCGACTAGGAAATAGTACTTTCCATCGTCAGGATTGGCAGTAACGACTATTGCACAAACTGCCATTGCCCGGGAGATCCAATACTGTTTTCCATCTTCCTGGGCAGTTACAATCCAATTTTCTTTCATGTTAAACTGTATATTCTATCCAAATTAAATCTTTCTCACCAGTTAAGAGAGCAGCAATTTCGTTCATATTTCTTTGCCACATCTCTTCTTCGTCCTGTGTGAAGTAGAGTCTATGTTTGACAACTTCATTACCGATCTGTAAGTTGAGAGTAATCTTATTAACGCTTTCAAGTGTTCCGTCTTCTTTTAACAGAACTGGCGTAAGATATCTCTTTGATTCACGATCTAAACCAAACTGAACCCAAGCATCATAGATATTATCATTCTTAGCCCGATTCAAAAATACCTTGTATTTTCTTCCATTATCAGGCTTAGTCCACATCCAGTCGCTATAAGTCTTCTCTTCTTCGACTACTTTAAATCGACGAATAGTCTTTGACATATAGGTACCGGTTTCAAAGACAATATCTTCTACTTCTTTTGTTCCTCTGGTGAATGTAGCGACGGTAATTATATTTTCCTTCGTTACTTTGACTTTCTTAATTCTTTCTTCCATAACATTAATAAGGCTTTTCTCCGAATCTATCTAAGAAGGGTTTATAATTTCCTTCTGGATTGTCCGCCCTTACTGCATTATGATCGTCGAGGATAGCAAAACAGATCTCCTCAAACTCATTCTTAAATTCCTCCTCATGCAGAACTTCATCAAAACACCTAGCTACTTCTGAGGCTGGATTATAGAAAGCTCCACAACCCCAAGCAGGAATAACTAGCTTTGATTTTCCAAAAAGGATAGCTACTCTCAAGAATGACTGAATTCTAAGCTTCATATCGTCCTCGCTATCTCTAGTATATTTACCCTCTCGCGTTAGTTCTGGGTGTCTAGGAGCAGCAGATGAGAATATATCAATCGGAAAGCTAACTTCAAAATTGTCGTAGTTAGCATTTTTATAAATTGTTACGTTCTTACTCAATATTCCCTCACCTGGAGATAGAGGGCGGCGGTAATATCCAATAGAGTTAGCATATAATTCCAATGACTTAAGCAGATTAGATCTTCGACAAATTATCTCTTCTAGTGCTTTAGATCCTTTTCTAACCCCACCGCCTGCCTTTACATCGCTGGCTGGATTTAAAATCAGCGTCTTTTCACTAGACAGCTCTATTCCTTTGTTCAGGAAGTCTCGATTCTCCACATAAATTAGTGGATTCTCGAAAGATCCGCTTAAATACTCTTCATCTAGATTAGAATAATAAGCTAGTCTACTGCTATTTATTTCTGGAAAATAAATCTCTTCTCCTAGTGAATTTACAAAGTAGCCATTTTTGATATCATTTGCTACTTCATTGTATACCTCAATTAGATCTTTACTCATATAATCGTGTTCTTCGGTTTTCTATATTACAGGATAGACATGGCTCCATACCTCTTTGATATATACACATTCCACAAATAGTGTTCAGGTCCTCCTCTTTTAGGTAAGTACAGTGCCCTCTTTTTCGTAGTCTGATTTGTTCTGACCACCTTCCGGATTTCTCTCCCTTTATATAAAATCTGGGCTGAACTTTGCAATAAATTTTCTGCTTAAGAATATTCCAAGCCTCAGGAAGAGTCATGTAGTCTAGGTAATAGTTGGTGGCAAACATCTTTGCAAATAGTGATAAATACCAGTTGCCACTACTTATATCTGATTTAAAATTACTAAATCCACCGCCCCTGCTATCAGTCATGTCTGACCTAATAGTTAAGCAAACCTCAGTTATCTCTCCGATTTTCTTTTCCATAACCATATAAACTTGGTCGCCTGGTAGATAGAGGTTGCTCATTTTTGATGCCGACGATAATGAACCTAGCGGACATCCACTACACTCGCCTGTAATTTGTCTAGGAAAACATATAGATTCCCGACAAACTTCCGAATTATAGATATTGAAATCAAAAAGATGTGATATCTTCTTCGGTGGCATAAAATCTTGTTGGAGAGCAGTGTTATAGTATAGATTACTTGTTGGATATGCATCGATATAGCCTGGGGCATATGGATAGGGCCTTCCTTCAAATATCGGTTTATTAGACTCAGCATGAAAATACTGGACCTCTATTCCATCAGAAGAATTTAATATAGATGTAATGAGAACGGACTCTTCTTCAAACTCTATTAAATCACCCGGTATAAATTTTACCATTCCCATTAGTATGGCATATCAATTCTTTTAAGATATCTAGATGCATCACGAGCAAATGGACGTCTTAAGTTAAGTGGCACTCTGATATCTGGAAATCTATCATTTGGCTGATTTAAATCGCCAGGTCCTCTGAAATAATCTAGCTCAAGATAATAAAGTCCGAGCTCGTACTCTTCTTTGATTCCAATTATAACAAATAGTAGATTTCGATTAGTATACCAGTCACTATTATCACCAACGAACTTGCCAAAATACTCACTAACACCATTATCAATTCTATGGAGAAGAACAATGCTACCAACTTTATAATAATCGGGAGTGCATTTTCTAGCTAAAGGGGCAATTACGTTTCTTAACTCCCAATCTACTTTTGCTCCTTCGACGATCGTTGGTACTACAAAAGAGAAATCTGGATCGACAACTTCATATTTTTTATCAAACTCCTTTTCCTCTAGTGTGCCTGATTTTCCGTCTTTTAGTAAAAAGGAAATCTCTCTTCCACTAGAACTACTTGAGATTGTTGTGATCGTTATATACTCACCAGTCTTTTTATCTTTTGCTACCCAATCCATATAGTTGTGTCATTTTTCTCTATAAACATTGCTTCAAGGGAATCCAAATCTACCCCTCCGTTATCCACTATATCCATAAAAGGTGCTGTACCAAGGATGGACTTTAAAGCGGATACCGTGGAGTCCCAGAGGATAATAACCTCATTTGGATTAGCCTGTCGCCACGGAATGAGGGCCAATTTCTTTTCCTCGCCCTCTGTTTTAATACATAGGATTTCTAAATTTTCATTAACAAATCCCCAACCTTTTACTTTTTCCATCACTAATAAGGAAAAAGAGAGGAGACCTATTATCTCCTCTAAATTAATTCTAGTCCATTCCAGTCATCGCCGTTTTTAGTGATGATATTCTTTGGAAATGGTACTGCTGGGAACCTTTTCTTTAAGTCCTTGACAATATCCTTTTCCATCTGTCGGTACTCATCATCCTTATAGTTTTTATCGGGCAATAGATCACAAACAAATCCATTCCAATCCCAGCCTGTCGGATTAGCTTTATCAGTCTTTAACAGTTCGATTGACCAGGGATCGCTATGACGCCAACGACAATAAACTACATACATCTGGTTATCAGTCGGATCAGTGAAATAATACTCAATCTGGCTGGGACACCATATCATATCTTCGGTGAATGCATGTTCCTCCCAAGTACTCAGAAAGTCTTGAAACTTGAGATATCGTCTAAGTTCGCCGATACACTTACCGAGTAGATTCAAGCCGGGCCAACGAGACTTTATATCCGCATCGTATTGTTCTTCGCCCAAACCGATTCCCCAGATTTTATCATAGGGGCTAGCTTCGACGAATTCTAGGTTTTCCCATTCCGGCTTAAGGACTCGGTCTCTGTATGGTTGATCGGCGAGAGATCTGTGATAAATAGCGGTAAACATAGCCCTCTCACGAATCTTCTCCCACTCGGCCTCATCAAAGTTCTTAACCTCACGACCCAGATCTTTTGCTTCTTTCGGGGTTGCAGCATTTACTATCTTCTCGGCAGTCTCCCAATCTTTAAAGTGAACTGCCTTGATATACATAAACAAATGCTCCGAGGTTGGAAATTCACGATCGAGGTACAGAAATACATTCTTTCCGTCGGGTATCGGTCCTTCCCAATTCCTATCGAGATAAGTTATTGGTTTTGGTGATTTAGTCCAGTTGCCTAGATAGTCACGCCAGAATAATACAAATTTACTGGTTACTTTCATATGTTAATCCTCCTCATCTCCAACCATTGATAGTAATAGAAAGATAATCATAAATATCACTACTACGATAAATAGAGTCTTCTCCATTATCTACCAAAAATCAGGTTAACTTCTTCACACTCCATTGGACCTAGATTTTTACACTGTTCATAAATCTCTGGGTCCTTAATCTCATCAAAATCTATCTCCCAGCCACCACCAGTTCCACACCAATAGCCATCACATTTCTCTGGCTGGTTTTGGAAGAGATAAATATGTTCCTCTTCGTCCTTTGCTATCCAAACTTTCATAATAGTCCTTTTTCTACTAATAAGATTCTAGCGGCGTCCCAATCTACATATTTAGTCTTTTGGGGATGCTTTGATTTTCTACCAGTCCTAATACTGTAAACATCAATAACGTCTTCTTTAATCGGCGTCCCTAGAGCAGTATCATCAATTATAACGTCAGCGAGAACTTTAGCAGCCTTTCCAATATACCTCTCGCCGGGGGCATATTCGTTAATACCAGCTAGTGGAATTCCCCTTTCGGTAAACCATCTAACCGCTTCTCCCAGACTTGTCTCCTCTCTCCACTTTCCACCAACCAAATGATAGTTGTATGGATTTTTCTTTGAGTTATTTCGACAAGTCCAGAGAACCAGCTTATGACCACGAGCGACTAATTCTTTTAAAACTGCCTCTGATCCTATATCTTTCTTTGCATAGAACCCACGAGGGGCTTGAGCTGTTAATGTTCCATCAAAATCCAGAGCAATTACTGACATACTATCGTTCCTGTTCTAGTTCTTATTTCAACAGTCTTACCTGTCTCCATATCCTCTATAATGGCACATGACACCACACTATCTCCCCACATCTTCGGCGGCTTAATAGTTTGATATCTAGCCACAGTATCCCCAGTTTCTGATATACACAAAACTTCTATGGGATCCGTCAATTCGGTCTCTTTCTTTGGTTCTCTCTTCCAATAAATACTATAAATCAGGAAAAAGAGGACAAAGAGGCTGAAAATCAATCTAGCTATTGAATTCTGCATATATTTATTTTTGTTCTGAACTCATCCCAAGTAGTCGCCCCAGCCATTGTAAAGCCATATGCAAAGATATCATATGCCCTAGTGAGCCAAGAAGCAAGGTTCTCATCAACCTCAATCCATTTAGACGAGGCATCACAAGCTTTCTTCTTACCTCCCCAGTCATGTGCATCTTCGTATCCATCACGGCGGGCTTGAATATCATAAGTAGTATTGCCTGAATATAGTCTTCTCAGCTTTCTATCTATCATTTCAGACTTTGACATCTTCATGACCTCAGAAGCGTTAACTGGTTCGTGATGTTCTCCACCACCATCCTTTACTTTTTGATAGATTGGTCCAGCGGCTTCAACTAGTTTTGCAAATTGACGACCACACATACAGTAGTCAGCTCCTAATGCCAGAGCTTTCAGGATATCAGTTGGATCATAAAGACCGCCATCCGCTATTACCTTTGTGTGTTTCAGGCCGACACATGAAGTATTCCTTAGGCCTTTTATATCCAAGAGCATAGACGCCATCGGATACTCAAAACCATATTTACTTCGATCAACTAGGGAACCAGTCGTCATACCAACTCGGACAAAATCAATTCCCTTTGAACAGTAATCAATATAGACTTTCGGATTTCCTATATTGCCAGCCATAATGATAATCTGATTTCCATATATCTTTCTCAGGTTAATGGCGGCATTTAAGAGTTCTATGTCATGTCCATTGCCTGTATCAATACAAACTCTGAACTGGCGACTGGAATTTCTCTTAAAGGATAGAAAATGTTCTTGTATTTCTTTCAAACCAAAGGCAGCGAAAATATACTCACAGCCCTCTAGTCGAATTTTTATATCGGACGTTCTAGGGAGGATAGGTCTAATTCCGTTATCAGCCCAAACCTGCCAGTTAGTTTCATTTACAACGGCATCCATTGGCGCTGTAAAGATCGGTAAGCTAACTGTTCCGTCAGCTAGATCTTTAACGGAATAATTATACTTTCCTTCTAGTCTGCCCGCATTTAATTGTGCAGGTACTAATGCAATATCACTTAGTCCTAATAATCTTTCCATTCTATATTTATCTTACATCAATAAGGAAAGAAAAGGAGGAACACATTTAGCGTCCTCCATAGATAATGTCCTCTTTCTTAACATCACCTTTCTTGTATCTATCAGGAAAACAACGCAATGTTATTCCCTCATAGATCATCTTTTTCCAATCGTCTAAATCAATGGCCCTAATTCTGACCATCTTTTTATTATCTGGTACACTCCGTCTGCTTGAGTCATATACAATTTTCCCAGCTGCATTTCTAACATACCAGACTACCATCTTATCTAGACTTCTTAGAGTTTTATACATCTCGTTATCGGCAATGTCTTCATCATTACCGAAACAAGTATCTAAGAATAACTGGATATTGGTTGGCGTTGCACCGATAGGAGAGATTAGTGGGAGACCTTCTTGAAAATAACAGATATTAAGTTTCCTCAGGTCGTCCTTCACATCAGTCATTCCCATCTTCATAAACTTCTCATACATTTTACATACCATCCCATTAGCATCTTTAAACTCGAAAGGATCTATCCCCGAGCCTAGGAACATTCTAACTTCATCCTCACTATTCTTTGCTTCCCAGATATTAGGTATATACTGTATCTCTATTACCTTCCCCTCTGAGTTTCCTTCGTGATTTAGGTATGTGTAGAAAATGGTCTTAAATAGTTCCACATCTATTTCTACCCAGTCTTGTATCATTCTAAATCTATTATTTTTATTTTAACAATTGGCTCCTCTTCTTGACCACGATAGAATTCAATATTTCCAAAATTCTCAACATAGCTTAAGAGTAGAGTTCTTGTCTTTGGATCATAGAATTCAATACTGTCTGGTCTTACCAAACCAGCATCATATTGATCAGAATCGTATCTAATCTCGACACCATCAGACAAGAGAAACTTAATTCGTATCCCTATCCTCTCTAGCTGTTTCTTCCACTCTAAATCATCAAAATCAGGCAGGACCTCTCTATTCAGTCTTATGACCTTTTCCATACTTCTTTAGAATGCATTCAGTACAATCGAGAATACAAGCATTATTACAGAAATCTCGCACGTCCTTTCTAATCTCTCTACTTCTGACTGGACCTCTCTTAGAATATTTTTCATAGAGCTCCTTGTCTTTCTCGGCAGTCAGTCTGTATGAACTCAACTTCCCATCTCGATATAGTGTGAGAGTAGTGGTTGATTTGCCAATATTTCTGCTAATTGATTCTAAGTTCTCACCGAAAACAATATAGTCCTTTCCATCCAAATGAATAGTCTTTCCACACAGACTAGAACTCATATAGATTGGTTCCTTAGCGGCTAGATACTCATTTAAATTCTCCTGAACATCCTTTGATATAAAAATCTCAAAACCTGCACTAGCCCCTTTCTTCCGCTTCCACCAAATTGGTATATTATGGATTAAGAAATAGACGCCAAGTGTTTGAACAGTAAATAGGATTATCTTTAGTATTACTAATAGAATCTTATAAACAATTATCATAGCCAACCTTGTTTTCGTGATATATAGATACTAATATATGCCAAGAATTCATCAACGCCTGGGATATATGTTCTATAGTTAATCGCTTTGTTTTTTGATCTAAAATACTCTGACTCACCTTCGATATGTTTTCCAACCCATTGACCTCGAAATATGCTGTCAAGATCATACTTATCCTTTTTCATTTCACCCAAACGATTCTTTATATAGGTTTCCGATTTGTGTGAAAACTTAAATTTCGTCGAGTACATAATAAGGGCAGTCTTTGATACATACCTTAAGATATCATTCCGAATATAATCAAAGCTGTGTCCTTCTGTTCTAACCAAAGGAATTCGTCTATTCGGACATTGGAAAAGAGCATATCTTTTTGCTCTATCCTTTCCCTCTGGAACTATTAGATCGAGGTCATGACATAATAGCTCAAAATCGCCAGCCTGAAACTTTGCTCTTAGGCTTTGTTTATCAGGACCGGACAAGCTATCATACCACCGGATTGGATCAAAAACTTTATATGGGCCGAGAATAATATTAACTTGTGTAGATAGGGTCTCAAAATTATACCTTATCTCCCACATTTTTCTTTTTCTTCTCTTTCCTTAGCTTTTGAATATAAATAGCCACATCGATGAAAGTGCAGATGATACCGAGACCCGTCAGTATTTTTCCGAGTGTATCTGATTTGGCTTCCTTAACGGGCACCAAGGATATGTTTCTCTCGGGTACTCCACTTCTCTTCAAACTTTCGACGTTCTTTAGTGCTCCTTTCTCAGATTCCACTCCACGATAGGCATACGAACCTTTCCATGGATCCTTAACGACCGCTATGAATTTTTTATTTTCTCTTCTTTCCATAAACTGCTAGAACGATTAAAGATAATACTAATGAGACTATCACACCACGTAAATTAATCCCCAGGTCATCTTCATTCTCGTCAGATACCTCTTCAATTACTAGATGATCCGAATTGTACTTAATCGACTGTTTTGTTCTCTCGGCTGCAACAAACTTCTCACTCCCCTCCGCTAGAATCATATCCCCACGGCCGGGTTCTCGAAGTATTAACCTAAATTGTTTTTCTTTTATCATACGTTATTTAGATTTTTCATTCATAGATAAGGAAAAAATAGGGAAGTGGCATCCTTTTACACCACTTCGATATTGTCCGGCCGTAGAACTAATAAACTTTCACAATCCCAGCCGTAGAGAGACATACCATATTCATAATCACTAAATCTCGTCGTACTTTCTCCTCTCTCCGTTAATAATATCCCATCAAATCCAAAGCTTGCCATCTTCTCAAAATCAATTAGATCACCAAAGCAGGCGGTCATTAGTGTTCCTTTAATTTTATGTGGTATTCTAAGTAGGTCGGCAGGGGAATCAATTGTATATATTCTAGCCCTCTGATTAAACCGAAACTTAAAGGCCGACAATCCATACTTTTTCTCCATCCACTGCGGCATCTCACTTTCTACCCACTGCCGCCATCCCCACTTACTATCCACCGGCGAACTCCACAATCCACCTTCCGGCTTGCAGAAAAACGGTCTATTCTTCGGTGCTTCAAACTTACCCCGGTCAAATTTATTTCCACATCCTAAGGTTATAAATTCCATACATCAATAAGAGCTTGAATGCCTTACTAATAAAAAGAAGAAAGATATGAAAGATGATGATGGTGCAAAGATACTAATTGGAATAGTATTAGTTATTGGTACTATTGGTGTGCTCTTGGCTTTTGTTGGAATCATTGCATCAACTGCTCAAATAATGAGAGAGAATATAACAAATGGAATAGTAGTTTGTATTCTCGATCTAGCCCTTATTGTTTTTGTAGCATGGGCGATTAGAGAGGGAGTAGTAAAGCCACTAATAAAAGTCGAGAAGCAAAAGAGATGATTATAAGTTGGGAGATGAGGTCCGTAAGTCACACTAAGGATATTCCTATAGATTGTGCATGAGAGGCTTTTTATTGTCTCCCTTCTTTTTCTTATTAATATGAATGGAATAGAGATAGATAAGATTAGGTATGCTTCGTTCCTATTTAGATCCTGGACAAGAGAAATAAGGGATGTCAGGGATAAAGATGGAAAGATGGTTAAAATGCCCGAAGATATTTCGCTTGAGAATAGACTGATAGATGATAAAGATTTGGTAAAGAGGGGTATCAGTGAGTTTCAAGCGTTTCTAGAGTCGGGCATAGAAATAGTAGAAAGATATGGGCCCTGGAGTGTGAAATATAAGAAAGATGGAAAGGAAATCACATCTTATATCATGGGGTTCGTAGCAGATAATCAAGAGGAGGGCGGGATTAGACTCTGCGATCTATAAAAGGCGCTCAAAACCTTATATATGAAATGAATGAGAAAACGAATACGACGTTATTAGTCAAGATAAGCTATGCCTGTGACAGGTCTGGCTTATTTTTTTTTTGCGGAATCTCAGAAGCCTTTAAATTCTTATATATGTAGCAACGATTAAAAAGCTCTGAAAACACACACCTAGCGTTAGTTGGATTTAAGTATCCGGCTCGAGCGCAACAAAGCCGACGGCAAGTTCCAGGTTCGGCACAAAAGTCAGAGTTCGTTGGACAAGAGGGAATTTTCAAGGGCTGCCAACGTCTTGATTCCCTCTTCTTTTTTTTTTACCATGGCCAAAAAACCTAAAGCCTTATTAATAGAAAGAAAATTCAAGAGTTATGAAAATATTAAAATTACTTACAGAGCTTATAGTATTTGGACTTCTTACAATTCCATTAATACTAGCAGTGATTGAGAAAAACCTACTCAGAATAAACGGAATTGGACACTACCTAACTTTCCTGATCATCGCAACTTGTCTGACGATAGCTAGAAAAATAATTGGCGAAGAAGAATATGGAAAGTTTGTGGAGAGCGACAAACTCACCTTTGACGTTATGAGTATGGAGTGGGAAAATCGATTCAGGCCTTTAGATTAGGCCTGTTTTTTTTTGTCCGGCCATGAAGTTTTAAAGGCCTTATATTTGGACTAAAACTTAAAGTACATGAAAGTAAGCGAAATCGAATACTATGGTGCAGAAATAGATTTCCCCGACGATATGAAAGAGTTCTGGAGATTTGGTTTTCCGGAAGATAAAGGATGGAAGATGCACCTTAGTCATTGTACGCTCGGTCATTGTAGTAATATGACCGTTGAATCTCTTCTCTCTGCTTTTATGAATAGAGACGAAGAGTGTGAGTTAGTAATTGATGCGGTTGGTCGATATACTCTCCCAGACGATGAAGGAGAGGTTGTAGCATTTAGAGTAAAAAGAAATAGAGTACTAGTTGATGATTTTCCGATGAGGGGAGAAAACCGAGTATTTCATATAACAGCTTTTACTAGAGGAAGAGCCACAGCCAAGGACTCCAATAGAATCCTTAAATGGGAGCTGATGGGAGAAATAAAACTTCGTGGCCGCATTAAGTTTTGGATGAAGAGAAAGGAAGAAAATTAGAATCTTCCTTTCTTTTGCCACTAATTCCTTATAAATAAACGTGAAACAACTTTTTCTTTAGTTTTTTGTCATTTGATTATAATAGAGCTACGTCGTGATGATGTGGCTCTATTTCCTTATTTATGATTAGGGGCTTAGTTTAACGGTTAGAATAGTGGTCTCCAAAACCATTGGTGAGAGTTCGATTCTTTCAGCCCCTGCTATAGATTGGGATATTATTAGTACTAGGCCTCACGCTTAGGGAGTGATCAGGAAGGTAATACCCCTTTCTTTTCCTTATATACGATAATAGATTGGGAACCTGTAAAATACATCGGCATTGTCTATTTAGGCAAGTAAGTCCACTATCTGTTTACATCTTCCCTTTCTTTTCCTTATAAATGGTAGGCATAGCTCAGTTGGTTAGAGTGGTGGATTGTGGTTCCATTGGTCGTGGGTTCGAATCCCACTGTCTACCCCATAAAAATAGAATTAATAGATCGGAGTGCTAATTTATTGCCGGGAACTGGAAAGAAGATTCGAGGAAAAGAAGTAGTAATCATAGAGTATTGCGGAACTGAGTAGAGCGAATCGCAGGAAAGGCTAGGATGCCCGCCTAGACACTCCCTTCTTTTTTTTT
>Ga0310690_10000371_pt1 | contig 100014 bp, 80 predicted proteins | sample AusTroGonzalo_MG_2_FD_207661 | JGI IMG/M metagenome (GOLD analysis project Ga0310690, IMG submission 207661) | Bovine rumen microbial communities from tropical cattle in Woodstock, Queensland, Australia - Gonzalo_04 (v2) (version 2) | ecosystem: Host-associated > Mammals > Digestive system >...
GCTGTCATAAGGACTGACCAACCATATTCTTCAGAAATTGTTCATAACTATGTTGAAAAATTCTCTCTTAAACCCATTGCCACATCATAAGAATAGGGTGGTTGGTGGGGTTTGATGGTGGTTGCCCGAGCGGAGCGATAGCGGAGCGACCTGACCTGAATTTCGGGGTGGTGGTCGGGGGTGACGGCGGCATTGCCTGTGCGTTGGAAAAAACCGAAAGGGGGAAAAGCGCCTGCGGCCTACTTACGCGGGAGTTTCAGCAGAACGACAAACACTGCGCCCAAGAACTACGACTGCGATGAGAACGACTGCGCCCCGTTCGCGCCGGGGAGCCCGACCCGCCCGACAGGAGTCCGCGCACGGTTTCAATCCGAAGCGGCGGCGGGCGTGCCTTTTGCGGCGGCGCACCCGAAGAGGCAGGCACCAGTATGGCCATCGCGGGAAGGGGTGGCAACGATGAGGGGGCGAAACACGATGCGCTTTAGCGCTCCGACAAGGGAACCGCCGGGCGGGCGACCAAGCAGGGGCGCAAAACTAAAGGGGCGCGGCTGCACCCGACAACAAGATGCGAGGAACGAGAACCGCTTAGGGGGTACGGGGGCGGCCAAGAAAGCCCCGAGCGAGCAAGGAGCCACGAAAGCGGCTGGCCTTGGAGCCGCTGACGCTCGTCTGGAGCCGCGCCAGTGGAGCGCAGCGGAACGCTTGTCGCGGGACAGACGAAGGAAGCGGCGGTGTTGCGCAAGGGCGGCAACAGAAAAAAGCGCACGACGAAGGAGCTCAGCATTTTTTTCTATTGCCGCTCGTTATACCCTTGCGCACACCAAGGCAGGCGCAAGAAGCGGCGACGCAGGGAACACCGATTTCCCCCTCGGTTTTTTATTGGGTGGGCTGTGCGGTGGCCAAGATGCCTAAAGTTCCGTTGATGCTTTAAGACAGAAGTTGAGACAGCCGCTGGCGGGGTTTTTGCTCATCATAAAGCCCAAGCTGTGGGTAAGGCGCGACGGCCTTTCATGAAACTTTCGGAGAAGTGATGACCATCAATTACGATGTGGCTGCACTGGGCAAGAGGCGTTTTTTGTCAATGTGTTTACGACACATCGTGCTTCCGTTATTCGTGCTAACGTATTAACGAAGGTGAGGCAAACGCTTCTTGCACAGGGCAAAGGAGAAGATGAGGCAGGCCGTCGCGCGGGGCTGGGCGGCATTATTGACGGGCAAAAAGTTGGCACGAGGGACGAAGGGACAACTTTTTGAACGGCAACATTGCCGAACAGCATTGGGAAGGCAGGGTTAATGCCCAAGCCTTGCAAAAACCATGACAGCGGCGGCTTGGTCGGTAGAGGCTAATAATGGGAGTTATTTCAACCACTTACGGTATTTTATCCAGACACGGAGCCAGATGCGGGCGATGGAGTCGATGGCATCACCAAATATCATCTTGCTGTATTTGTCAAAGTTCTGACCCCATTCGGTCTGCTCCATGAACTCTTGCATGGGCTGCGTGTTCTTGAAGGTGTCGGGAATGAGGTAGTACGAGAATAAATAGGAGTATTGTGACACGGCACTCATGAAATCCCATGTGTTGCCGTTGTCGCCTCCCCAGCCGTGGACATACTTTCTTGTGGCCACTTCGTTTTCCACGTCCAAAACAAAAGGTGTTGGATTGAGAGGCAAGGGATAACCGTCTGGGTCGTAGAAAAAGCGGTTGTTATCCTTGTCAATCTTGTAGGACTTGTTGACCTGGTCTTCCCACTTCTTTTCAATGGCTCCGTGGATGCCCTTCTCATCGGAGAATGGACGACTGTCGCAATGCAACGGCATGTGACAGTCGGCGACATAGTGGCTGAGGATAAAGAAACGCATAGCGATGTGGTTTCCCGTGGTAGCGATTGGACAGCCTCTATCCTCGCGGTGCAGCATCTTGAAGTTGTCAACGATGCTGTGGGAAATGGACTCGCAACGGTCAGCGCAGTTGCCGCTCTCAAACTTGTAGGGTTTGTTGAACAGCGGCGATGACTTACGCATCTTCTCGTAGATGGTGTGTGTTGAAGGTAGCTTGCCGAATGTGGTGTAAGGGCCATCTTCGGAAGGTTTGTATTTCACAATATGGCTGGTGGCCATGTCCTTAAACACCTCATCGGGGTACCAAGCTCCTTGGATGACGAAATCGCGGTAGTTCTTGAACCACCTGACAAGGGCTTTGGCTTCTTTGCGGACATCATCGCTGACACCTTTGACAACGGCTTCGTTGTCGGAGGTGGCGATGACCTCCAATCGTTTTATGGCCATAAAGGCTATCCATGCGTGGGAGTATTTTTTCATATTCTTGATGTTTTGAGGCTTCAAAGATAGTGAAAATTGTTGAGATTGCGGATCAAGTCCGCAATGAGGGTTTGGATGAATGGCTTTAAGTCCGTAGAAGCTTAAAGATAGAAGTTGAGACAGCCGCTGGCGCGGTGTTTTTGCCCGGTTGATGCTTGAGAGTGTGCGTAAGGCGCGACGGCCTTTCATAAAGCTTTCTTAGAAGTGATGACTTCCAAATCACCATAGAGCCGCACTGGGCATGTGTTGCAGCGGAGTAAGGGCAAAAAGAAAAAAAGATGATGCCCACGACCGCTGCAACTCTTGCCCAGGGCGATTGAGAAGTGGTTGCAGGCCGTCGCGCGGGCTGGGCGGTGTTGTCGACGGGCAGAGTGTTCGCCCGCAGGAACGAGGACGAGCACCCTGCACGGCGGCATTACCGCACAGCTTTGGGGAGGCAAGGTAAGAGCTTTCTGCTGCAAAAACCGTGACAGCGGCGGCGTTAGTCAGTTGAGAGTTTAAAGTTGAGAGTTGAGAGTTGTGGTGAGTTGAGAGTGGTGAGTGTGGAGTTAGGAGTTGTGGGATGAATGAGAATAATGCTATTCTTCATCAATTCTCTCCACCTTAAAGATGACTGGTCTGGTGCCATCGGAGCAGCAGCAAATCATTTCGTTTTCATGTTTCATCCAGCCTTTCATGATTGAGCCACCTTGTAATCCAGTGTAAATATAACGGCTTATGGCATCCCATGCTTCGGAGCAATGAGGAATTTTTGGGCCACCTGCCACTGTGTTTGGATCTGCGGTGGTTTTGACCAATGTGTTCAGTCCACCATGCCAAAAGTGGTCGTTGGCTTCGTCTCTTTCAAAAATGAACTCATCGCCGACATTATAGCAAGGGCACATTCCCGATTTGGGGTCGGCACAATACTGTTCCTGTAATTCAGGATAAAGTTTTTTGTCGATTACGGTGACTTTTACTTTGTGCTTCATGGCTTGTAGATTTTGGGCAAAGATAATACTTTTTTTTCAAGGAAAGGCTTTCATACGGGGTGGGGCTGCTGGTATTGGCCGCGAAGTGGAGAGCACAGGCGTTTTGGGTGGGTGACGGGCGACCGACTGCGACGGGTGTGGCTTGTTCTCATCACAAAGCATTGAGGCGGGATGAAGCCAGCGCCCTGACGACGGACTGTAGCGGAGCGAGCAGACAACAGCGGAGTTTACGGAGCTATTGTCTGCCCGTCGGAGCGGAAGGTAGTTGTCAGGGCGCGACACCCAGGCAATAGTTGAGGGAGCTCGTTTGCGTTGGCAACGCCCGTGGGTGACCGTAGCGGCGAATGGCAGCAGCAGGCCTTGTGCGGCTGGCGGGACAAACACGATGTGGAGCCACCTAAGCGATGCGGGCAGGCGCAGGGGACGGCAGCGCGGAGAGGCGTTAATGGAGCGGAGACCACAGAGAGGTACGAACCGTGGGCGTAGCGGAATGATAGCCCGTAGCACTGACGGCCACAAGACAAACGCTTCGCTGGGGGCGAAACTCCTTGACGGGTTGGGATAGGTGGAGCACCCCAATCGATAGAGCTATGGGAAATGGCGGGGGATGCGGCCAAAATACATCAAAAAAGAAAACCGCCTTGGACTTTTTACTATTTTTGCCAAATGAATAAAACAACAGATATACTGGAATGCATAATTGTAGTATTATCAGTATGATATAATCATAATTGTTTTGCCCATGAAAGAAAACGTGTTTTCATACCAAGGAGATAGAGGTAAACTGGTTTCTATTTTCTATCGTTTACTCATGACAGGAAAACTGGTTTCCTATGAAGATGTATTGACAGAGTTTGATGGAGGTCAACTAAAGGCTTCGTCACCATCTAATCATGATTTGTACAAAACATTGAAGAAGGTTGTTCCTGATGTGGTCAAGACCTTGAATGATTATGGCTATTCAGTTACTCCGATTCAAAGGGGGAGAAATACAGATTACCAATACTTTGGAACCGACAGAGATCCGTTGAAGAATATCCAATTCAAGGCGAAATTGCAAGACTATCATGATAAAATCATCTCTTATATCGGCATGGAAAAACCCATACAGTTTGAGTATCGTCCATTCGACCGCAAGAAAATGGAAATAGTTTTTCATCCTCATAGGTTGATGGAGTATAATGGACGAAGGTTCGTAATAGGCGTTTCTGAAAGGGAAGGAATGAAACCGATGCGGAGGTTTGTTGTCGCTCTTGACCGCATTAAGGGTGAAATCAAACGGATGAATGCTATAGAATACATTCCACCTAAGCCAGACGAATACAGTTATTTGTCACACTTGGTAGGAGTGACTTTTGAAGAAGAAGCAGAGTTGACGAAAATAGTGTTGCGCGCTCACGACCGATATACATTTGGACGAATTACAACAAAGCCCATGCATGATTCTCAACGTGTTATATGCACACCTAACTGGAAAGAAGGCCATGATTATGGCGATGTGGAATTGATCGTTTATCCCAACAATGAATTGGTTGGACAAATATTGAGTTATGGCTCAATGCTCGAAGTGGTTGAACCATTGAGTTTTAGAGAAAGAGTCGCTGGCGAATTGAAAAAAATGTTGGAGAGATATTGAATGGAGCTTTATTAAGAGAACCAAAATGTTAGCAGATGATGCCTTTTTTATAATTTGTTTATTTGTATCTTTGCAATCTCAATATTATAAAATAAACAAACTCTAAAACCTCATGAGATTAGCTAGAATTTGCCGTGACTTTAATGTTGGATTGGAGACTATTGTTGATTTCCTGAGAAAATACAATATTCAAGTTGAGAACAATCCAAATGCTATAGTGGATGACAACTACTATGGTTTTATCCAAAGCGCATTTGGGGCCAATGGTAATATGGATCAAGGTAATTCTAACAATGGAACAAAAATGGCGAGTTTGCCTGGGGAAAAGCTGAACCTTTCGGGGTGGACTACAGTAGGTGCTGATGACGCGTCTTCAAAACCCAAGCCGCAAAAGAAAAGAGATATTCCTTATAGCTCACTAATAGATCAAGACGGGAATTCCGTTTTCCTTTTGAAGAACAATTTGATAGGAAGCGGAGGAGAAGCTCAGGTTTTTAAATATAGGAAAAATCTTGCAGCTAAAATATTTCGAAAGTACGACGAGGAACGCGAAGCAAAGCTTAAAATACTACTGAACAAGCAATTAGATAAAGCTTTCTGTTTGCCACAAAGACTGCTTTACGATAAAGAAGGACGAATAGTTGGATACTTAATGCCTTTTATTAAAGGAAATACCCTTGGTGAATCCATTTTCCAGCCAATGGAGTTTAAACAGCTGTATCCACGATGGACAAGGGTGGAACTTACCCAATTGGCTTTGACTTGTTTAAAAGCAATAGATAATCTTCATCAAAATGGTATTCTTATAGGCGATTTAAATGCCTCAAACATTATTGTAAAAAGCCCCACTGATGTTTCTTTTATTGATGTAGACAGCTATCAGATTGATAAATATAAATGCAAAGTTGGCACTCGGTCTGCATTTACCTCTCCCCGTTTACAAGGAATGAACTTTCAAGAAGTTCCAAGATTGTTTGAAGACGATTATTTTGCCACAACGACTTTGTTGTTTATGATATTTCTGCTTGGCAAACCTCCATATAGGAACGAAGGTAACAATCTTAGTGAGAATATCAGACTCAAGAATTTCACTTTCCCTTTTGAAGAAGATGACCAGGCATTTGTCGAGGCTCCTGCAGGAATGTGGGAAAACATCTGGAACGCTCTTCCCTATGAGCTACGTAAAACCTTTTATCAAGCCTTTAAATATGAAAACGTAATCCCTGCTTCAGAATGGATTATTCTTATAGAACGTTATTTGCAAGATCTTGTAAACAACAATTACTCAAGAGAAATATTCCCAAAAGGCAGACAGTTGATAAAGCGTTCTGTAAATATGAACAGAAAAGACATCAGCGATAATGAATCTGCTTTACGGAATGCCTTAACAATATTAGATTCTAAAAGCAATGGCAAAATCGGCGTTCTTGAATTGTCCACCAAAGCTGTAAAGCTACTTGTTGGGAAAGACGAAGATACTATTCGAAATACAAACATCTTTGATTTCGATAATTTTTGGAAAGAAGGCATAAAAACAAACACCGGCCATGGTCTTGATAAAAAGAACATAATGGATATGACCTTTTTTTCATATCATGTCATGCCTTCTATTATTCGCAGTTTGTCTAAAGCTAAAGAATTAGGGGTCTGTAGACTATTTACGGTAGCTACCGCTGTCTATCGAAACGCAGATAATAGGACTGAAATTATTGAATATATTAGGAGGAAGACTGGTATCAATGTAAAGATTCTAAGTAAAAGTGAAGAGGCTGCTGCAACAATAATGGCTTTTCAGTTTAGCACAAAGTATAAAGAGAATTTACAACAATCTTCATCTGTCCTTATGATCGATCAAGGAGGGGGAAGCACTGAAGTCTCTTTGTACAAAGAGAAACATTTGGTAGGAAGTCACAGTATCAATTTGGGCACTGAAATCTTGCGGAATTATTTATTTCAACATAATACGGGAGAGACACCTCTACATCAAGCTTTAACTGATACGGACAGACTGATTGTTGAACGACTTAAGACATTCTTTAAAAGCGATGTTGGTATATGGCTAAATGATCATCAAGAAGGGATTTACTGTGTTGCTGTAGGTACGGCAATAACGAAGGCGACAGGAAAATCTTCCAATGCCAAACAGCATGATTGTGTTCTGACGGAGCCGAAAATTATTTCTGTAATGAATACTATACATAACCAACTCATTGACGATTATCCAGTTGTTGAAAGTCTCTTCAAAGTTGTAGACAACCAAAGCTATGGGTTTAATAACAATATTGATTCAAAACTTACGGTTAGATTAGGCTTAAAAATGTTTCAGCGCATAATGCAGCAATACCACATCCCTTCTATTACCGTTAGCGGAACTGGACTTTGGTATGGGATTTATTTTCAAGAGTTATTGGGATTATAACAATTATCAATCAAAATAAAAATCATCAAAATCATGGCACTCAAAAAAATACCATCAACAATAGCTTCTGAGCGTTTTTCTCAGATAGTTTCCATTACTAATTCTGATTTGTCACTATTTGACAAACTAACAAAAGACCCTGACCGTAATAATCGAAATGCTACAAGTAGTATTAGAAGCACCTTATTTGGACTTGTCTTTGATGTTATGAAGAACTCTGGTGAATATCTGGAGGGGGCAAGACCTTGGGATTTGTTGATGCACATTTTGGACAACGCTCCTTCCCCACTAGGAGAGACTCTTTATAACGATATTCAATCAGTATGGAGTTCTTTAAATTCTATTAAAAAGAACAAAACTGATGTGTCCCAAGAGGATTATATTCAGATAATAAAAGTCGTGTCTGAATTCATTGCCGTCTTGTCTGGTCTTCCAATACCTTCTGAGCTAAGCGAATATATTTCTGGAGCGAAACCAATAGAAGCCGTAGAAAAGGAGGATGAGGGGAATTCGGATACCAATGTTACAGCGAAAGATTTGATTGATAATCCAACGACAAGAGTTCCCGTTGTTTTGTGCTTAGATGTTAGTGCTTCTATGACAATTGACGGAAGAATAGAGCAACTTAATAAAGGTGTACAAGAGTTTTTCCGCTCCGTGAGTGAAGACAAAATAGCAAAGTGGGCAGCTGAAATATGTATAGTGACATTTAGTAACGAAGCAAAAAAAGTGGTTGATTTCAATTATGTTGAAAAGCAAAAGGAAGCATTTGAAGCGTTAGAATTGAAAGCTAGTGGTAATACAGCTATGGGTGCAGCGGTTGAGCTTTCTCTTTCATTACTTGACCAAAGAAAAGAAGAATATAGAAAGAAAGGTGTAGATTATTGGCAACCTTGGCTTGTATTAATGACAGACGGGCAAGCTACCGATAATATAGACAAGGCTGCCGACAGATGCGGCAAACTTGTTGATGAGGGTAAGCTTGTGGTATTCCCATTAGCATTGGGGAGGGGCGCTAATCTTGAAGAATTGAAATCTTTTTCCCCTAAGCGAGTTCCTCTTCGACTTAACGAAAACAAACTATCTGAGTTCTTTAATTGGCTAAGCCAAAGTGTGAGGACAACATCACAATCAGCTCCAGGTGCAAAGGTTAATCTTCCAGATATTTCAACATGGGCAGTGTTACAATGACTAGGAAATTGTCTATTCCTCTGCACGATGCAGATCAATATTACGATTTGCTATTGCAGAATGACAAAACGGAAGGCACCAATGAGCAAAAAATGTTGGTGCTAAGACGCAGATTTGACCGCATCTTACGCGATACTACAGGACCTTTTCAGTCATCGTCAAGTTTCTATAAAGACAGCATGGAGGCCATTAAAAGTGAATTAGGGGTATCTGATACCGATTGGGAAGAATATGGAAGAATGATGCACGCCTTTAATTACTTGATGCATGGTGATGGTGAAATTACCAAGAATAGATATTTACTGAGTCTCCGAAGAATGGCAAAATTTGTTAGTTTATTGACAAAAGTTGAGATTCCATTGGAACTATGTAGTATTATCGAGAAAAAGAAAAAAATTGCGACAAAAGGGAAGGTTCCAGTATTTTGTTGCATTTCGAGTGCTTCTATTATTGAAAAAGAGAATCGAGACCAGTTTAATAACGCTGCATTTAGGTTCCGCAACGAACTGCTCTCGGATAGCCGCATTAAAGACAGGATAAAATTTACCTTTTTGGTAACGACCAATGAAGGTATTGTTGTGCGAGACATGTCTGATAGACCTGTAGGCAACCCTACCCCAACGAAAACACCAAGAGAGCACGCTTTATTGTTTGCAGCCCAAGAATTGTCAAACCAAAATGATGGGATGATGATACTCCTCTACGGAGGCAAGAAGTTGCAATTGTCAGATAATATTGTAAGTACAATAAAACAGCTGAATTCTTCTATTCAAGTATATCCTATATCACTGGACCAAGAGAATTTGACATTTGAAGACTTCCCATTTGAAGGTCAATTCTATCAGATGATACCTGGATGTTATGAAGAGTTTTTTAACTGGTTATACGATACTCTTGTTTTACTATATCAATAAATATGAGTAACTGGAAAATTATATCTCACACAATGATTGGAACCTCACATCTGGAACAGGGAAAAGGATGTGAAGATGTCATTAAAACTATTACAACTGAAGACATGGCAGTAATAGTCTTGGCAGACGGAGCAGGTTCTTTTTCGAAAGCTTTTGAAGGCGCAACTATAGCAACAGAGAAGTGCTCAAAATGGTTGCTAAACAAATTTGAATGGGCTTATAGTGCAAAGGAATCCGAAATAATAACCAGACTTGTTCAAACTATTAGAAAAGAAATCAAGAACAAAGCTACAAAAGAAGGTTTAGAAATGGAAGAATATAGCTCGACGCTCTTATTTGCAGCTATTAAAGATAGTCGATATATTGTAGGACATATTGGTGATGGGGTTATTGGTGTTATTACTACCGATGGAGATGATGTCGTCCTTTCTGAGCCTGAACGTGGAGAATTTGCGAATAACACCTTTTTTACCACTTCTTCTCAAATAAACAAGCACTTTAGATTGCATAGAGGAACAATCAATAATATTACCTCATTCTTCCTAATGAGCGACGGAGCAGCAGACTGTTTGTATAATCAAAAGGGCAACACATTTGCTCCAGCAATTAATAAGTTTGCTATTTCTCTAGCAAAAGCTTCTGATGCAGAAGTTGCATTAGTAAACGATGCATTGATAAATGTTATGGAACAACATTTTAGTTCTAGAACCAACGATGATTGTGGTTTTATTATGTTACAATGGACTAATTAAAATAATCTATTATGGATAAAAATCAAATTATAGAATATGCACTCAAAGCATACGAAGATGTTTATAATAACTCTGAAGATTATGTTGTGAGAGAAGCTATCTCAAGGTATTCTGACGGTGAAGACGTGACCGATTATGTCGAGTCGTATCTAAATATATTCAAAGAAGGATGGGTCAATTATGTGGCTTTTAGAGGCGCTTTAAAAACATACCTTGATGATAATGATAATTTGGCTTATTATGACATGGAAGAACTGCTCACTGATGATTTCCAAATAACTCAAATAACCAATGACAAAATAGGAACTACATACAAATATCTTCGTCCGAAAAAGGGACATGAAGGAGATGATATTCCGTCTGAAACAATTCAAGCGATAACCGTCCCGGAACTAAGTGAGCAGGAGAAAAAGAGAATTGTAAATGAAATTAGAAAATCGGCAAGTTCATTTGATGGTCATTGGATTTCCATGGTTGATTTAGGTACATCATTAAAGACTGCGCAAATTGATTATAAGGCTATGGGGTTCCCAAAACTACGAATTTTGCTCGATCAATTATCAGATTATATTGAGTTACGCGTGGATTCTCCCGTGAAAATCTATGTGCATGTAATTGGTGATGACATTCCGGATAGTCAACTTAGTGATTTGGAAGGTCCAATTTCTGTGTCTTCAGATTCATCGGATATAGAGATGAAAGTAATTGATGCTATAAAGACTCTTATAGAAGAAGGAAAATCAAGTGGTGATGGTTGGGTGGACACTGTTAGTTTGGCACCATTAGTTATAAATGCTGGAATTGATTATAAGGCATTAGGATTTATCAAGTTTAAGCGATTTTTGGAATCTCTTCCTTCATTACAGTTAAAGCAAGTATCTCTAACAGAATTAAATGTAAGAATTGATCCCCGTCTAAATGCAAGGAAAATTATTAATCCATCCAAAAAAACTGTTGGCAAGTCTGAAAGGTTGTCTCCTTATGAGAGGATTGTAAGATACGCCTTTTTCCCTTCAAAAGATAAAGAGACAAATGGTTTTACTTTAATGCTTCAAGAATTAGAAGCCAAAGCAAAGAAAGAGAATTGGGAATATGGAAATCAGAAGATTTTGCAGAACTATTTGCTTTACACATTTGAACGAATACAACATGAAGACTCTAGATTAAAGAGCAAGGGGGACGAATCAAAACGGAAATTACGTGAAGGTTCAGAGTTTGCCATTTTTAATACAGGCTTGGTAAATGGTTTCTTTTCCCCTATTTATGCACTGTTTCATCGAAATCCTAAAGGAAAGCAACCATGGTTGTTTAATGGTTTCTATATTGAGAGTGAAAGAGCAATCAGCAATGCAAAAAAAGAAGAGAATTGGTATGATTTGCCAAAGGCAGCAAGATTTTACGAGTCACCTGATGATTTGATTTTTGATGTTGAGTCGAAAATTGATGCAATTAATTGGGACCATATTGTTATAGATAATGCAGATAGAATTCCGTATAAATATATAGAAAGGTATAAGCCAGAAGGGTTTGATTTAGAAAAAGAACCCAGTGAGCCCATGATTTATTATGAGAATCTTAGAAATGCCATCCGTAACGACCAATACACCTACAGAAAACTTGTAGATCTTTTCCGCGATGCAATGGAGAGAGCCGTGCTACATGCAACATGGAATTTTCATTATGCACTACCGATGTACTACCCTCGATTTGGAAGGGTTAGTATGCTGTTGCCATTAATATTGGAAGATAGTAGAGATAGTGTTGTGGAATTAGCCTTGGTTTTAGACCGTGATTATATCCACAAAACCTATACTGCAACTACAATTATGACCTTAGAGCAAATATACTGCAATATTCGCTTAATTTCCCAGCCAGATGAAGATACTTATTGGCTACACTCTAAACTATCCAACGACCGATATGTGTCTGAAGATGGCAATTTTACCATTAGGCTCTCGAAAGCGGCCAAAGAGTTCAATGTGGGCATGGGCACCATCCTGGACTTCCTCGCCCAAAAAGGATTTCAGGTCGACTCATCTCCCAATACGAAACTCACCGCCGAGATGTACGCTCTCATCGAGAAGGAATTCCAAGGTGAGAAAGAGGTGAAGAATGAAGCAAAGAAACTTGGCGACTTTTTGCTCGATGAGTAAAACAGTAGTGCGTTTGATTATCTTCAAAAATTTTCTTTCAGCGAACCAGTTTAGACTTTTTTTGCCGACTTACTTTGCTCCGGTTTAAGCATCCATCTTCGTAAACATACAGTGAAACACCCATCATCGATTGGCTTTGCAGCTCTTGAAGCATGCTAAAGGCCAAAGCTAGCGAGTGGTTTGACTAGGTAGCTGCAGATAAGTTGGTATGAGCTTCCGAGGTTTTGGGCTTGAATGGTTCCCGATGATTGGAACCATTAAAACCAATACAAACTATTTATGGCAAGAAAAAAGGTTGTATTTTTGCACCGTCATTAACGACAAAGACAATATAAGTAAAAAAAAGAAATCTTCCATTCAGAAAAAGTTGCCCTGTGTGGAGGGACGGAAAACCCCAAGAGGCCTACCGTTAAGATTGGCAACAATTGTCTAACCTTAAATCTTCTAGTTATGAGTGATTCTAAGGATTTTGTCGCTAATGGCACTGGTTGCAGTGCTGAGTTTTTCAACCCTTTGTACTTCAGCGAAAGTGCTTTTTGGGCAAAGCTGAAGCGTTTTGCCAAGAAGGCAGGAGCCAAGGTGGTTTATTACGCGCTGTTGCTGTACTATGCTTTCGTTTCGCTGAAAACGCAAGGATGGGCAAAGACGGTGATTATAGCCGCACTCGCTTACTTCATCTGTCCCATCGACATTAACCCCGATTTCGTTCCTGTTGTCGGATTTCTTGATGATTTAGCCATTCTCGCCACCACTTTGAAGATTGTGGATATCTGCATCACTTCTGATGTCAAGGCAAGAGCCAAAGCGAAGTTAGGTGACTGGTTTAGCAATGTGAACGAGTCCGAACCTGCCTAAGTTCTGATTAACAGCCAAAATTGCTCCAATCATCGGAGTTGTTTTTGGCTAGCTCTTGGTGTGCCTAAAAAAAGAGTGTTTCAATTTTACAATTCATTAACCATTAAACCTTTAGCTCATGAAAACGAATCACAACGCTACTGTTAACGGTGTTTCTTCAACCGTTTCAACCCAATGCACTAACAATCAGCAGTGGACGAAATACCACACCAAGCAAGGCCATGGCTTTGCTGCTGAAGACGCCAATGCTTTGTATGACAGATGGCAAGGCAAGTCGGTCGACAAAGTCGGCATGGATAATTCATTGAATGGTCCTGACCGTATCAGTGACGGCATCCAGATCCAGACCAAGTATTATGCCGATGCAACAAAATCGGTTAATGCGGCATTCGACAATGGCACATACCGCTATGGGGGCATGAAACTGGAAGTCCCTTCCGATCAATACGAGGAAGCCATCCGAATCATGCGTGGAAAAATCGCAAGCGGACAGGTGCCTGGTGTGACTGATCCAAAGATGGCAGAACAGATGGTCATCAAAGGTCACTACACCTACAACGAGGCCGTGAGAATTGCAAAAGCAGGCAATCTTGACTCAATCAAGTTTGACATCAAGACTCAGGCGGTCGCCTGTGGATTTGCCTGCGGCCTTTCTTTCGCAGTGACCTATTTCACGGCGAAAGCCAAAGGCATGTCTCATGCCGATGCTTTGAAAGCCGCGTCCAAGCAAGCTGCAAAATCAGGTGCAACAACTATGATTACTGGTGTTGCGGCACAACAACTCCTCAGGACTCAAGTGGGACGCAATTTTGCCGCAGCCGCTACAAAAGCCGTTAAGCCTGCCGTTCAAGCAGCCATGAAGACTGAGGTGGGGAAACGTGTCATCACAAAAACGGCTACTGCTATTGCGGGTAAGCAAGTTGCCGGAGCTGCTGCTGCAAACGTTGTCACAAAGGCTGTGCGTACAAATGCCTTTGTTAGTACGGTTGTCTTCGTCGGAACAACAATTCCCGATGCTGTAAGACTTTGTCGTGGTAAAATATCAGGACGAGAGTTTGCAGAGAATACGACAACAAATGCCGCTGGCGTTGGTGGTGGTTGGGCAGGTGCCAGTCTTGGTGCAGCTATCGGTTCCGCCATTTGTCCTGGAGCAGGTACTGTGATTGGTGGTATTATTGGTGGACTTGGCGGTGGGATTGGTGCTTCTTTTGGGACAAAGAAAGCGTTTGCGTGGTTTAGACGTTGACCTTTTGAAGATGGGGAGCATAAGGATGATTTATTGGAAGGCCTTTGAGCAGTGATGAGAGATATGCTCCCCATTTTCTAAAACATGCTGATTAGTGCGTTTCCTAATGAAGCTATCGATAACGCAGCATTAGACATCGAAAACAAAAAAAAATAACATGAAGATTGCTGAAGTAACATTGGACATCACAAACCTTGAACAGCAGAAGGCTTTCGACCTTGTGGCGAACACCAACACCAGTTTGTTCATTACCGGCAAGGCCGGAACAGGCAAGACCACTTTCGTCAAGGACATTCAGGAGCAAATCAAAAAGAACTTTTTGGTACTGGCACCCACTGGGATTGCCGCCATGAATGTTGGTGGTCAAACCATCCATTCGTTTTTCGGATTTCCTTTTGAGGCAATTGGGCCAGAAACAAAGATGGAAGTTTCTTTGGAGAAGCGCAAGACCCTTGAACATATCGACACCATCATTATCGATGAAGCTTCTATGGTGCGTTGCGATTGGGTGGACGGCATCGACCGGTTTCTTCGTGCTTTGATGCACACCCATCTTCCTTTTGGCGGTAAGCAAGTGGTGTTTGTCGGCGATCTTTTCCAGTTGCCCCCAGTGGTGAGACGCGGAAGTGCCGACGATATGATGTTGTGTTATATGTACGGTAACGGTACACCATTTTTTTACAAGGCAAACGTGATGAAGCGGATGAATCTGCCCAAAATAGAGTTTCAAAAGGTTTATCGTCAAGAGGATTCGGAGTTTTTGGATATTCTGGATAGGATGCGGCTGGGAGAGAACATGGAAAATGATATGGCTATTCTTAACCGTCATGTGAGTTCCAATGATAAAGTGGGCGATTACTCTGTTATTTTGACAGCTCGCGTGATTACAGCAGAAGGCATCAATGATGAGAAACTTAATGAAATCGATTCAGAGGAGTTTTGCTATGAGGGTGAGATTTCTGGCAAATTCAAGGCTCAGGATGTACCCGCTCCCATAACGTTGAAGCTTAAGGTTGGCGCACAGGTCATGTTTTGCCGTAACGACAAACCACGCGGCGTTGTGAACGGCACCATTGCCAAAGTTGTGTCATTGGATGACGATTCCATCAAAGTTGCCTTGAAGGACGGAGAAGAAATCGAGGTGGAAAAGATGACCTGGGAGAGCAAGGAAAGCGTTTATGATGAAACGACCAAAACGGTGAAATCAGAAGTCGTAGGTTCATTCACACAATACCCGCTGAAATTGGCCTGGGCCATCACCATTCACAAGTCCCAGGGCATGACCTTTGACCGAATGCACTTCGACCTTACCCGAGGCACTTTTGCTGCAGGTCAGGCATACGTGGCCATCAGTCGTATGCGCTCGTTGGATGGATTAACGTTGAGTAGAAAGATTTTCAAAAACGACATTTTGCAGAATGCGGAAATCAAAGCATTTGCCAACTCGTTCAACGATGTGGCAATGATTGACGACGAGTTGTCGTTTGGCGAAGAATTCTACAAGCATCTTGCCAGCAAGGACTATGACAATGCGGCCGAGATGTGCTTGCTGCGTTCGATGGAAAAGATGAAGTCGGGCGACTATCGAAGTGCTGCGCTCTTGGCGAAGAAAATGTTTGATGTGATGCTTGATGACAAGTGTCTGAAAGGGATGACAAATGATATTCCACTGCTGAAGGATTGTAGCACGACATGCCATTTTCTCAACGCAGTAGTATGTCTATACGGCAACCGTTTGGAGGAAGCCATCGGTTATGCTAACATGGTGCTTGACCGCAGGCCTTGCCTCGAAGCCATGTTCATCAAAGGGAAAGCCTTGCTGGCATTAAGCCGCTATGATGAAGCAATGGAAATGGCCCAGCTGATTCGTATAGCCGGCAAAGAGTCGGTTGACAAAGTTGCCATCGACAAGAAACACTATCTATTTGAAGCTGTACTCAATGAACGACTTGGGAACACCAACATCGACACTTGTAAACAACTGCTGAAACTCTGCCCTGAATATCTCCCTGCCTATGTGATGCTGCGGAAAGAAGTATTATTGGAAGGACTATCTTTAGAGGTGCTTGAAGGTGCGGATGAAAACGCATTAGTGTCGGCTTTCAATAATGAAGCGGTTTCTGACGATGATTTCAAGGCGATGTTGTACGAAGCCGATAAGACTAGCGTAACATTCAAGGTGTTTGCTCTAAGGGCCCGGAAAATCAAAATGGAAGAAAAATAATAAGAACAAAAAACCTAAGAAACATGGAAGACAAGAAAACATCTACATGAGGTAATCTGATTTCAGGAGCAATTGGCATCGTAATCATGGGCGTGTTATACTCTTTACAAGACCATTCATTTGTTTGGATTATTCTTTGCGGTGTCCTTGCTCTCGGAATTATGATAGTTTACATTTTAAGTCTTAACCTATGGAAAAGCACGGAAGCTATAGAAGCAGAAATTTGCAAGCGCTTGGAGAAAGCAGGGTATCGTTACGAAAAGAAAGAGGGCGACCTCTTTGTTTTCAAAAGCAACAACCGTTTTGAGGTGCATTTAGCAGACAGCTTCAATAAAAGGATTAAGCATCTTTACATATTGTATAAGTTCAAGGATGACTCTTTCGAGAAGGTGAATACTAATGGATGGAGCCGAGCAGCCAATATTATCAATGTTCGCAACACGAATACCGTTTTTGTGGCATTGGAAGATCATCTTTGCTGTTGCTACCAAAGTTCCATTGGTAATTCAAAGGATTTCATGAATGAGTTCAATGTGGCTTACCAGTCAGTTGTTGAGGTTATGGAAGACTATGGCAGGTTGGTTCTGCAATTAGAGCGGGATTATCCGAGCAATACTGACAACCAGACTATCATCGGGTTCAAACAAAACTAACAATTATAATTTAAAAGGTTATGGAAGAAAAATTTCTAAACAAATTGGCTGAGGCGTACCAAACTTATGATGCCTCGATCATTGAAGATTATCTGGCAGACGACATGCATTATGCGTCAATGTGGGTGTTCCATGAAATGACATCCAAACAAGAGTACTTGGATTACCTTGCTGGTAAGTTGCAGACAATGAAAGAACATGGTGCCAAGATGGAGTTTCAGATTGTTCCAGGCAGGTTGCACGAGAAAGCCCTTCTCGTGACGAACGACGAAGCACCCGAAGGCAAGTTCGGCTTTGTAGCCGATTTCAACAAAGAAGGAAAAGTAAAGATGCTTAATATCACAGCACAAGCGTTTTTTTGAGAACAACTAATAGAAAAAACACTTGTTGATTAAGGCCGTGCATTGGGTTGTCAAGGATGGTTTAGCGCAGTGTGATATTGTGTTAGAGGATTTGGAGCGACACAGTAGCTGATTTGTGGCTTATGCCGCATCAAACCTATCTTAACCCAATGAAATCGCTGAGTGGTTGGATGCGCGCGACTTCGGTGTACTGGCGTTTATGAAGGTCGATGGGTTGGTCATACGGCACTTGATCTGAAGGGTCAAAGCGCATCACAGCGTAATAAGGAGCGTTCTCAGCAGAGAAGCCTTTCTCGCGCAACGCCTCTGTCGTCCATATCTGAAAGCCTTTTTTGGTCAGTCTGAACAACTGCGGGTCGTCGCCTCTGGTGTGTAGGCACACATAGCCCAAACGCTCAAATCCTTCTTTGACCAATAATGAGCCTTTGGCATCACCAACGCGCACATAGGTTATGCCCAACTGCATCGCTCTCTCGCGATCTGTGTCTCGCATGTGATTGATGAGCACAGTCGTTTCTTCGGGCGTGGAGCGCATCTTATCAAACAGTTTCTTGCGCGTATTCTCGACCTCCAAGGCTTGACGGCGACGCAAGGACAACTTGCAGAACTGCTCGTCCTGCTCAATGCCTATGTATTTACGACCGAGCAGATTGGCCGCAATGCCAGTTGTGCCCGATCCACTAAACGGGTCAAGAAGTGTATCGCCTTCGTTAGTAGCGGCAAGGATGATGCGATAGAGCAAGCGCAAGGGCTTTTGTGTGGGGTGTTTGCCTTGCTGTTTCTCCCACGAGCTGACTGCCGGAATGCGCCAGACATCCGTCATTTGCTGTCCACCATTGAGCAGCTTCATCGTTTCATAATTGAATTTATGCGGCTTCTTCTCAAACTTGCGGGCCCAAATAATCAGCTCAGTGGAGAAATTGAAATAACGGCATGAGAGATTGGGCGGCGGGTCGGTCTTTTGCCAAGTGATGGTGTTCAGCACCTTATAGCCCAACTCTTGCAGGCAGCGCATAACGACATGGATGTTGTGATGAGTGCCGCTAATCCAAATCGTACCGTTATCGCGCAACTTAGTACGGCACAATTCAAGCCATTGACGGTTGAAATCGTAGATGTATTCGGGGGTGCCGCCTTTGTCCCAATCACCCTTATCCACACATACCTGCTTGCCGCTGTGGACACTGATGCCGCCGTTACTGAGAAAGTACGGCGGATCGGCAAAGATGGCATCAACAGATTTGTCCTCTATCTCAGCCAGCCGTTCCATGCAATCGCCTTGCAGGATGATGAAATCAGGATATGTGGGACTGGTTGTCATAATATTTAACTATGAGTTGCTGTAGAGACTATTTTAAAAATGTCATTGTGCTCTCTCAACTGTTCTAACAGATTTCTAAACATAAAGGCACCTTCATAATTGGTTTTCTCTTGAACCATAAGTAAGCGAGCGAGTAGCAACAAGAATTTTACGCTATATTCTCCTTTCCCTGCCAAAGCATTATAATTCGTGGCTTCAGCATTCACTTCGGCCAATAATGTTGCTGGGTCGAGGACCCGCTCTCTTTCTTCTTCACTCCTAATTGGTTGGATTGTATTATCCCACAAATCGATAAGTGAGTCTATCAATTGTTCTGTAGCATTATTCTCCATGTGCTGCTTAATCAATATATCAACAGCCCAATGAATATGCTTTGGCGTTCGAATACGGCTCCATTTGCCGTCTTCAAATTGACGATATTTTATCAAAACATCGTAAGGAGACAGGCTTCCTTGATAGATAGCCACATAAAAGGTACCATTAACTGGAAATTCAGCAAGTGGAGCTTTTCCACCTGTTATCATACAGGGTTTCGGTGCCATATACTATTTGATTTTGGAGATGAATTCAGTTATCGTTGTTAGGTTATAAATGCTTGGGATAGCGGCAAAGGCTTCTTCCAATTTGTTCCTGGCACTAATCCAACCTTCGCCATCAGTTATCCAGACAAACTCGAAGCCAGGCACACCGTTTACTTTGGGAGCAACATCAGTGTAAGAACGCGCCACCTCGTTTAGTTTGGAGCCACCACCTGAATAGAAGTTGACTTCGATGAGATAGGTTTTGTTTTTGGTGGTAATCTCGAAGTCAAACACTTTTTGGTCAGCGCCCAAAACGGCAGAAATGGCGGGGTATTCTTTTGAAGAGACTTGCTGGCGGTATTTGATTCCGGCATTGTCGAAGATGCGAGCCACAAGCGTCTCTGTTATCTCGCCACTGCGGTTCTTACGAGCATTGGTATCTAATCCAGTCTCAACACCAAACACATAATCCACCAGGTCTTTGACCTCTTTGTTCTTGAACACCTTATCCAGGCCCGTGCCTTCGATGAACTTCATCACACCATCAACGGAGCTGAACAGCGAGTGAATCAAATGCATGGAACCATCGTTGTCGATGTATTTCTTGCCATCCTTTTTGCGCGTGGCAATCAGTATGTCCATCACCTCAAACACTCGTTTGTCTCTATCCCAAAGTGCTTGTACGGCCGTGCGTAAATCATCTTTCCCGATAAGATAGTTCAACGTGTTGAGACTGATTTCGATGTCTGCCACATTCTTCGCAATCTTCGGGAAGTCGCAATAGAAGTCAAGTGTAGCATTGGTTTCGCGTAATTGGGAGATGAACAAATCGAATTGTTCTTGGGAGTGTGCTGCCATTTTATGCTCTTAGTGTTTGTTTGGTTGCTTGATAATTATGGACCAGTATTTCGGTCAATTTGCCCCGCTTTTGGGGGTTGGAGTTTACGCTGCGAGATGCCCAGACGCGCTCAATGATATATTGAGCGTATAAGTCGTCGAAGAACATATCGCTGCAATCAGAATTGCTCAGCATGAACTTATGACCTGCGGCCTCCACCTGGTCACAGAACTCTTTCAGACGACGCTGGGCAAAATCGTTAAAGGCTTCCTTGGCATAGTCATTGAAGCTGCTCGTGTTATTCAAGGGGCGGTAAGGCGGATCAAAATAGAACAAGGTATTGCCTTTTGCATGAGCCAGTGTCCGTTGGTAGTCACCTGTTAGGATTTCAACATTTTGCAGTAGCTCGCTGTCGGCATAAATAGTGTTCGGGTCGCAGATGGTAGGCGTTTCGTATCTGCCAAAAGGCACATTGAAAAGGCCTGCCTTGTTCACCCGATACAATCCATTAAAGCAAGTTCTGTTGAGGAAGAAAAACAGCGTGGTGTTGTCGATGGGATTTAATTGCTTTGTATTGAACTCATCGCGCATCAACAAAAAGAACTGCTTTCGCGCATCCTCGTTTTGAAGAGAGTAGTACTCTTTTTGGATTTGCTTTAATGATTCAACCAACGCATCAGGACTTTGTTTGACAACTTTATAACAAGTAGTCAAATCCTCGTTAATGTCATTGATGATGGCTGACTTGATGTTTGGATGCGTCTGCAACATATAGAAGAGCATTGCTCCTCCGCCCACGAAAGGCTCAATATAAGTGACGTTCTCCCAATTATCAAAGTCAGCAGGAAGCTTTGCTTCGAGTTGTTCAATGAGTTGGCTTTTACCGCCCACCCATTTGATAAATGGTTTCGCTTTCATTGCATATAATTTAGAACTTTTAGTCAAACAAAATTTCTTCGGTGCAAAGATACAATTATTCCGAGATTTGACAAAAAAAGCTTGTCCTTACTTTTGATACGGGTATAGAAAATCCCATGCACCGAAGGGGCACATGGGATGTGGGCTAAATGATGATAGATAAATCAATTACAAAAACCAAAGGTTGTTTTTGCCGAAAGATGGGAGTTCTACACTGGTGAAGTGAGGAACAATTTCGGCAACCATTTCGGGATATTTGATGGTTATGGGCAAGTTCTTCTGTTTGACTGATTTCCAATAGATGCGACTGAATTTATAAACCTGATTCAAAAGAGCTTTCACTTCTCCCATATCCATGTCAACGACTTCATTTTGTTCGATTTTGGAGAGCCTGACACGAATAGGGAAAAGCATGTCGCAATTCTGATTATTGTAATAACGAGAGTTGTTGTAAAGCAAAAACTGATTGTGGCGGATTTTGAGGATGGTGCCGCTCAAAGGCATGAGTCCCGTTTGGTTTTCGTCGAACATTACTATATCACTTGTCTCGGTTTTGTTGATAGTGACAACATAAATGGGGATGTTGAAACCAAGTGTGTTCAACATGTCAGTGATAGGCTTTGCCTCGCGCTCACTCATTGTCTTGTAATAATGGATGATGAGCCGTTTGGGGTATTGTTCCTGATTTTGAACAACAAAATAGCCAATAGCTTTGCGGATGTCGGCCACAAGATGTTCAAGGTCGTTGTCGCGGTAGCAATCGAAGTTGCGGAACAAGCCATCGTTGCCGAAACAGAAAGCACTTCCCACATATCGCGCACCTACTTGTTCTGAACGGAAAGCACCGACACCTACGATGAGGTCGGAATTGGTATGGGTGCTGTTCAACAGCCAAGGTATGCCACCAATCTTGCCCAAAAGAGCCGTGGCTATATTGGCCAAATGAAATTTGAACTTATTGTCGGCCGGACGGTCTTTGTAAATGACCTGCGAAGTGATACTCCAGTTGAGCAGTACTTCTTTCAATTTGAAATACAAATTGTGGTTGGGGTTGTACACATCATCGCGAGAAACAGGGCTTACATAGATGGCAACATAGTAAGCACCTTCGACAAATTTCTTATTTCGCAATTGTTCTTGAATCTCTTCAATCGCAGTTGAGGTATTCTTGAAATAGATGCTGCCGTTGGGTTCGGTATTGAACTCTTGTTTGATGAAAATAGAGAGCTTGGGGAAAGAGGCGAAACCCCTCATAAAAACCTCATACAGCTTTTTGCAAATGGAAACATCAGACTCATGGGCAATAAAGAAAAACTTGACCTTCGGTTTTGCAGTAGGTTGGTAAGGGCCATGGTTCATCAATCCACCGTAAGGGTCGAAGCCAGTATTACCATTGGCGAAACGCAAAATATTGGAGCCTTTTGAGACGCATGAGATTCTGTCGTTGGGAACTTCGAGCAATTCGGAAGAGGTGGAGAATAGTGCCTGAAAGTCGGGAGTAAGGATGTGCTGGTTGATGAAGCGGAGAATATGGTCACGAGTAGTGGTATAACGGTCGGTATTGCGTGTGCGGATTTCGGAGATACCCAATTCTATTGACAGTTCGCGATTGATAACTGGATAAATACTGGTGATATTCTGTTTCTGTTCGGGTGACAAATGCTTGTGTTTCACAACCTCACCGCCAGCCACCACACGATAGCTTTCGGTTCTCAAATCAAGGGAATCGATGGCTGTGTTGTAAACCAACGAAGATCCATTGAAAGAAACAAGCAATTCCCAACCTGAAGTAAAGTTGGCATGAACGGGCACAAGGGAGAAACGGTCATACTCGGTTGCGTTGGGATTACTCTGACTCGCTTTTTTCACCCAAATTTCAACATTATCCACTTTATCGGTCGCGACAATAGTTGATTTCTTGAAATAGAGATAAAGCTGTTGGCTGATAATGTGTTTAGCTATTCGTAATGACTCATCCAAATGGATTTCTGCTTCATAGGAATTGCCTTGGCAATGGTGAGGATGGGTTAGGGAAAAGAATAGCCATTGAACATCAGACAACTCTTGATGCTGTTCCCATAATTGCGGAAACTCTTCCGGGAAGACGATTTCGGGATGGGATTCTCTCTTTTTGTCTGAGAACAATTGAAGCGTTACGGTACGCTGCTTTGGTTGGAGTGTTAAGTAGTTGATTATCATTGGCGGGGAATTATAAATATAAGCTGCAAAGGTACAACAATTAATGCGAAAGAGCTGGAAATCTGAAGAAATTAATGCAACAAAAAAAGCCCCGTATTTCAGGGGCTTTTGAAAGGTGCAAAATTAACTCTGTTTTAGATACTTGTTTTGTGCCTCATGCAGTATTAATCCCTGCTTTTTGAAAGCCGCAATGAATTTCTCTGCGGTCTTCGGTGGGATGCCGATGCGCTGTGCAACGGAAACATAAATGCTTCTGTCGAACTGGACAGGCAAGGCATCGAGGAAACGCTGACGCAGTAGTGTGGACTGCCGCGAAGGATTGAGTGGTGTGTCCTTGGGAAACTCCTGAAACACACGGGAAGCGTGTTGTATGAGGACACGGATGATGGCGATGGCTGTGTTGAAATCATCGTCTTCACACATTAGCGGATTAGGCACCTCACCAAACTCATGGATGCGGAGGACGGTGAGGATCATTGCTATTCGGAAAGTGATTAGACCGAGCCGACGCACGGAGGCGAGGAAGTCGTAGCCCAAGACCTTGACATAGCCATCCTGAATCTCTTGGAATAAAGCGTGGAACTGCTGTCGCTGCGAAGCAGTGACGCAAAACATCAAAGCTGGACTTTCCAAGAGAATCTGGTATAGATTATAGTAATCCTTGCCCAGTTGTCGGAAATAATCGTCAATGGGTGTCTGGTCTTGGTGGGCAAAGACATCGTGCCATTCCAAATCCACATTGAGGCAGTAGAAAATGAAACGGCTGAAAAGGCCGTTTTCAGCATCGGGGATGAGGCTTTGGATTTGGCGCGGAGTGCCGGACAAGAGTGCAGACAGACGAGGTTTCTTGATTTCGGCGTATTCGTCATCCTTGACACGGCTGTAGGTGATACATTCGTGGTGGAACGCTTTGCGGAAGCCATCAGAATAGTTGCCGTAGTCGGACTTGAAGGCGTTGACCAGCGTATCACCTTCGGTCTCAAACATGATGCCCGTCTCGCCGTTGTCCTTCAAGGTCTTGTAGAACTTGGTGGAACTGGTGTTGGCAGGGATGAAAAGGACGCGCCGAGGCGGTTTTTGAGGCTGCTCACAACCGTCTTTGTTGCGGGCATATTCAGACAATCGGTTTTGATAATCGGCCATTTCTGCCTCGTAGATAGCGGTAAGGCGGTCGTGGACAGGTTGAACGATATGGCGGCACAGCGAAAGTCGCCCTTTGCCAGCGGATGCCTGAGCGGTGACGAACAAGAAGAGATTGGGAAAGACTTCGCGGTCGTCGTAGAGACCATAGACATTAGGCATACAGGCCGAAATGACTGTAAGTGTGCCGAGGATGAGCATGTCCGCATCCTGATGCGAGTTGGCCTTGGCCACGACATTCTTCAGGAAAAGCGGCAGTTGCTCGCTGACCTTATCGGAGAAAGTGGGCATGGCAATCTGTTCAAGGGTGTCGGTCATATCCTCTGTTTCCGCTGTTTCCCCAATGGAGGATTTGGAGGAAGTGGAGGAAGACTCACCTTGAACCACTCTCGGAGGGGAGCAAGACTCCCCCGCCCTACGGGCACCCCCTCTCAGAGGGGGACGGATGCCGTGTTGCTGGGCGATGTGGAAGAGTGAACGCGGTGTAATGCCTGAGCCACGGGAGCGAAGACAAGCGGAGTATTGTCTGTCGGCTTCGGCATGGTCGTAGTCAGCATTGAAGCGACTGAGACGATGGAAGAAGTCGCGGCCATCTTCGCCCAAGGCTTCGACGAGGGCAAAGCCGATGTCGCGCCAATTATCGTAACCAGCAGTGATGTCAATAGCTGATGCCTCAACTTGTTCGACAAGAGACTGGATGTCGGCGGCCACATCATCCGTAGGGATGAAAGTGGCTGTCGGTGCTTGTATTGGTGGTGTTGTGGTTTTCTCCTTTTGGAGGAAATCACCTGGATTAAACTTTTTCTTTGCCATGGCTGTTTAAGTATTCGGGGTTGATGTATGCGTGTGGGTCGTATGGCAAGAAACAGGCGCGACAAACATCGCTGCCTGACTTGTCGATTTGAACGCTGTAGGTCTGCAAGATATGCTTGGCTACTGCTTCGAAATACTCACCGTGTGAATACTCGGCAAGGTCAATAGAGATAATCCATTTGAGACCGTCGCCAGAAGGACTGCGAAACATAAGCTGCGTATCGAAATATTCATCAAAGAGCAACTGCTGGCGTAGCCCTTCAGGGTCGGGCAAGTGGTCGAAGTCGATGCACATCAAGCCTGAGTGCTGGACGAGAGCGTTAGCGTTTCGTTTGGTGAATATGCCTGAGAAGCAGCAAAAGTCGAAGCAATTCATCTTGAAGCGTTTCGCTTGGGTCTTATCCGTGATAGCGCGAAGGTCGGCGGTTCGCTTTTGAGCGAACTTGCCGATGATGTAGAGGTAGGCATCAAACAGGGTGATGGACTTGTAGGGTGTGGTGCTGGTGACGGGAGCACGGAAGAAGGAGAACATTGGTGCCGTTGGAGGGCAGACACACGGGTCTGCCCCTACGGATTCGGGGACAATGTTCGTGATTTCGTTATCCATGCTTTCGTTCTTACGACAGATGTGCAGGTCTTCTTCCAGTTTGGCCAAGAGGTCGTCATCTGTAAGATGGTAGTGTTGCTCGGCGAAGGTGAAGGCATCGCCGTCGGGGATGGTGCCGGATGTGTCGTGATGACGGGCAAGCTCATCGGAGAGAGGGTCATCAGGATTGGTTTTCTCAATCCAAATGTGTAGGTTGGCTTCGCCGTTGGCGAAGGGGTTGCGGCACAAGCCGCAATCCCTGCCAACGAGGTGAAGCACGGTTTCATTAGGATAGTACACACGCATGATGTGTGCGTAGATGCCTAAGCCGTAGTGGGTAGCATTCAACAAATCAATCTTCATCATGGCGTTTCGTTTTTGGGAGAGTTGTGTAATTGTCGTTGAGCAATTTCTCCACATCACGGCGGAGATAGTAGATTTTATTGTTGATACGGGTGTACGGCAAGGTGCCGTTGGAGCGGAGCGTCTGGAGGGTGCGCAAGCTTATATGAAGCGTGAGCATGACAACCTGGTTGTCAATCCAGTCGGTTAGGTCGTTATGCGTGTTATCGTTATGCGTACTAACGACTTGCTGGCCTACGGCTTCCAATAGGGCTTGGATGCAGGGGCATTTCACAAGATTACGACCAACAGGATTGGAAGGGTCTGCGGCCAACTCTGCAATGATTTGGGCAATGGTTTTAGGGGTGCTCATAGTTGGCCTCCTTTCTTGGCTTGATAGTCGCGAAGAGCCTGAGCACGGACTTGCACCAGAGTTTGGTGCTGGTCGGCAAGAAGCCATTGGTCAATTTCTGACTTCAGGAACTGGAGCTTCTTCCCTTTCTTATGATAAGGGATGGTGTGCTGGCCAATCCACCCGTAAACCGTCTGTTTGGCTGGACGGTCGGGCAGGTAGGCGCATAGTTCCTCAAGGTTGAACCAGCGGTCAGTGGGTTCGACGGCGGTAGCCGTTTGGTTGCTGAGCAAGGTTTCCAATTTTTCCACCTTGCCGATGAGATATGCCAAGGCTTGCGGCATATCGTTGAATGAAATTTCTGTGAACATAATCTTATAGAAATTTCGGCAGTTTGGCTTTCAAGTGTGCCAATAACAAGAAAACCGCTACTCCAACGGGAATAACGGTCGCAAAAAGATTGGGGTTATTTGGGGCGGATTTTCCCCAAATTATGGTTATTTATATCCCAAAAAATGGGATAATTTGGGTTGTTATTGTAAATCAGAGATTTACAACAGAAGATTTTGATAATCTTCTTCTACCTGTTGAATGAAGCTTGGGGAATTATATATAGCAGGGTTTTCCGTGGACTGTGGATTGAGAATGTTATAGTTACCCTTAATTATTCGATATGATTTTTGTAATGCCCGTCCAACATGCTTGAATGAATTCTCTTTGTTCATATTGTACTTGCGCTTTAGATGGTCAAAATAACCAATATGTTTGAGCATTACAACGGAATAGCCGACAGGATTTTCAATAATCAAGTGTATAAGTTTTGACTGTTGTTTTTTGTTCAAAGACTTAACTTTTTCCAATTCGGCAAAGCTATATGTCTCGACTTCTTTAATAAAATGGTCATAGGTAGATTCAACAACCATTTTATCATACTCCTCTGAATTAGGCAAAGCGGAATCGACAGGTTTTTCTTCATGTGTTTGAGCGAGAGACAAAATGTAGGATTGATAGATAGTTGTTTCTTCTTCCGAAGGATAGGCCTGGACAACTTCGTACATCAATTCGTCGAATGGGAGATAATCGTTATTAGCAACAAGTAAATCGTCTGCCATTAGACATAAATCCACATATAAGCCTATCAGTTGGGTGCGCATAGTCATCAAAATCACCTCAGTAGAGGAAGAAAGGTCTTTGGCATAGCGTAAGACTTGCTTCAGCAAGTCCTTGACATCTGAACGAGTACTAATGTCTGATTTGTAAATTTCAGCATCACGGAACAGCGTTGCCTTTGCTCTTATTATCTCGGCTTTGACGATGTTTTGATAAAATTTCTCTTTGGGATTAGAAGGTGAGCCAAGAGGGAACGGAATTGTTTTATTGATGAAATCTGCATTGAGATGGGTATATCGGTCAGGTGCAATGGCACCAATATACACAGGCTTTTCTTCTTGGAAATTAAAGTCAATGTGCTTGCCAAGTGATGTGACGAATAGTTTTTCCAATGCTTCCAAGTTGTCAGGAGGATTATTGAATTTCATCGCCAAGTCACGGTGGCTTAACCCTAATTCCTGATTGGGTCTTAATACCCCATACATGATGCTTTGGATTATGGGCAGTTTCATTTGTTTTCCTCCTCGATATTTAATTTGTCAATGGTAATCACATTTGCGGCCTTTTCTTTCTTCTCATCCACGACTTTGGCATAGACCTGCGTGGTGCGGACATTGGTATGACCGAGCATTTTGCTGACGGTGTAAATATCGGTGCCGCCAGCGAGCTGTAAGGTGGCGAAGGTATGACGGAAGCAATGGAAGGTGATGTGACGAGTGATGCCAGCGGCCTCAATCCAACGCTTTAACGGCTTGGAAATCCATGATGGGTCGGGCAGGTCGGGGAAGACAAGCTGCTTGGGTTTGCCCGGCTTGCCGCATAACTGAAGGGCTTGCTCGGAAATGGGCATGTACTCAACGCCTTTTGTCTTTTGCTGGGTGAAATCGAGGTGATAGCTGTTGCCTTCTTTCTTGATTTCGCCCCATGTGAGTTTCTGAATATCGCAATGGCGAAGACCTGTAAGGGCAGAGAACAGGGCTGCGCGTTTCATTTCGGGCTGGTCACATGGTGTATTGGCCAAGATATTCAACTCTTCCAATGTGAGATGCTCACGGCGGCGTTCCTCGCCTGAGATGCCTTTGGTGGCGGCTGATATGTCGGTCATTAAATAGCCATCGACGAAGGCCATCTTCAACGCTGCCTTGAAGATGCTGAAATAGGTGGATGCGGTATTGGTGGAAATGGTGCCTGACTTATTGCCGCCCTGTGGGGCCGTAATCATGAACTGGCGGAAGCTCTCGATGTTCTTCGGGGTCATTTCGGAGAATGGCCAGGGATTGCCTTCCCTGAACAGCCCCAACAACACTCCGACACGGTTCCAATTCACGATGATGGATTGGGAACTCTTGGCGTGTGCTTTGGTATTGACCTTGTTAAAGTACTCGATGAAATCGCATTTCATCTTCTGGTTGAGCTCGTTCTGCTCGGCCTCTATGTCGGTGAAGATGTCGGCATTGTCGTATTCGCGCTGACGCTGCTTGCGGATTTCGTCGGCATAGACACAGGAGATCATATCGGCTTCGCTCTTACACTGGATAACGCCATTGGCATCGCGCTTTGGCTTGTAGGTCTTGCTGGTCTCAGTAGTGCGAGCCGTGCGCGACTTGTCCCAGATGGGTGTGGTAATGGTGCGATTCAGGGCTTCGATGATGCGCTTGGTCTTGCCTCCTTCAAAGACGGGATAGGATTCAAGAATGAGATACCATTCGTTGTGATACTCCGACTTGCGGAGCTTGACGGTGCATTTGGTCTTGGCGAGTTTCTTTTTCATGCGTTCACGGATTTGAAGAGTTTGTCGATTTCAACCTTGGGGACATAGACATAGTTGCCACGCTGACAAGTGGGAATGCTCATCTTGCGGATGGCTTTGTAAACGGTGGATTCACATACACCATAGAGGTCTGTTATCTGGCCGACGGTGTAGCAGTCGGATTCATCAAATTTGTAATTGACCTGCTTGGGCTGCTCGGCCTGAACAGGACTGGCATCGACGAGGGGAAACATGGATTCGAGATGCGCCCTGCTGATGCGGGTGAGTCGCTCCCCGATGTTGATGGCGGGGATGGTGCCTTTCCTGATGAGGCGATAGAGGGAGTCGCGAGAAACACCGAAGAGGGCAACGGCCTCGGGGACGGAGATGTAAGGTCGGCTTTCCGGGATCTTGGCGGCTTGTTCTTTGCGCTGCTGTTCCTTCTTCTCTTCGCGCTTCTTGATGCGGTAGGCTGCGCATGTGCAGTTTTTGGAACAATACCAAGAAGAGACGGTCTTGGCGAAGAAGGGCTTGCCACAGACTTTGCATTTGCGTTCGATTTTGTACTTACTTGCTGGCATAATATCGCTGGGTTTTATTGTAGATTAGTCGTGATAAGTATGAATAAGTTGCACTTTATCGCTCATTAAGTCGCGTTGCAAATATGTTGCAAATATACAATAAAAATCCGATATACAAGCATAAATATCGAAAAAAATCGCAAATAAAAAAAGGTGTAACTTATTGGGTTACACCTTTTTACTTTTGGATGATTATTTTTGGTGGTTATCTTTATTTTACCTCCTCGAAGTCCGCATCCGTGACAGTATCATCACCGCCGCCGTTCTGCGGGCCTTGGTTCGGGTTACCGCCTTGGAAGCCGCCCATGTTGTTCGGGTCGAAGCCGCCTTGCGGGCCGCCTTGGGCACCAGCGTTCTTGTACATCTCTTCGCTGGCCTTCTGCCACATGGCGTTCATCTCGTTCATGGCAGCATCGATGCCGGCGATATCTTGAGCCTGATGAGCCGTCTTCAGCTTGCCGAGGGCAGCCTCGATTTCAGCCTTCTTGTCGGCAGGCAGCTTGTCGCCGTATTCCTTCAGCTGTTTTTCGGTCTGGAAGATGACGCTGTCGGCTTGGTTCAGCTTGTCGACACGCTCACGTTCCTTCTTGTCGGCTTCGGCGTTGGCCTGGGCTTCGTTCTTCATGCGCTCGATTTCAGCGTCGGTCAAGCCTGACGAGGCCTCGATGCGGATGCTCTGGGTCTTACCTGTGGCCTTGTCCTTAGCGCTCACGTTCAGGATACCGTTGGAGTCGATGTCGAAGGTGACTTCGATTTGCGGGATGCCACGCGGCGCAGGCGGGATGCTGTCGAGGATGAAACGGCCGATGGTCTTGTTCTGAGCAGCCATGGGACGCTCGCCTTGCAGCACGTGGATTTCCACCGAAGGCTGGTTGTCGGCAGCGGTCGAGAAGACCTCCGACTTGCGGGTCGGGATGGTGGTGTTGCTCTCGATGAGCTTGGTCATCACGCCACCGAGGGTCTCGATGCCGAGGCTCAACGGGGTCACGTCAAGCAGCAGCACGTCTTTCACTTCGCCGGTGAGCACGCCGCCTTGGATGGAGGCACCGATGGCCACCACTTCGTCGGGGTTGACGCCCTTCGAAGGCTCCTTCTTGAAGAAGTCGCGGACGATGTTCTGGATGGCAGGAATACGGGTCGAACCACCGACCAGGATGACATCGTCGATGTCGTTGACGGTCAAGCCAGCGTCTTGCAGGGCGCGACGGCAAGGCTCGATGGTGTCGTGAATCAGCTTGTCGGCCAGTTGCTCGAACTTGGCGCGGCTCAAGTTGCGGACCAAGTGTTGCGGGATGCCGTTCACAGGCATGATGTAAGGCAGATTAATTTCCGTTTCGCTCGAAGAGCTCAACTCAATCTTAGCCTTTTCGGCAGCTTCCTTCAGACGTTGCAGAGCCATCGGGTCCTTACGCAGGTCGATGCTATTGTCCTTCTGGAACTCTTCGGCCAACCAGTTGATGATGACTTCGTCGAAGTCGTCACCGCCGAGGTGGGTGTTACCGTTGGTGGACTTCACCTCGAACACGCCATCACCTAATTCAAGGATGGAGATATCGAAGGTGCCGCCGCCGAGGTCGTACACAGCGACTTTCACATCGTTCTTTTTCTTGTCCAAGCCGTAGGCCAAAGCAGCAGCCGTAGGCTCGTTGATGATACGGCGCACTTTCAGGCCGGCGATTTCGCCAGCTTCCTTGGTGGCCTGACGCTGGGCGTCGTTGAAGTAGGCCGGCACCGTGATAACAGCTTCCGTGACGGTCTGGCCGAGGAAGTCCTCAGCGGTCTTCTTCATCTTTTGCAGCACCATGGCAGAGATTTCCTGCGGGGTGTATTGCTTGCCGTCGATGTCGATACGAGGCGTGTTGTTGGGGCCTTGGATGACCTTGTAAGGCACACGGCGCATCTCGGCTTCGACCTTGTCATAGGTCTCGCCCATGAAACGCTTGATAGAGTAGACGGTACGCAGCGGGTTGGTGATGGCCTGACGTTTGGCAGGCTCGCCGACCTTACGCTCTCCGTTGTCGGTGAAGGCGACCACCGAAGGGGTGGTGCGGTGGCCTTCGCTGTTGGCGATGACGACAGGCTCGTTGCCTTCCATCACGGCCACGCATGAGTTGGTTGTACCTAAATCGATACCAATGATCTTTGACATTTTTCTGTTCTCCTATTTTTTATTTGTTACTTGTTTTGTTTTCCTTGTTTTGTTGCATATCAGAGCGCAACGGCCTGCTTTTGTCAATCTTTGTGCCAAAGGAAAAAACTGACAAAATGGCAAGATTGAAGCTTTTTTTGGACTATTTTAACCGCAAAAAACAATAATCTTGACATAATCTCGTTCTCACGAATGGTTTTTCCATAATTTTGCCCCCTTTTTAAACCCAAAATCAACCGCGATGAAGAAATTTCTTGCTTTTGTAATATTTCTCATACTTTCTGTCACTTCCTTCGCCCAGGAGAAAGGCACCTTTTTCCAAAAAATCAGGGATATTTTTATCATCCGCGACACCGTATTTGTCTACGCTGACTCGCTGGCTATGCCCCACGACACTATTGCGGATTTCGATGAGATGGAGCCTTCGGATGACGAAGACGTGGAAGGCGATGAGGAGGATGACCACGAAAGCTTTTCGGGAGGCATTCCCATGCCTATCGACACTATTGACACGGACGACAAGTTCCGCAAGGTGGTGCTGTTCGACGATAACACCTGGCTCTATTACAACATCGAGAAACCAGTGATTCCCGATTCCATGGACATGACCCATTGGAATCCCGACATCATCCATGTCACCGACGTGAGCCTGAACGACTTGCCCGAAGAAATTGAGATTCGGTTGATCGACTCGGTCCACGGCTATTGCATCCCGCACCCTGGGCCGGTGCATTCCACGTTTAAATACCGCAAAAAACGTCCCCACAAGGGCGTCGACATCAGCCTCACCACGGGCGACGCCATCTATTCCGCTTTTGACGGCATCGTGCGTGCGGTCATGCCTACGCGCATGTCGGGCGGCTATGGCAATGTGGTCGTCATCAGGCATGTCAATGGTTTGGAGACCTATTACGGCCACCTTTCGCAATACATCGTCGAAAGTGGCGACATCGTCCGTGCTGGCGAGTTGATTGGCTACGGTGGCTCCACGGGACGCTCCACGGGACCGCACCTGCATTTCGAGACCCGCTACATGGGTCAGGCCTTCGACCCTGAGCGCGTCTTCGACTTTCAAAGCGGCATCATACGCGACTCGGTGCTTGTGCTGAAGAAGCATTATTTCAATTGCAACTCGCACTACGGCCAATCCGATGCACAGTCGTATGCGGCCTCGAAGAAGGCTCCGACGAGTTCGGGAAGTTCAGGCAGTTCGGGTAAGGTATATTATAAGGTGAAGTCGGGCGACACGCTAAGCAAGATTGCCAAGCGTCACGGCACCACGGTCTCGAAGCTTTGCCAACTGAACGGCATCAAGCAGACCAAAACGCTGCAAATCGGGCAAAAGCTCAGAGTGAAATGACACAAAAAAAGCGAGGTTTGAGCCTCGCTTTTTTTCGTTTAAGCTTACATCCAAGCCTCAACATCCTTCAATTGCAATGCGGGAATGTCGAGTTTGTTCTTTTTTCTTAAGCCGTTCAGTTTCTCGCGCAAGGTGGAAGGTTTCTCGGCCTGCAGCTGCTCGATGGTGTTGTAGCCATTGGTGAGCAACAACGTCGCCCAGGTCTCGGCCATACCCAAGGCCATGAAGTCCTCTTTGGTGGCGTTCTTCACGACCTTTTCGGGACGCATCATCGGGAATAGAAGCACTTCTTGGATGGTGGTTTGACCTGTGAGCAGCATCACGAAACGGTCAATGCCGATGCCCATGCCAGAGGTCGGAGGCATACCGTATTCGAGGGCGCGGAGGAAGTCGTTGTCGATGACCATGGCCTCGTCGTCGCCACGGCCAGCCAGTTTCATCTGTTCCTCGAAGCGGTTACGCTGGTCGATGGGGTCGTTCAGCTCGGTGTAGGCGTTGGCTAACTCTTTGCCGTTCACCATTAATTCAAAGCGCTCAGTCAGTTCGGGGTTGTTGCGGTGACGTTTGCAGAGCGGCGACATCTCAACGGGATAGTCGGTGATGAAAGTCGGTTGGATGTAAGTGCCTTCGCACTTCTCGCCAAAGATTTCGTCAATCAGCTTGCCCTTGCCCATGGAGGCGTCCACCTCGATACCGAGTTGATTGCACACGTCGCGCAGCTGAGCCTCGTCCATGCCTGTGATGTCGATACCCGTTTTCTCCTTGATGGAATCAATCATGGTGATGCGCTTGAAGGGACGCTTGAAGCAGATTTCGTTGTCGCCAACTTTCACGGTATTAGTACCTAACACCTCCGTGACGGCGTGCTCAATCATGGCTTCGGTGTAATCCATCATCCACAAGTAATCCTTGTAGGCCACGTATATTTCCAGACCCGTGAACTCGGGGTTGTGGGTGCGGTCCATGCCCTCGTTGCGGAAGTTGCGCGAGAACTCATACACGCCCTCGAAGCCGCCCACGATGAGGCGCTTCAGGTAAAGTTCGTCGGCAATGCGCAAATACATCGGAATGTCCAAGGCGTTGTGGTGCGTAATGAAGGGACGCGCCGTGGCACCGCCCGGAATGGCTTGCAGCACAGGCGTCTCCACCTCCAGGTAACCGCTCTCGTTGAAGAAACGGCGAATGCTGTCGATGATACGGGTGCGGGTGATGAAGATGTCCTTCACCTTGTCGTTCACCACAAGGTCGACGTAACGCATACGGTAGCGCAACTCGGGGTCGTTGAATTCGTAGTACTTCACGCCGTCCTTCTCCTTCACGATGGGCAGCGGGCGCAATGACTTGCTCAGCACTGTCAGTTCCTTCACGTGGACGGAGATTTCGCCCATCTGCGTGCGGAAGGCGAAGCCTTTCACGCCGATGAAGTCGCCGATGTCTAAAAGGCGTTTGAACACCGTGTTATATAAGGTCTTGTCCTCCTCGGGGCAGATCTCGTCGCGCTTGATATACAGCTGGATGCGACCTTTCGAGTCCTGCAGTTCGCAGAACGAGGCGGCACCCATGATGCGGCGGCTCATGATACGGCCTGCGAGGGTGACTTCCTGGAATTGGTCGGGGTTATTGTCGTCGAATTGTTCCAAAATCTCCGTCGTGAACACGTTCACCGGGAACGCTGCCTGTGGATACGGATTGATGCCGAGCTTATAGAGTTCGGCCAACGAATTTCTTCTGATTTGTTCCTGTTCGCTTAACATGATGCGTTGAAATTTTGTGCAAAAGTACGGTTTAATTCATTATGAATACCAACCAACGGGGAAATATTGTAATTTTGCTCTCCGAAACCAACCGCTATGCAGTTCAAAAACGTCATCGGCCAATCCGCAGTCAAGCAAAGGCTCATCCAGAGTGTGAGGGAAAACCATGTCTCTCATGCACAGCTCTTTTTGGGACCTGCCGGATGCGGGAAGCTGCCTTTGGCGTTGGCATACGCACAATATATCCTTTGCCCGAATCGGACGGAAACCGACAGTTGCGGCGTGTGTCCCACCTGCCAAAAGATGCAGAAACTGGTGCATCCCGACCTGCATTTTGTGGTGCCAACCGCCAACACAAAAAAGGTGAAAAGCAACCCAGAATCAGATTTGTTTATGGAAGAATGGCGTGAATATGTCATTCAAAATCAGGGTTATGTGGACACTTCGAGTTGGTATAGTTTCCTTGATGTGGAGAACAAGCAGGGCTACATGTCAGTGCGTGACGCAGCTTCGTTGCTACGCAAATTGAGCATGAAGTCCTACGAGGGCGACTACAAAATCGCCATCATTTGGATGGCGGAAAAGATGCGCACCGACACGGCCAACAAACTGCTGAAACTCCTTGAAGAACCGCCCGAGAAGACCGTTTTTCTCCTTATCGCTGAGGATGCTGAAGAACTGTTGGCTACCATCAAGTCGAGGACGGCCTTGGTCAAAATCCCGGCTCTCGATACGGCCTCCATTGAAATGGCTTTGCAACAACGCTTTGGCTGCGACCCACAGCAGGCCCATGATGCGGCCATGGTTTCTGAAGGCAACTGGATGGTGGCCAGTCAATCGTTCAAGGACTTTGAAGACCATAAGTTTTTCTTCACGACCTTCCAGCAATGGATGCGCCTCTGTTTCCGTGCTGCCTATTCCGAACTGATTGATTTCTCCAGTAACATCAAGACAATCGGTCGCGAAAAGCAGAAGGAATTGTTGGATTACGGCATACGCATTATTCGCAACTCGCTGTTGTTCAACAACAACCTTGCAGAAATTGTCATGCTTCCCGATGACGAAAAGACTTTCAACTCGAAGTTTGCGCCTTTCGTCAATCCGGCTAATTTAGTGCAGATCGCCGAACTTTTCGACGAAGCCATCCGCCACATTGAGCGCAACGGCAACGCGCAAATCGTTTTCACGGATGTGGGGTTCAAGATGGTGGCTCTGTTGAAAAAGAAATGAATTCCTATTGGAAAAAACCTTATTTTTGCCCCAATCAAATTAAAACATCATGATTCGATCGATGACTGGCTACGGCATTGCCGAGCAAACTTATAACGCAAAGAAAATCGTTATTGAGGTCAAGACGCTGAACAGCAAGCAGATAGACCTCTCCTTAAAAATCCCGAACGAGCTTCGTTTCGTCGAATTGGACTTTCGCAACCGCATTGGTGCCAAGCTGCAACGTGGCAAAATCGACACGGTGATTACCATCACTGACACCGATTTGGCGCAGACTTACCACATAGACCCTGACATTGTGAAGGCTTACAAGTCGCAAATCGAGGCGATTTCAGCCCAACTCGGCATCGCGCCCGCCGTTGACGAAGCCAACATCCTGTTCAGAATGCCAGGCATTTTCAATGTTGCGGCGGAGAACTACGATGAGGCTTTCGTGGCCAAGGTCGGCGAGACGCTCGACCAAGCCCTTGACATGGTGGACGGCTTCCGCATCCAAGAAGGCCAGACCTTAAAGAAGGACTTGTTGCATCGCGTCGAGCTGATTCTCAACCTTTTGGGACAAGTGGAGCCTTACGAAAAGAGCCGCCATGAGGTCATCAAGCAGCGCCTGACGAAGAACCTCGCCGAACTGACTACAGCAGGCCAATATGACGAGAACCGTTTCGAGCAGGAACTGATTTATTATCTTGAGAAACTGGACATTACCGAAGAAAAAGTGCGCCTGCGCCAGCATTGCAACTACTTCAATGAAAGCTGCGACGACGACCAAGCCGGCAAGAAACTCGGCTTCATCGCGCAAGAGATGGGCCGCGAAATCAACACCTTAGGCTCGAAGGCTAACGAGGTGAGCATCCAGAAACTGGTCGTGCAGATGAAGGATGAATTGGAGAAGATTAAGGAACAAGTGTGTAATATTTTGTAATGGCTTCTGGCCTTTAGCCTTTGGCTTCTGGCAGCTTCACGAAAAAGATGAACTTCAAAACATAGTCTAAGCTGCCAGAATCCAAGAGCAAGGGGCCAGTAGCAAAAGAAAACAACTATGAAAAAAGGTAAACTTCTGATTTTCAGTGCCCCGTCGGGTTCGGGAAAGACTACATTGTTGAACCACGTCATGGCCAACATCCCTGAGATGGCGTTTTCTGTTTCGGCCACCACACGTCCACCGCGCGGCGAGGAGGTAAACGGCCGTGAATATTATTTCCTCAGCATGGAAGAGTTCAAACAGCGCGTCGAGAACGGCGAGTTCCTCGAATGGGAGGAGGTCTATCCGGGCCGCTGCTACGGCACTTTGCTTTCCGTTGTGGAGCAAATGCAGGAAGACGGCAAGCACGTGGCCTTCGACGTGGACGTGTGCGGCGGCGTGAACATCAAAAACCATTACGGTGAACAAGCCTTGTCCGTCTTCATCCAAGCGCCGTCCATCGAGGTGCTGAGGGAAAGGTTAGTCAAGCGTGGCACCGATGCGATGGAAGAAATCGAGAGCCGCCTCGCCAAAGCCGCATGGGAGACCGAGTTCGCACAAGGCAAGTTCGACCGCACCATTATCAATGACGACCTCGAGACCGCCAAGCGCGAAATCCTCGAAGTCGTGCAAGCCTTCATTGAAGATAACCCTTCGCAAGTCACTGAGCCTGCCGAAGCGCCCATAGTCCCGTAGTCAAAAGAATCATGAGAAAAGTCGGCATTTATTCCGGTTCGTTCAATCCCATCCATCACGGCCATGTGATGTTGGCGAATTATTTGGTCGAGTTTTCCGACTTGGACGAACTATGGTTTGTGGTCACACCGCAAAATCCACTAAAACAGAAAGCCGAGCTTTTGGACGATGCCGAGCGCTTGAAAATGGTGCAATTGGCCGTCGATGGCGACCCGCGTTTCCATGTCAGCGACATCGAAATGCACCTGCCCCGACCTTCCTACACCATCAACACCTTGACGGCCTTGTCAGAACAACATCCTGACTGTCAGTTTGTTTTCATCTGCGGCATGGACAGCCTGCAAAACCTGACCCGTTGGTACCAATACCAAAACATTCTCGACAACTACAAGCTGCTCGTGTTTCCCCGCGAAGGCTATGATGGGGGAGAATTGGCAAATCATCCCTCCGTCACCATCTTGAAAACGCCCATTTTGGAGATTTCGTCCACCTTCATTCGCCAGTGCATCAAGGAAGGCCGCGATGTGCGGCATTTTGTGCCAGAGAAGGTGTTTTGTTATTTGCAACAAAGGGATTTCTACAAGTAATATTGGTTACTCCTTCACTAGCTTGATAGTGCTTGTGCCAGCTTCGCTTGAGATGCGGGCCATGTAGATTCCCTTGGCAAAACTGCTGAGGTCGAGTTCGGCATGGCCTTCACGCAAGGATGCCACGGCCATTTGCTTGCCTAGCATGTCAAAAACCGTGACTTCACCCTCGGAGACATTGGCCTCAATCGTAACCTTGCCATGAGTGGGATTGGGGCTGACCACGGCCTCAACCGACGGGGCTTCGCCAATGCCAACACTGTCATCGTTGCCCACCCATACATCATCGACATACACGCCATCGGCATCATTCGATTTGCCCATGAAAGCGATGAGATAAGCGGCTGAGGCTTCGGGCAGGGCAAGGGTGACGGTCTCCCAGTCCTCGCAAGCATAGGTGTAGTTTCCGAGGAGATGCCAATAATCGTCAATCGAAGTGGCATACCATACCGAAAGTTCATCGACCCACTGTCCCAGTGAGCGTTGTCTGTGCTTGAAAGTAAGAATCGGGTCGGTTACGGAGGTGATGTCTAATGGAGCCGAAACGAGCATGGCCTCCTCGCCCAACCAGATGAAGAAAGCCGTGTTGTTGAGGATAAGATAGCCGGGGTCAACCACCCAACCGTCGTTGCCGGAGAGGATTTCGCTTTGCCAGCACACGAATTCCTCTGAGGCCTCGAAATCATCGAAATATGGCACTTCATCCGTCACGGTGATCACGTCGCACAGCGTCTTGAACGTCGTCGGCTGCGACCATTCTGACTCCACTCCACCGCCACAGTTGGCCTTGATGCGGAAGGTGTAGTCGGTCTGAGGCTCCAGTCCCTCCATGAGATAAGGCTGGGCATCGACAGTCCTTGTGTTGCCGTTCAATTCCATCGTCCAGCTCTCTTCGTCGCCCGTCGCCGACCATCCAAGTAGGGCCGAAAACGCCGTGATTTCCGTGGCTTGCAAGTTCACTGGACGGGCACAACCGCCTGCAGTGGCAATCTCAATATCGTCGATGAAGATGTAGAATCCGCCATTGCTGTGGCCCAAAAACGAGACCTGGAAAGTGGCCGACAGGTCATCCAAGGTGAAAAGCTCATCATAGGTATTCGTCCAGTCACTGAAGCTATAACTGCCGAGTTGATGCCATGTGTCAGACGGCGAGGTGCGGTAACTCACCACGAGTTCGTCGGCATCATAAAGACCCATCATAGCGTAACTGAAGCTGAAAGTGGCGCTGCTGCTTCCCGTGAGGTCAAAAGTGGGTGAGACCAATCGCGCCTCGTCACCAGCTGAAGCGTTTTGGAAGGCCACCAAAGTGGTTCCAGAGCCACCCATCACCGCCCAAGTTGCGGAGCTTGTCGTCTCCACCGTCCAACATTCCATCTGCCCCGATTCGAAGTCCTCAATGTAGGATTGGCCTGGGGCGATGGGGATGACACATTGTGCGGTTGCGGTAGCCGCGATAGAAAAGATGGCCATTACTGTGGCCAATAGTGTTTTTGTAAAGTTGTGTTTGTTTTTCATGGTATTTTTATTTTGATAATGAATAATTTACGGTGCAAAGATAAATAATTCTTTTAATGCAACTTTTTCCCAAAATAATACTGCCCCTTCCCGACGGTAGCCTTGCCATATTGTATGGCATTCACGGGACAATGGTGATAGCAGGCCATGCACATCGTGCAGTGGCCATTCCATTTCGGGCGGTCATTTTCGAGGATGATATTCTTTAAAGGGCAGATTTCCACGCATTTACCGCAATGGATACAAGCTTCGGTGGAATGGTATTTTGTGTCATCGGTGGCAAATCGGTTGAATCCAGGATTGATCAAATGGCTCTTCAGCCAAGCACCGCCGCCCATCTCGATTTTGGAAAAACATTCCTTGTTTTGCAGACGCGGAATATACTCCCTCAGAGAAGTTTCAGCACGGGCGATTTTTTGTTGTGCTTTCTCGTCGCTGTCTAGTTTGAAACCAGCCATGCCGATGTAAGTCTCAGGCATTTGCACACTGAAACAGGCCGATAGTTGCCAACCTTTTGTTTCCATGGCTTTGCGAAAGACCTTCTCAGTGTCGCCGCAATTGTCGCCGCAGGTGCAGGCAAAATAAGTATAAGGCAAGGTCCCTGAGCCTGTCGAAGGGCCGACTTTTATATTGAGTTTTTCAATAAAATCAAACACCAATTTCGGCGGTGCCCAAGAATAGATGGGGAACACAAAGCCTAAGCTTTCGCCTTCGGTCAATTCGTATTCGTAATGGTTCTCACGCGCCGCCTCGGGGATGAAAACCAATGTGTCGTTGAGACCCGCAGCAAGGGTCTCGGCGACAAAACGGCTGTTGCCGCAACCAGAAAAGTAAAATATCATGTCAATTGAATTTGATGCCGCAAAAATAGGTAGAATGTCGTACTTTTGCAAGCCAAAACAACGCTATGTCCAAAGATTCCATCAACCGTTCGATACTGAAACTGGCCGTCCCGAACATCATCAGCAACATCACCGTGCCGCTGTTGGGCTTGGTCGATATGGTGCTGATGGGACATCAGGACAGCATCGCCTACATTGGGGCCATTGGCTTGGGCGGCACCATCTTCAGCGTGATGTACTCCATTTTCAGTTTCATGCGGGCGGGTACCACGGGCTTCACGGCTCAGGCTTACGGTGCCAACGACCGCGCCGAGATGGCCTATTCGCTGTATCGTTCGCTTTGCATCGCGTTGATAGCCACCGTTTTGGTGCTTTCACTGCAAAACGCAGTGGAATGGCTGAGCATGAAGCTGTTGCATGGTAGTGAAGAAGTGTTGGCGCATACTGTCACCTATTTCCGCGTGCGCATTTGGGCGGCTCCGGCGGTACTTTGCCTTTATGCCTTCAACGGTTGGTATATCGGGATGCAAAACACCACTATCCCCATGACCATTGCCATCCTCACCAATGTGGTCAATATCGGGCTTAGTGTGTTGTTTGTCAATGGAATGGGTATGGGTGTCGCGGGTGTGGCTTTGGGTACGGTCATCGCGCAGTATTGTGGACTGGTTACGGCCATCATCTTCTTGTTCGCCAAGTTCCGGCATTATCTCATCCCCATCCGGCGGGTGATTCTGTTGCAAAGCGACAAACTGAAGCGCTTCTTCCAAGTCAATGCTGACTTCATGATTCGCAGCATCCTCTTGGTGTTGAGCATCGCTTACTTCAACAACCAGTCAGCCAAGCTCGGCGACGACATGCTGGCGGTGAATATGATTTTGATGCAGTTTTTCTACATCTTTTCCTATTTTACCGACGGTTTCGCCTACGCTGGCGAGGCCTTGGTGGGCCGTTTCACGGGTGCCCACGACCAAAAACAATTGCACCGCACCGTGAAACTCTTGCTGATATGGGGCTTCGTCATTGCTTTGCCATTCACCCTTTTGTATGCCCTTTTCCCCGACTGGTTCATCGGCCTCATCTCCGACCAGCCCGAAATCGCAGTGCAAGCCAAGCCGTATCACATTTATATGATTCTCATCCCACTCATCACCTTTGCGGCTTTCCTTTGGGACGGCATTTACATCGGCGCCACAGCTGCCCGCGCCATCCGCAACACCATGATTATATCGGCTTTGTGCGTGTTCTTGCCTGCCTCGTTGTTATTAATGCCGCATTTTGGCAACCACGGGTTGTGGATTGCTTTCCTATTGTTTATGGTGGCACGAGGTCTTAGCATGACCTTGATGGCGAAGCGGGCGGTGTATAACATGGCATAAAAAAAGCCCCGTTGCAAGAACGAGGCTTTTCATTTTAATTTTATTATGGTTTATTTCCTATACCGTGCCTCCAATTCAACGCGATACTTGTCCGCAATGGCCTTGGCCAAGGCGATACCATCACCTTGAGGCTCAGGGCTGAAGGTGCCAAGGCGTTCGCGCCACCATTGGCCCTCGTACTTGCAGATGCGGTCGTGGTAGGTCTTCTCGTCGAAGGGCTGTCCTGCCTCAATGGCGGCATCCACATCTTTGAAGAATTCCTTCCAGCGGTAGGCGTAATAGGTGGCGGTGAGGCCTGCCCAAGCGCGGCTGGCGTATTCGTTCAGCAAGGCATCCTCCTCGCCCCAGGTGGTGATGATGTTGCGGGCGTTGCTCTCGAAATAGTCCTTGTCCTCCTCCGTCGTGCCGATGGCGCGCGCGTCGCGAATCCAACGACCGACTAAGAAAGCGCTTTCGGTGGCCAAAATCGCGTCCGTGTCATCAAGGATGGAAGTCATCGTTTGCTCAATTTGGTGCAGTTTTTCGTAATTGCCTTCTGTATAGGCTTTCACGTAATCAGCGTATAGGTCGCTAAAGTAGTTGCCCAACAATTGCCTTGTGATGTTAACAACGTCAAAATGGCGTGTGCGGGTGTTGCAGTCGGCGGCAAGCAGCTCGTCCAAGGCATCCAACAAAGTGATATTGCTGTATTTGTAGGTCGGTGCGACATAATACTGGCGATATTCCTTAATGTCACCCATCGTCGGCCTCTGGTTGATGCGGACGGTCTGGCCCGGCGACGATACCTTATTATATACGCTGTCAGCCAACAGTTTCCATGCAGCGCGCATATTGGGATCTTCCTTGCCCGCGCGTTGGTCGGCGAGGCGTTCCACCCAAGCGTCCACGTCTTTGGTGAGCGGGTTGTCCCAAGCCTTCTCGAAGACGTATTCATACATGAAGGGGTTGCAGTCGAAGCCCTCCAAAGTGGAGCCGATGCCGATGAAGTTTTCGCCGCCCTTAGCAAAGGTACGCTCAATCCTAACATTCACAGTATCAAGGTTTCCAGCCAGCATGGAGTTGCCACCGAAGTTGCCAAGGTAGCACCAGATATAAGGCACGCCATAATAGGCATTGGTGCGCTCCCACACAGGTTGTCTTTCGCAATAGTAATCGAGCATGATGTGTCTGTCTATCGGCATGGAGGTAATGTAGGCCTCAATGCGGTTATCGACTTCCCAGTATTGGCGTTCGTTCCAGAAAAGCCATGCCATCTCCAACCATTTGGCATCAGGGTCGGCGGCCTCCAGCGACTCATAGACCTGACGGCTTACACGACCGAGGTATTCAGGCTCCCAGCTGGGCGGGATCATCTCATTGAAGATGTCGATGCCGTAGATGTGGTCAGTGCCGTAGAACTCGATTTCTTTCTCGATGAACTTCTTTTGAATCATGGGATACAACTCGCACTCGGGGTCGAGGAACTTGCACCAGCAAGTGCTGTCAAAGCCAGCCCAATCGCCTAAAGACGCCAAAGGTGCATCAGGATAGATGCGTTTGATGCAAGGCGGCACGTGCCCCGCAAAACCAGGCAGCACGGGCTTCATGTTAAGTTCGCGTTCGCGGGCCACAATCTGCTTTTGCAGTTCCTTTTGGTTCTCAAGCCACGACACGGGTAGCGGTCCGCCCCAGCGGTCGATGTTCTGCATACGGTGCCACGGCAGGTGCGCCGGACCAGTGAAGTAACTGCGTATTTCCTCGTCGGTGAGGCCGAGTTCGCTCCACACCTCATACCACACGCTCTCTTGTCCCGTGATGGCCAAAGGCAGGTTGATTCCGTTGAGCGCCATCCAGTCGATGAAATGCTCCCACTGCGACCAACCCCACCAAGGCATGGTATAGCCGTAGGTGCAGTAATTCAGGAAGAAACGGTCAGGGACGCGGGCACTCAAACTAACCTTTTCGGGTACTGCAGGCATAGTGGCGGGAATCTGCAAAGGCTCCTCTTGGAACCACGAATACTGCGCCAAGCAATAGTACTTCAGGTAGTGGTTCAGGCCGACGGCCATGCTGTTGGCGTTGTTTCCCCAGATGACGAGGTTCTTGCCTTTCGTCTCGATTTCAAAACGGTCGATAGTGTCGGGAAGTCGCTTAAGGACAATGTTTTGTGAATACTCAGGCACCACACGGTTCACCAATCCGCGCATGGCGACGACTTCAGGGTCGGTTTCTTTTTTCGTGCAGCCGACGCAAAGCACGAGGCCCATGAGGGCAAATAAGTAGAGTTTTTTCATTTGACAAAGGATTAAATTGAGGCAAAAGTACATTTTTTCTCCACAATTTTATTTGTTTTTTTCGAAAAATAGTATATTTGCAGCTCATTTAACCATTTAAAGTTGCGCCCGACACGAATTTAGGGAGAAGAAAATGAAGAAGATAACCAAAGTTTTGACCCTGTTGCTCTTTGTGGCATCAATGGTCTCCATGACGGCATGCAAGAAAGCCGACAAAGACCTTATCCTTGGCTCATGGAAATGCTCTAAGGCAACCATTACTGAATTTGGGATTTCCGCACCTTATCCGCCTGCTGTGGGCTTAGTGTGGGAGTTCAAAAGCGACGGAACGCTTATCGCTGATCTCGTCCCCGAACTTGACATTGATAACACTACGGCGAATTATGTCATCAGCGGCACTCAACTTCGTGTGAGTTACATTGACTTGGAAGGTGATATGGAGGTTGAATATTTCACAATCAGCGAATTAACAAATAGCAAACTTACACTCGTTGAAGTAGAAGACGAGTTTGATGACGATTATTTGACAATAGAATTTGTCAGACTGCAATAATTGTTGTCACATCACAAAACAAAACCCGCAGGAAAACCTCCTGCGGGTTTTGTTTTGTCGCAATCAACATTTTTCATTACCTTTGCCAAAAATTCATTGCCATGAGAAGCCGTCTCTTCATCATAGCTGTTTTCGGTCTTGCCCTCACTGCCTGCAAGAAATACGAACCGCAGGGCGGCGATACGCCCGCGCCAGTTTATCCTTCCTATCAAATCGGGGATTATTACCATAATGACACGCTGCAAGGCATTGTGTTCTATACGACTGCGGGCGGCTCCAGTGGATTGATGGTCAGCCTTGACGAATCCATGCTGCCATGGTGCGCTGCCGACCATATTAATGAGGAAACAGGAGCCACCAACCCCTACGATGGCTGGCACAACACCAATACCCTCATGGCTAATTATGATCTGAGCCATTATCCGGCCATCCAATGGAGTCATCGGAAAAACACATGGCATCTCGTGTATCATGACCAATGGCCCATCAGGCGCAAGCAATGGTATGTGCCATCGAGCGAAGAACTAAGCTATCTTCTTCAGAACCAACAGGCTGTGAATGCAACACTTCGCATCAAAGGGTATCCGACCTTAGAGGACAAGACGTATTGGTCAAGCACCGAAACAGGCACTCGGGCTGCAGCGGCAGGGCATGTGCAGAACAACGGAATCGTTATCAACGATTCGCTGAAAACGCAGGTGTTCTATGTTCGGGCAGTAAGGAGTTTTTGAAACCTCATTTCTTCGCCACGGGATCGCAGGTGAGGCCGATGCCGAGTTTCTTGAAGATTTTTTGGTCCACCTCGCTGAGCATCACCGTACTATGTACTTGACAACCTTTTAGTTGCGGCAGGCATTCTAAGGCTTTCTTGCAGTTTTCGTCCCAAAGGCTGAGCATTGAGAGCGCCACAAGTACCTCATCGGTGTGGAGGCGCGGGTTGTTGCCATGCAGGAAGTTGACCTTGGTCTTTTGAATCGGCTCAATCATGGCCTGCGGGATGAGTTTCACCTCGTGGTCGATGCCAGCCAAATGCTTGGTGGCATTGAGCAACAGGGCCGCGCTGGGACCAAGCAAAGCGCTGGTATGTGCGGTAATGATGGTGCCATCGGCCAACTCAACGGCAGCTGCTGCGGCACCTTCCTTTTCCTTGCGTTCCTTGGCAGCGATGGTGGTCTTGCGATCAGCGGTGGTGATTTTGGCCTGCTTCATCAACAAGGCGATTTTGTTCACCTCGTTTTCGGTACCTTTACCTTTGGCCAGATGGCACAAGGCGTCGTAATAGCGGCGGATGATTTCTTGCTTCGAGGCCTCGCAACAAACCTCGTCGTCGCAGAGGCAGTAGCCCACCATGTTGACACCCATGTCGGTCGGCGACTTGTAGGGATTCTCGCCGTAGATGCTTTCGAAAATGGCGTTTAGCACTGGGAAAATCTCAATGTCGCGATTGTAGTTGACGGCGGTTTTTCCGTAGGCTTCCAAATGGAATGGGTCGATCATGTTCACGTCGCTGAGGTCGGCAGTAGCGGCTTCGTAAGCCACATTGACAGGGTGCTTCAGCGGCAAGTTCCAGACGGGGAAGGTCTCAAACTTGGCGTAGCCCGCTTTGATGTTGCGCTTGTTTTCCTGATAGAGCTGGCTCAGGCAGACAGCCATCTTGCCGCTTCCTGGTCCGGGTGCCGTGACCACCACCAAGGGGCGGGTGGTCTCCACGTAGTCGTTGCGGCCAAAGCCTTCGTCGGAGTCGATGAGCGCCACATTGTTCGGATAGCCTTCGATGATGCGGTGGTAATACACTTTGATGCCCATGCGCTCCAAGCGTTTGCGATAGGCATCGGTGCTGGCTTGACCGTTGTAATGCGTGACCACAACCGAGTTCACCATGAAACCGCGGCTCATAAATTCCTCGCGGAGGCGTAGCACATCCACGTCGTAGGTGATGCCCAAGTCGCCGCGCACCTTGTTCTTCTCGATGTCGAGGGCGCTGATGACGATGATGATTTCAGCCACGTCGACCAACTGCAGCAGCATTTTCAGCTTGCTATCGGGCTGGAACCCCGGCAATACGCGACTGGCGTGGAAGTCGTCGAAGAGCTTGCCGCCAAATTCGAGATAAAGCTTGTCGCCGAACTTGGCGATGCGTTCCTTGATGTGTTCTGACTGGATTTTGAGGTATTTTTCGTTGTCGAACCCGTATTTTTTTGCGCTTTTCATGGTGCTTGAATCTTGAAATACGGGACGCAAAAGTACGTTTTTTTCGGAAACGCTTCAAAAAAAATGTTGATTATTGAATTTCGTTTTTTCAAAAAATGTACTTTTGCGCTTTTTAATACCTATCATTATGTGTGGAATTGTAGCATACGTCGGCCATCAAGAGGCCTATCCCATCTTGATTGAGGGACTAAAACGTCTTGAGTATCGTGGCTACGATAGTGCAGGTGTAGCCCTGCTGAATGAAGCCAATGAACTAAATGTCTATAAATCAAAAGGAAAGGTCTCTGACTTGGAGGCCTTTGCTTCTTCAAAGGATGTGAGCGGCCACATCGGCATCGCTCACACCCGCTGGGCCACCCACGGCGAGCCCAATCAGGTGAATGCTCACCCGCACCGTTCGCAGTCGGGAAATATCGCGCTGATTCACAACGGCATCATCGAGAACTACCTGAGCCTGCGCAAGGAATTGGAGAAACGCGGTTTCACCTTCCAATCCTCGACCGACACCGAAGTGCTGACCAACCTCATTGAGGACGTGCAGCAAAGCGAGCATGTAGACCTCTTTGAGGCCGTCCGCATCGCTTTGAACCACGTGATTGGTGCTTACGCTATCGCTATCGTGGAAAAAGGCCATCCCGACCAACTCATCGCAGCCCGCAAGGGCAGCCCGATGGTCATCGGCATTGGCCAAAACGAGTATTTCATCGCCTCCGACGCCACGCCTATCGTGGGTCGTACGCAAAAGGTGGTTTACCTTGAAGATGAGCAAGTTGTGCGCATCAAATTGGGCGAGGAGTTGCACATCAAGACCATCCAAGACGTGGAAGCCATTCCTTATGTCCAGGAGCTGAAAATGAACCTCGACTCCATTGAAAAGGCTGGTTTCGACCACTTCATGATGAAGGAAATCTATGAACAGCCGGCCATTGTGCGCGATACGATGCGCGGTCGTCTGCACCCAGAGGGTAACACTGTCCGTTTGGGCGGCATTATTCAATACGAGAAGCAATTGCTCTACGCCGACAACATCGTTTTCGTGGCTTGCGGCACCTCGTGGCACGCCAGTTTGGTGGGTAGCTATCTCATCGAAAATTTGGCTAAAATTCCCGTCAAGGTGGAGTATGCCTCCGAGTTCCGCTATCGCAACCCTGTCATCACGCCGCACGACGTGGTGATTGCCGTGTCGCAGTCGGGCGAGACCGCCGACACCTTGGCCGCCATCCAGTTGGCGAAGGAGAAAGGCGCGGTCGTGTTGGGCATCTGCAATGTCATCGGCTCGTCCATCTCAAGAGCCACTGACGCAGGCATTTACACCCATGCTGGCCCAGAAATCGGTGTGGCCTCCACCAAGGCTTTCACCTCTCAGGTCACGGTGATGGCCATGTTGGCCTTGCGCCTTGCCGAACTGAAAGGCTCGATGAAGGACGAAGAGCGTGCCGCATTCATCCAAGAACTTGACCGCATCCCTGAGAAAATCCAGTGGACCCTCGACCACAGCGGCCATGTGAAGGATATCGCGGAGAAATATAAGGATGTGCGTAATATGCTATACCTTGGGCGTTTGCAGAACTATCCTGTCGCGCTTGAAGGTGCCTTGAAGCTGAAGGAAATCTCCTACATCCACGCTGAAGGTTATCCCGCTGCCGAGATGAAACACGGCCCTATCGCTTTGATTGACAAGGATATGCCTGTCGTGTTCATTGCCACCAACCATAGCACCTACGAAAAAGTGCTCAGCAACATCCAGGAGGTGAAGGCACGCAACGGCAAAATCATCGCCGTTATCAGCGAGAGGGACGTTCTGGCTCGCAAGATGGCCGACTACGTCATCGAAATTCCCGAGACGGAATGCCTCTACTCGCCGCTGTTGGCCACCGTGCCGCTGCAAATCCTGGCTTACCACATCGCCGTGATGCGCGGGTGCAACGTCGACCAGCCGAGAAACCTCGCCAAATCGGTCACCGTGGAATGAGAAAAGTGCTTTTCATCTGCCACGGCAACATCTGTCGCAGCCCGATGGCGGAGTTTGTAATGAAGAAAATTGTTGAGGAGGCTGGCTTGGGCGATCAGTTTGAAATCGCTTCAGCCGCCACCTCGACCGAGGAAATCGGCAATCCCGTCTATCCTCCGGCGCGGCGCAAATTGTCTGAGCATGGCATCCGTTGTGATGGCAAGACCGCCCGACAGATGACTCGCGCCGACTATCAGCATTACGACTACATCATCGCCATGGACCACAACAATTTACGCAACCTGAACCGCATGTTCGGCGAGGACACTGAACACAAAATCAGCCTCTTAATGGATTACACCTCACGTCCAGGCGACGTGGCTGACCCATGGTATACGGGTGATTTCGAGGCCACGTGGTGCGATGTTTCGGAAGGGTGTCGGGGGTTGCTCGAATTCCTTACGGGACAATGACCTCATTTTAGCTGAAAACACACTATCTATCCATGTCATGGGAGTCGCCCCTTCGGGGCTTATTTGCCGCAAATCTTCTGGAACGCCAGTCGCTCGTTGCCGTCGAGCAGGTGGATGATGCCACAATACTGGTAGCCATGTTTTTCCAAGCCTTTGCGCATGATGATGTTGGCCTTGTGCGTGTCGATGCGGATGTTGGAAACTTGGCTTTCGCTGAAGTCCAACACCGCGTCCAAAATGCCATGCGAATCGGGTGTGCTGGCGATGCGGTGGATGACATGATAGCGCTGATTGTCAAGCCATTGACCGTCGTAAATCACGTTGTAAGTCACCTCAGGGCTGGGCAAGAGGGCAAAAGAGCCGACAATCGCGCCCATTTCGTCTGCCATCACATAACTTCCGCCTAACTCGATGTCCTTTTTGAACATGTCATCGCGAGGATAGCCGTCGGGCCATTGGAAGGTGTTGCCGTAGCTGCGCATGATTTCTCGAGCTTGGTCGCGGAGGTTGAGGATGGTCGGCAGGTCGTCCATCGTGGCATGGCGTATGCTGTAGCCCGAAAGGAAGACCCTTACCATCGCGTTGAAGGCCTCGGGATGCTTGTTCGCCACGAAGTGGTTGCCCTTGAGGATGGCCAATTGCGCGTTGGGTAAACTATTGTAAATAAGCCTCGTATGTGATTCCTTGATCATGTCGTTGGTACCCGTCACGACCAACACAGGCATCGCCAGGCGAGCCAGTTCGGAAGGCTCAATATGCGGTTCATTGACCATCAAGCCAAGCATTTCGGCGTTTTTCTTTGCTTTTTCGTCCCTGTTTGCAAACAGTTTCGCAATATGGTAGCCCATTTCGATAGGCCATTGATACAATGGTTTCACACCACTTGGGAAGAGGTTGGCACCGTCAAGTATCAGTTTTTCAACGCGTTCTGGGTATTTCAGGGCAAAGGTCAAGGCGATGTTGCCGCCGTCGGAGAAGCCGAGAAGGATGGCTTTTGCGAGGCCTTTTTCGTCCATAAAGTCCTTCAGATCTTCAGCAAACTGCTTGATGGTGAAGGGTTTCTCTCCCCTTGGCGACTTTCCATGTCCGCGTGTGTCAAGGGCAATGACGCGATATTTTTCTGAAAATGGCCCAATTTGGTGCTCAAAATAGCTGCAATCCTCGCCGTTGCCATGGAGGAGGATGAGCGGCTGGCCTTGGCCTTGTTCGATATAATGGAGTTGGATGTCTGACATATCTTTATGTCGGCCCTTCGACAAGCTCAGGGACCTAAGGTCGTTGATCCTGTCGAAACGCCACTTATTTAAGCATTGCTATTCATAAAAAACATTCGTTCTTCGTTCGAAAACTTCTCAATTGCATACCGCAACATGGTGCGTGGCATGGTTTGATAACGTGTTGACAACCAGTCTTTCAGGCGTTGCTCATCGCGTTTGCCGGCCTCGCGGAGCAGCCAGCCGACAGCCTTCTGCAAGAGGTCGTGCAAGGGTAGGGGCTTGGCGAGGAAAATATCCGCGATGGCGTAAGTGTCGTCCAATTGCCCATGGCGGATGAACTGCATCGTGCTCACCATCCCGATACGCTGCTCCCAAATCGTCTTGCCGTCGCGGGCGAGATTGTAGAGCAGGATTCTGTCCTTATCCAAAAGCCATGTGCCGAGCAGTTCATAACACGACAAATCCACCAAGTCCCAATTATTAATGTATTGCGTGTGAGCGAGATAGAAATCGACGCATTGTTGCAGAAGAGCCTTGTCTTTTTTGGCATGTTTGAAGATTTGCACCAAAGTCAACAGGGCAGCCAAACGCATTTCATGGTATTCGGATGCGATGCAAGTCTCCAAGTCCTCAAAAGAAGTGTTTTGCCAGCATTCTTTCACCACTTCCCGAATCACTGGCACCTTGATGCCCAAGAACTTGTCGCCTTCGCCATATTGCCCTTTCCCCGTCTTGAAGAAGCGCGATAGGCCTTCGACTTGAGTGGGGTCTTGTGCGTCTATAATTCTACTGGAAAGTAGGTTTGTTCCCATGATTTTATCAAATTTGGCTGCAAAACTACTAAATTTTGTATAGAAAAATACGGGAATTCCTTTTCTATGTGCAGGGAATAGTAAAATTTACCTTCTTGAAAAACTTTCAGGTTGCTATGAGAAATTTTGCTGTTTTGCCAAAATTAGTTTTTTCTCCTGATTGCTATTTTTATTTGTACTTTTGCAGCCACAAAAAAACATGCGAAATCACATTTTGAAATATGACCTGTTTTTTGCCTTGCTCCATGGATGCTGGGTGTTTTGCTTCTGTGCAGTGTTGATTTTAGCTAGTTGCAGCAGACGGAATGTCGATACGCCATCGAAAACCTTGAAGGAAGCGAGACGAGACTATAACAAGGGCATGGAGTACGACCAGACATGGCAGATGCGGCTGGCCGAGTTCTACTACGGTAAGGTTTACAAGGCAATGAAAGAAAATCCCGAGGAGGACTGGTGGCTCTATGGTGAGGCGGGATTTCGCTATGCCCACCTGCTCAGCAACCAAGGCGACATGGAAGGGGCGGTGGCCGTTTTAGGCGAGATTCTGGCACGGGCAGAGGAGAACGAAGATTTTCCAGCGGAACAACTGTCGAGAGTGCTTTCCAAAATGGCATACTGCTATAGAAAACTAAACCAATTCGATGCCGCAAAGCAGGCTTATGCCAAAGCTTACGAGGCGCATGTCAAGGCTGTCGGTGGGGAGAGCAAGGGTATCTTCGACTTGGTCGTCATGAGCGACTGTATCTTGCTCGCTTTCTTTGAGATGGGTGAATACGACGAGGCGGCACGGTGGCTCAGCCGCGCCGATGCAGAGTTCGCGGTTTACGAGCGGCATGGCGACTCGGCGTTGATAGAGGAATACCGTGGCCTACAGACACTCTATCGTGTACGCTTGCTACAGGCCACAGGTCACCCTGATGAGGCTGCCGCTATTTACGCCAACATACCTCGCAGCCGTATCCTTGCCCCCATGGCTTGTGAGACAGCCGCCAAATACTTGATGGCTGCTGGGCGTTATAGTGAGGCTGTCGACCTGTATGCCACCATCGACACGGCATACTCCTCTTTTTCTCCCTCACACATCACCTTCGACGTCGTACATGAGTATCTCGCTCCACGCTACATGGCTCTCCGCCGCGCGGGAGAACAGGAGGCTCCTGACAAGGGCTACACAGCAGATGCATTAGAGATGGCCGACAATATCGTTTTTGCCATTGACTCTGCCCTTGCATGGCAGAAACGCAGCGATGCCGCCGAGTTGGCTGTCATCTACCAGACGCACGAGAAGGAATTAGCGTTGGAAAAGTCGAGGACTCAAGCCGTCATCTACCTCCTTGTTGCCATCGGTGCTCTGCTTCTTTTGCTGCTGATGAGCTACATCCTCTGGCGTGTCAACCGCGACAAACGTATTCTGGCCGAGAAGAACCGCCTGCTCTATGAACAGATCAGGCAACGCGAGGAGGCTGAAGACAAGGAACGTGAGCGGCAGCAATCGCAACCGATTGAGATGCTGACCCACAACCAATTGCTCTACCGTAAACTCTATGAACTGATGCAGAATCCCGACGTCTTCACCAATGCGGAAGTCAACCACGAAACGTTGGCGCGTCTCGTTGGCACCAACTACAAGTATGTTTATGATGCCTTGCGCGAATGTGCTGGCATGACCCCTGCCGACTTCATCAACCAGCACCGCATCCGCTATGCTGCCCATTTGCTTGCCATTACCGACGATCCCATTGGTCTCGTTGCTGAGCAGTGCGGCTTCACAAACAGAAGCACATTTGCCCGTCTCTTCCGCAATAAATACTCCATGACCCCCACAGAGTACCGTCTTGCAGCGAGGGAAAAATAAACCGACGAAACACCCAAAACAACATCTCAATACATTTTTGCCAAAAAAAGCAAAAAATCGACTTTGTAACGCATTGATACAAAACGTTTTCAAAATATGATGCAAAAAGTTCAAGCAGTGAAACATCGGTCTTCACGGCATTACTTATTATTGCGGCCAGTAATTCATAAAAATTAAAATATATAAAAACTAAATGTAATATAAGTGAAACGAGCTAAACTGAAGAAACGGATTTCTTGGGCTGTTTTGTTTATGGTGTTGTCGATTCCGTGCGGCGCACATGGACAAAACGGCAATTTCACCCATCAGTCTTTCGGCAGCGACTACACAGGCAGCTTCACGCACCAATCCTTTGGTAGCGACTACACGGGCAGTTTCACGCACCAGTCTTTTGGTAGTGACTACAATGGAAACTTCACCCATCAGTCTTTTGGTAGTGACTTTGGTGGCCTTTTCAACCACCAATCCTTTGGCAGCAACTACGAAGGCAACTTCACGCACCAGTCCTTTGGAGGGACGGCCCCATTAGGCAGCGGACTGCTTGTCCTGCTTTCGGCAGGGATGGGCTATGCCGCATGGAAAAGAAAAAAGCAACAAATCAAATAAGGAGAACTAAAAAATGAAAAAGACAATCATGATTTTGGCGGCGATGGCCCTGGTTTTGGGCTTGCCGCAGTGCAAGAAACAGACCTCGGGAGTCATGGAGGGAAACGTGGAGATTTCTTTGGACGTGAGCGCGCACAAAGGCTCAAGAATTGACGTGAACCCTGACACTGGGGATGTCGCCTTCGAATATGGCGATGTGGTGTATGTGGGCAGCGGCGGCAAGTTTGTGGGCACGTTGACCTTAAGGGGCACTGAGTTCAAGGGCCAAATTACCAACCCGACCCTCGGTGAGCCGCTCTATTTCTTCTTCCTCGGCAACAAGACACCCGCTGAAGACCTGACCGCAGGCACTTCCACTTCCTGCTCGGTGGTCATCAGCGAACAAACCTCAAAACTGCCCGTGATTTCGTTTGCCACCTCTGACCAGGACTTCACGGGTCAGGGCACCTACACCGCCTTTTTCCTCAACAAGGCCGCTTTGGTGAAGTTTGATGTGACAACCTCGTCGGTTGCGGCCACCTGCCTCATAGGCATGAACAACAAAGTGACCGTGAACTTCGCGACCAATGGTTTTGATTACAGCCAAGAAGGCGATGGAGTCATCACCTTGCCGGCTGGCAATGGCGAGCATTGGGCCATCTTGTTGCCGCAAGCAGCTATGGGAGCGGGCGAGGCTGGCTCGGTATGTTCTGAGAGTGGTGATTTTGTTGGAATACGCAGACCTATACCGGTCATTTATGAAAACGGTTACTTGTTTTCTGGAATTGAGGTGGTGGTGGACATGATTCCTCCTGATGATATAGGTAAGTTCGCTATCAATGGCAGTGGTGACCATGTGTATTTCTCACCAGGCAATTTACAATACCAAGCATCAACAAACACATGGCGTTTTGCCGAACACCAATGGGATCATGTAGGAGATGAGAATGCTAACGTTTCGTCGACATACGATGGTTGGATTGATCTTTTTTGCTGGGGCACGAGTGGATACGACCACGGCGCCGTATGCTACCAGCCTTGGAGCACCAGTACGACTGCTAGCGACTATTATGCCTATGGTAGCTGGCAATATAATCTTTATGACCAGTCGGGACAAGCCGACTGGGGCTACAATGCCATAAACAACGGAGGCAACACCGAGAACTTCGGCTGGCGTACATTGACTTCAGGTGAATGGGACTATGTTCTCAAAACCCGTACGGCTTCCACCGTGAATGGCGTGGACAACGCACGTTATGCCAAGGCGAAGGTGTCCGATGTGAAAGGTGTGATATTGTTTCCCGACAGATATATGCATCCCACGACGGTGGCACAGCCTGTTAGTATCAACTACACTGGCAACACTGGTTGGGACGAAAACAATTACAGTGCTGACGACTTCGCCTTGATGCATGACATGGGTGCCGTCTTCCTGCCTACCACAGGCCGCCGAATAGGAATTGAAGTCTTGCATGTGGGGGATAAAGGCCGCTACTACACGTCCACACATAATCAAACACAATCTACTTTCATTGTTTCCTTCGATAGTGTCGAACTTACAGTCGGTATTGTTGAGCGTTACTCTGGTGGTTCCGTACGGTTGGTTCGCCCTGCCGAGTAATTTCCCTGCGACAAACGTAGGCAGTTATAAACATAACGTTTGTTTTGTAGAGACGTGCCATGGCGCGTCTCTACGTTTTTGTTTTGGGGCGTTGGATTTGTGTGGCTGCCACGGTATGACAGCCCTATACAGCTGGGTTGTAGGGCTGTCGTATCACGGCAGCCGCATAAGATGGGTAGCGTGAGCGTGTGTCTGCTTACAGGGGTGCTGCCGTAGGTCGCTGACTTACGGTTATAGTTCTCTTAAAAAATGGCTTTGTAACCCATTGATACAAAGTGCTTTCAAACTATGCAACAAAGTTTTCAAGCGGTGAAACATCGTTTTTTGCCGCTTTACATATTTTTGTGTTGTTTTAACAGAAACGACAGGAACAAGTTACACCTAAAAAATACTATCAACAAACATTTAACTAATTTAACTAAAACCTTAGAAAAATGAAAAAAGTATCGTTTTTGCTTGCCACTCTGCTTATCGGTGGCATGATGCTCACGGGATGCAAAAAGCCTGAACCAACTCCGGAACCAGAGCCGACACCCACCAAACATACCGTGGTTTACTCAATTAACAATACATATCTCGATATGGTAATGTCACCTTGCTTTAAGGTGAACGTGACCTACACCGATGCCAACGGCCAGTCAATCACCGAAAACAATGCCACGTTGCCTTGGACGAAGTCCATCGAAGTCACGCTTCCTTTCCACGCCAAGATGGAGGGTGCATATACCTTCAATGAAGCTGATCTTCCAGACTATGTGTATTTTGGAAAATGCATTGGAATTGGTTTAGACAATCCTTGGGAAGATGCGGCTAGCATGGGTGGCCTTAGTAAACAAAAATTCCTTGAGTACCTTGCAGATCATCCCGAACATTTGCAGTTTACCAAAGAGAAAGACTTTTGATTTCTCATCTCATTAGGTGTAACACAAAGGGCTCAGTCAGTCGGCTGAACCCTTTGTTTCCCTCTTTTTGATTCCCAACACACACCACCTAATAAACGAAATCCTCCCTTAAAAAACACTATCAACAAACATTTAACTGAATTAACTAATTAAAACTTTAGAAAAATGAAAAATGTAACGTTTTTGCTCGCCTCCCTGTTCATTGGTGGCATGATGCTCACAGGATGCAAAAAGCCTGAACCAACTCCTCAACCTGAGCCGACACCCACCCCCACCACACATACTTTGATTTATAAAATTGACAATAAGACTATTGCAGGCAATAATGTAGTTTCACCTTGCTTTAAGGTGAACGTGGCCTACACCGATGCCAACGGCCAGTCGGTCACCGAAAACGATGCCACGTTGCCTTGGACGAAGTCCATCGAAGTCACGTTTCCTTTCCACGCCAAGATGGATGCCACGTATACCTTCAACGAAGCGAATCTTCCTGACACGGTGGTTTTTGGAAAGGTACATGGAATTGGTATTGACTTTATTATTCCGTCTGGTACTATTAATGCATTTAAGAAAGAAAAATTCTTTGAACTCATTGCAGAACATCCCGATCGTCTGCATTTTACCGAAGAGCAAGACTTTTGATTTCTCATTGGGTGTATCGCAGAGGGTTCAGTCAATCGGCTGAACCCTCTGTTTTCCCCTTTTTGATTCCCAACACGCACCACCTGATAAACGGAATTCTCTTAATGATTTCATTCAAAAGGAATGGAATGGTCATTACGGCCACAAAAAGGATGACGTACTGCATCCACGGGTTTATGTTGGTGTGTACTTTCATCATGTAGCCCAAGGCGGCAATGACCAGATAATGAACCACATAGATACCGAAACTGTTGCGTGTCATATAGCCTGCGAAAGCTCCAGTGTGGTTAAAGCGCGCCTTGAACCAGGCCATCATTGCGAGGCACATCAGCCAGCCGTAAAGACAATTGAGCGGACTGCCCAAATACTGCGGCGAAGTGTTGTCTTGTCCGAAGGTGGTGACAATCAGCACTGTGCCTGCGACAACTGCACTAGCTATCAGCAGAATCCAGGCTTTTTCTAACTTCTCCTGCACCTCATCGTGCGAGAACACGAAATAGCCTAACAGGAAGGGAATCAGGTAGAAAACGGGCTTGTATAAGTTCCATAAGCCGTCCATGGATTCTGGGCGGGGATGCTTGACCAATGTCTGCTCACCGACCCAGAATAGCACGCCTAACAATAGGATAGCTACGAGATTGGTCTTACCGCACCACTTCCAGAGTTGGTCTTTTTTGTCTATCGCCCGCACCAAAAGCAGCACAAGACACAGCAGCCATAGTACTTGGATGAACCATAACGGCCCCGTGCCACTTACCGCCATCATGGCATACTTGGCTAGCACAGGCATACCGTTGAACACGCCAGTCCTAGCGGCCACAGCAGTGTTGAAATAACCGACCATCCAATGGAACACGAAGAGTCCTATCGTGCCTGGTACCAGCAACTTGCGGGTGCGCGCACTGAACCATTCCTTGGCCGATTGCTTTTGTAGTGCATAGCGCGAACTAATGCCCGCCAAGATGAACAGTAGCGGCATGAACCAAGGATAGAGGATATACATGACAACATCCTGATACTGTGGGCATTGTGGATATTCACCGAAACCACCGATGCCTCCAAAGACGCCTTTGTTGTTGTAGAAATAGAAGACATGGTAAAAGAGCACCAGGAGCACCGTCACCCAGCGCAAATTGTCAATCCAATGTTTTCTCATTATAGGTTTTCCCTTTCCTAGTCGATAGTTGTAAAGTTATTTGCCCTTCAACACGTTCCTGTATAGGCGTTGAGCAAAGAACAGGCTGACGATGTATCCAGCGATACCTACACCTCGGAAGACGATTGCGCCGGCGGCGTTGCCTTCTGCGATAGGTGTCGTCGTGCACAGCAGGGTTGAGCCGATGATACACGCGACGATGATGAGCGCCCGGATTGCATATCCCGTGAGGCGGTTGACTGTATTGAGGGTTTTTTCTTCAAGGTCGATGTTGGTGTGCAGCGTGATTTGGTTCTTTTGCAACATGTCGAGCGTCTCGGCTTTCTTGACCGAGGAATCCGTGATGCCATTGAAGAGCTGCAACAGTTTTAAGGCAATCTCTGGGTTCATCTCTTCCGGATGCTCGAGGTTAAGATTGAAGTTCGACCCTAGGTTTACCTTGGTGAGAAAATAATTCAAGATATTCACCTTGGGGCTGAGCGTCTTAATGGTTCCCTCTATTGCGATGACACCGCGTGAAAGGTTTGTGAGGAACGGATCGACTTTGTAATTGCCGTTCTGGAGCGCATCGAGAACGGTGTTCAAGAGATCGCCTAGTTCAAAGTCGCCGAAATCCGTCCCGGAGAACTGGCTACACATGTCCTCACACAGCCCGAGTATCTCGCCATGATTCACTTCACCCTCCGGCTGTGCCACAGTCATCAGGATGCGCTTGAGGCCGTAAGCATCCTTCATCACCACGTTGGTGACGATGTCGAGGAGTGTCTGGCGCTGCTTTTGGGTAAGTGTGCCCATCATGCCAAAGTCAATCCACTCGATGCCGTGTTCTGGCAGCGGGATCTTCTTTTCCTCGGCCGGCTTCTCTTCGCCTTCATCCGACTCAGCCGCTGGTTTTTCCGCTTCGGCTTTGACTACCTGCTCACCAGGAACTGGTTCCTTGATGAACACATTACCAGAATGCGGGTCGGCATGATAGAAGCCATCGGTGAGGACCTGTGTGGCGAAGTTATCCGCAATAAGTGCGGCAATGCGTTCACGTTCGTCCTCGCTGAGCGTGGCAAGGAAGTCGGTGTCACTGACCTCGTTGCCGGTGACGAGGTCTTCAGTAAGGATAGCCTCGCAACTGAGTTCGCGGTAGCATTTGGGGCATTTAACCTTTTCCCGCCCGAGGTTGTTGTTATAGAAACGATCGAGAAAGTTCGCCTCGTTGGTGAGGTCGAGCTCTCTCTTCGAGGTTTGTTCGAGTTCCGAAATCAGGCCCTTGAGGTCGATGCCGCCCACATTCCCCTTGACGAATTTGTCGAGGACCTTTTCAATAAGGGCGAAATCGCGTGCGACCGTGTCCACAATCCCAGGACGGCGAACCTTGACGGCCACAACAGTACCGTCGCGCAACGTCGCTTTGTGCACCTGTGCGATGGAGGCAGAGCCTAAAGCTTTTTCATCGAAGGTGGCGAAAATCTCGTTCGCAGGCTTGCCCAGATACTTCTCAATTTGGGCGTAGACGGTTTCGAGGTCCATGGGTGCCACTTTTGAGCGCAGTGTCGAAAGTGCTTGGCTATACTCAGAAGGCATGTACTCAGCCTGCTGGGAGGCGATTTGCCCAAGTTTCACAAAGGTCGGCCCTAGGTCTTGTAAGATATTCACTATGATTTCGGGCGTGAAACCTTCATTATAATCATATTTTCTAAGGACTTTGATGATTTCCCTCAGCCTTCCGTTGCTACTCGGTTCGGCCTTTTTCGCTTCTTTGCGTTGTTTGATTAGAGCTGAAATAAATCCTGTCATGTTGGTTGTGTATTAAGTTTTTGCAAAAGTAGGGAAAAAACCCTACGACAATCCCATAAAACAATTATTTTTCTTCAATGTGGGGGACAGGCGTTGCTGCCCTACTCTGGTTGACAATCCAGACGCCCGTGAAAACCAAGGCCATAGCCACCAGCTTTTTCCAAGTCAGGTGGTCCAAGCCGATGACGATGCTGATGAGTGTGGCGATGATGGGCTGGATGTAGTTGTACATGCTGACCAAGGTGGGTCGCAGCCGTTTTTGCCCAACGGGAATCAGGAAATAGGCGATGAAGGTGGCGAAAACCACCACGTAGGCCACCTGCCAAAGCACCTTGCTTTCCATCTGCGCAAAAGGCAAACGGAAGAAACTTTTCGCATTGAGCGGCAGGGCTACCAGCATGGAAAACAGGAACATCCATTTCATGAAAGTGACCACGTTGTATTTTGAAATCAACGGGCGGAAGATGCCGAGATAAAGGGCAAAAGTCAAGCCATTGAGGACGGCCAAGACGATGCCCATGGGCTTGGTTTCGGACGCGCCGCCACCCAGTCCCACAGAGTTGAAAATCAGGAGCAAGACTCCGGCCAAACTCACCAAGACACCGCCGATTTTCTTTCCCGTGATAGGCTCTTTCAGGACGATGGCAGCCACAAACATGGTCATGATGGGCGTGCATGTGTTGGCGATACTCAAGTCGATGGAGGTCGTCATGGTGATGGCTTTCAGGAAGCTCATCTGCGTCAAGAAAAGGCCGAGCATGGAAGCCATAAAAATTTGCAGCAAGTCCTTTACCGGCACCTTTTCCCGAGGCATGAAAAGCGACAGCAGCCAAAACAGCAGTGCGGCTCCCGTCGCCCGGAGGCAAAACAAATCCATCGGGCTCAACACCTGTGCGTTGGAGATATTCTTGCAGCACACGATATTGAACCCGAAGATGCAGTACGCACCAAAGCACGCGAGGTGCCCGATGAGTGTGGAAGACTTATTCAATCCAATAGACGTAGTTCTCTTTGCGTGGCTTGGCTTCGGGATAGTCGCCGTTCACGTAGCCGAGTATGCAGTTGCCGATGCCGACATACTTGCTGGCGTCGATGCCGAGTTCGGTGAGGATAGCTTTGCCTTCCTCGGTCTCAAAGACCTCCTTGGCGCGGTGGATCCAGCACGAGCCTAAGCCTTTGGCGTGGGCGGCATTCAACAGGTTGCCCATGACTAGAGAGCCGTCTTCCTTCCAAGTCATGGCGGCAGTACTGTCAGCCAGGACGACCAACACCACAGGGGCACCATAGAAAGGATCCATGTCGTTGTCGGGACCAAACACGGCGGCATTGAGTTTGCTCAGTCTATCGCGCACCACGCGGTTGGTGACGGCGATGATGATGGGGGACTGACGGTTCATGCCCGTGGGGGCGTAAGTGCCAGCCTGGCAGATTTCTTCGATGACCTCCTTGGGAGGAATTTGGTCGGTGTAGCTGCGGATGCTGCGGCGCGTCAGCAGGTCTTGCATGGTAGTGTTCATGACGGTTTCGTTTTTGTTTTCTTCGTTGCTGGTCTTTTCACATTTGCCGCACGAACTGAAGGCGGCGATGATGGCCAAAGAAAGAATGAATAGTAGTTTCTTCATATTTAAAATTTAAGATTTAAAGATTTAAAATTCAAGGTTTTACATTAAGTTTGTCTGCTTCTATTTCCCGAACAATTCGGAATGTGTGCCCAGTCTGACCAATTCGATGACGTTGCTTTTCGGGTCGAACCATATCAGAAGGAAGTCGCCCTGAATATGGCATTCAATGCATCCGTTGTATTTTCCATGAAGCGGATGCGGGAGATACTCGGCGGGAATAGACTGCTCGTTTTGTATGAGCTTAAGTAATGCCTTGAGGTTAGCCAATTTTTTGGGTTGATGTTTATACCGCTTCAAATCCTTTCGGTATTGTGTGGTGGGTTGCAGCGCCTTCATTCCTCGTCTTCTTCGTTAAGAATATCATTAAGCATCTCGTCAACGTTGGTGTAAGTCTTGTTTCTGTTGCGGCCTGACATCGCCTCCTCGATGGCAGCCTTGGTGACTTCGTTAGGCTCGTTGTAATAGTAGTTCAGCAGCAGGCTCTCCAAGAAGTTGTTGAGAGTGCGGTTTTCTCTTTCGGCGTCTTCCTTCATGAAATCTAACAGGTCGGTTCTCAGGCGGAAAGAGGTTTGTTTCCTTCGAATGGTTGTTTCCATAATAACTTACTATTGCTGTTATTTGTGCTGCAAAAGTAATACAAATAATTGGAATAGTGAGTTGTCTTGTTTCAAAAAACGAAACGCAAAATTACTAAACCTCCGTTTGATAAGCTAAATTTTTGCAAATTTGCAGCCCCAAAGTGGATTTGTATGCAAAAAATCAGAAGTTATATCCTGCCGATTGCCATTGTGTTGGGCTTGTTGCTGCATGAATATTGCGCGTTCCTCAGCGTGGCCGTGCCTTATCTCATCTTCTCCATCTTACTGCTGACTTTCACGGCGGTGGATGTGCGTAAGCTGAAGTTCAGCCCGATGTTTGTCTGGATTCTTCTGTTCCAAATCGTGGTGAGCATAGGCATGTATGCCTTGCTTAAAGCCTTGGGCGCCAGTCCTGTAATGGCTGAGGGTGTGATGATGGCTTCCTTATGTCCCGTGGCGGCATCGGTGGCGGTAGTGAGCTGCATGTTGGGCGCCGACCGCCAGACGGTAACCTCGTTCTCCATCATCGGCAACCTCGTGATTTCCGTCGTCGCGCCGGCTTATTTCACCCTCATCGGCGTGCATCCCGAGATGACTTTCATGGCCTCGTTCCTGTCTATCCTGAAGCGGGTCGGCGTGGTCATAGGACTGCCGTTTTTCGTGGCTTTGGCCTTGCAGCTTTGGCTGCCCAAGGTGAACGGTTTCCTGAGCCGTTACAAGGGCTTGTCGTTCTATTTGTGGTCGGTGGCGCTGTTTTTCACCATCGGGCAGACCATCGACTTCATTTTCCTGCACGGCAAGGGCAACTGGAGCGTCATATTCTGGCTTGCCGTGGCTTCGTTGCTGTTTTGCGCGGTGCAATTCGCCCTTGGCAAGTGGATTGGGCACAAATACGGCGATACCATCGCGGGAGGCCAGCTTCTCGGCCAAAAAAACACCGCCATGGGCATTTGGATGGCCAACCATTACTTGCATCCCTTGGCCTCGGTGAGCATGGCTTTCTACGCCATCTTCCAAAACCTGTTCAACAGTTGGCAGATTTGGCGACATGACAAAAGATGATTTGGGATTTGTGGATAGGATATATAGGTTTATCTCCCAATCCCATGCTGCTTTGTCAGCGAGCCAATCTTGTATGAATAACGTAGTTCAAAGGGATGGCCTCCCATATAGCCGCCAGAGAGTTCATTTGTATAACCCGATCTTGTTTCCTTCTGATGTCCATCTTGCCCGAGAATGCCAAGGCTCAGGCTTGAATGCTTGTGAGTTACGCCTATTCCCAAATAGGAATACCAGCCTTGATAATTTATTTCATAAAATATATTATCTAGTATGTAAGAATCATAATGAGTGGCAGTAAGACTGTTCAAGGCAAATGCATAACCCAAACGGTATTCCACAAAGGGAGAGAACGGTTTGTCTTCCCAAAAATGCACTTTTAGATCCCCATAGACTGGTACGGAAAGCAATTGGCCTTCCAATATGTTTTCAAAGTAGCCGGCACTGCCCCATTCTCGGGAAGTGAAGTTCACACCTCTGAAATCAACCCCGATGCCGACACTGAAACGCTTGGGGAACTTGTATTCCAAAACCGCTCCTGCCGAATAACACCAAGGTCTGAATCCTCCTGCCACATTCAATTGCAATTGAAATCCGTCAACATTGAACTCATTCAACTTGCCATTCTTAATCTGTCTCAATCGGCGCTTTCCTTCATCGGAAAAGGGTGAAAAAGTATAATCGTATCGGACATAGATATTTATCCCACGTTTGAGGAAATTGGGGAGATTCACATAAAGGATATTAAAGGATTCTTTCAGTTTGCCTGGTGAAATGACATGAGAGTACACCATGCCCGCACTCAGGTTGGAATGCTTCATGGAGCAGCCTAAGCCGAGACTCAGATAAGGGCCAGACAAAATGTAATCAACATAAAAACCATCGCCGTTCGTTGGATAATACTCTGTCGCTTTGTTGAGTGGTATTGAATAGCCTAATCGGGTCTCCAAAAACGGAGAATAATTCTTTTTGCCCCAGAAGTTCAACTTTAGGTCGGCATAAACGGGAATGGCATGCAAAAGGTGTCCATATTTGGATGCGCCAAACCACTCAGCGCCCAAACCCATACCGAGGTATTCTGTGAAATGATAGTCTAGTGTTAAGCCTAAGGCAAAATGTGGTGAAATCGGAGGATAAGGAAAGTGTTTCAAATTATTAGGGTCTATCTCGCCACCCACCCGAAGCGTGAATTTGTTCTTGGGTCGATAGGGGTTTTCCTGCTTGGTAATTAGTGCTATGCTATCCGTTTTTTTCTTGGTCACCGTGTGGTTTTCCTCGTTAGAAACAGCTTCTGTGATTTGGCTTTCAAAAGGTTCGTCAAATTGATTTTCAATGGCTTCTATGGCAATAGTAAAGTCTTCACTTTCAATTATTTCCGATTGGTGTGTTGGCTCTGTCGAAAGTGGTTCGTCAAATGATGGCTGATGTCCTTCTGTTTCCATAGGTTCTACAAAAGCAGAAGGCTGTACGTGATCGGATTTGTGTTCAATCCTATCTTGTGTTCCAACAATAGGTTCTTCGTTGATAACAATGTCGTTTTCTGAGAGCACAACCATTGGCTCTTCAGCCTCCTGTGGCATTTCCTTGTCGAGTTCGTTGGTTTGCGCTACCGCTTTCGATTTGTCTTTGACGGAATCCAAGCTTAGTGCAACCACAACTGAGAGCAGCACGACTGTAGTGACGGCCCAAAGCCAACGGCGCCGTTTCTTCAAGGTAGTTGAACGGTCAATCATAGCGCCCAATTGTTGCTGCCGCCGTGCGATGCGGCCGTGTTCGGTCAGGATGTCGAGCATATCCTGCACTTCCTGGTCTATGTAGTTATCCTCTTTCATGACAGTTGTTGTTTTTGCCTGTCCATCGCCTCTCGGAGGGTCTTGTAGGCACGCGACAGGATGGTATAAAGATTGGTACTGCTTATCTGAAGAGCCTTCTCTATTTCAGAGTTGGGCATCTCTTGTTCATATTTCATCAAGATGATTTCGCGTTGGCGCTCAGGAAGTTGGTCTACCAATGCCCGAACCCGTCTATAGCGTTCCTCAAAGTTGTTGTCGGGTAAAGTGTCGGCCAGCATGAGGGCTTCCTCGTCAATGGGAACGGAAGGTTGCCGCTCGCGTAATATGTCAATACAGCGTCGTTTTAGGGCGGTGACGCAATAGCCTTCCAAGTTGCTGACACGGTTCATCCGGCGACGATTGTCCCAAATTTTGAGTACCGTGTCTTGCACTGCGTCGGCAGCCCAATCAGCATCGTTGAGGATGCTTTCGGCCACTTTCTGCAAACTGGGTTGCAATTGCAGGATGCGTTTCTTGAAGGCTTCGTTGTCCATTTCCGAGTCATCTTACGCCTATATGACGCGAAAGTCAGAAAAATCTTGCAGAAATTAGGATGTATTTTCAGCACATAAACGGGGAATGCATAAAAACAGGGATAAAGATAGAGAAAAAGATTGTTTTCAACAAAAACGCTTCTATGCCTTACCCCTCTCAAACAAATCATTCATAACCACGGTCTTTTGGATGCGGCCACTATAGGGGTTGTAGTGAAGCCCATAGGTGGTGATGAGGGTGAGGTGAATGTTTTTCTTGTCTTTGGTCAGCTCACGCACCCGCGCCACCCTGTAGCGCAGTTTCTGCTCATAGTCGCTGTCGATGACGTATTCCTTGTTGGTGAACTTGATTTCGCAGAGGTTAATCACGCGGTCGGCGCGGTCGATGATGAGGTCGATTTGGGTGCCAGTTCCGCTGTCGTCCTTGGGAATAATGAGCGATGAAAGTTGCGTCTGCACACCGCTGATACCCAATGCCCCCTTTATCTGGCGGCTGTGACTAAAACACACTTCCTCAAAAGCAAAACCCTGCCAAGCCGACAACGCGGGCGACATCACGGAATGTTGCCAGTATTGCTCATCGGTAATGTTTTTCCCTTCCACGAAATTGAGATAAAACAGGCAGAAATTGTCAATCAGTTTGTAATACACCTCGCGGCCCTCGCCAATAGGCGTGAACGGCATCACGAAATCGCTGTTGACCAAGGCGGCCAAGGTCTTTGATAGGGTGCCGCCTGAGGCGATGCCTGTTTTCGCTGAGATTTCTTTGCGGGTGAATCCAAACCTACGTGATGCGAGCAAACGCACTATGGCCGCTGATTCCTCGGCATTGCCGAACAGAGAACGAAATAGGCGGTCGAACTCAGCACGAAGTGGGGCGTTGGCGACAAAAAACAAACGGTCGATGTTTTGCGCCAACGAGAGGCCTTGCCTGAAATAGTTCATATAATAAGGTATGCCCCCGATAGCCATATAACTTTGCACGATGTCGTAACGGTCTAGTTCAATGCCTTTGTCCTTGTAGAATGCCTCGCACTCGTGAAGCGAGAAAGGTGCCAGTTTCAGTTCGTATGTGATGCGCCCATACAGCCCGCCTTTGTTGTTGATGAGGTTGTCCTTAATCCACGAGGTGGCAGAGCCGCATACGATGAACAGCAGTTCGGGACGCGAGGAGGCCCATCCGTTCCAAAAATGCTCGAAAGCGGTAATGAAGCCCGACCTTGGCGTATCCATCCACGGCAGTTCATCAAGGAAGACGACATGTTTGCCGTCGGCAGGCAGTTGCTCAAGCAAACGACGCAACAACCTGAACGCCTCGGGCCACGATGCGGGACAAGTAGCGTCTTTCAGTCCATAGTCGCGCAGCGAAACGAAAAACTCTTCCAACTGGCGCTTCACCAATTGCTTGCCCGACACCTCCAACGGCGACACGCCCGTGTGGTAGAAAGCGAACTGATTTTGGAAAAACTCCCTGATGAGAAAAGTCTTTCCCACGCGGCGGCGACCATACACAGCTACCAATTCAGGCGACTTGCTTTCTTTAAGTCGCTGCAATTCAGTTATTTCATACTCTCTTCCGATGATGTTCAGCATAATTCCAATGGTTTTATTCAGCCGCAAAGATACAATTTTTATCTTATTTGGCTCAATAAAATTTTTTATTCAGCCAAAACCATACATTTTTACCATCTTCTGGCTGGATTAAATTTTTTATTCAGCCAAAACATTAGAAAAACATCCTGTTTTGGCTGAATAAGGCAATCTTGGCATTCCTCCAATTTCTTCCTCAATCACTCAATCCCATAATAATCCAGCACATAAAAGGCGAATGCACTTAAAACTGCAACTTCGGGGCTTTTGTGTTGATTTTGGGTGGAATACATCCGTACAATTGAAATATTTCCTATTTTTGTAACATGTTTTAATTTAAAAATACCTCAAACATGCTTAAAATCAAATCATTACTCTTAACAAGCCTGCTGCTCGTCGGTCTTAATGCCGTGGCACAGGAAGAACAGGAAATGCTTGTCGGCGCCAACTGCACTAGCATCATGGTGGGCAAGAAGGCCTCCACCGACGGCTCCGTCATCACCTCGCACACCTGCGACGGCCGCTACCGCACTTGGATGCGTTGGGAAGCCGCCGAAGACCATGAAAAAGGCGAGATGTACAAGGTCTACAAAGGCACCATGCACACCGAAGACCCCTTCGACAACCGCAACGTGGAACTCGCCGGCGAAATCCCGCAAGTGGAACACACATACGCTTATCTTAACACGGCCTACCCCTGCCTCAACGAAAAGCAGTTGGCCATCGGCGAGACGACTTTCTCTGGCCCCGACACTTTGGTCAACAACAAAGGCATGTTCATGATCGAGGAGCTCGAGCGCGTGGCCCTGATGCGCTGCGACAACGCCCGCGACGCCATCCAACTCATAGGAAAACTTGTGAAGGAATACGGCTATGGCGACGGCGGCGAGTGCATCACCATCGCCGACAAGAACGAGGTGTGGCAAATGGAAATCCTCGGCGAAGGTCCCGACAAAATCGGCGGCGTGTGGGCGGCCAAGCGCATCCCCGACGACGAAGTGGGCGTTTCGGCCAACATCGCGCGCATCGGCAAGCTGGAGCGCAAAAGCAAGGACTTCTACTGCTCCGACAACTGCGAGGCCGTGGCTAAGAAATACGGCCTCTGGGATGGCGAAGGCGACTTCATCTTCTGGAAGGCCTTCCGTGCCGAATATGGCGGCGGCAAAAACTACAGCGACCGTGAGTTCTTCATCCTCAGCCAGCTGGCTCCCTCGCTGAACCTCAATCGCGACATGCCTGAACTGCCTTTCTCGGTGAAACCCGATGAGAACGTCGACGTGCGCAAGGTGATGGAACTCTTCCGCAGCACCTACGAAGGCACCAACATGGACATGACACGCAACGTAAAGATGGTCAGCAAGAAACGCCAAGACGACGGCACCGTGGTCGAAGACACCATCATCAGCCCTGTAGCCAACCCATGGATGAACGGCACCATGCAGAACACGTTGAACTATCTTGCCCCTGGCACCGTGAACTTCCAACGCACCGTCGCCGTGGCATGGAGCAGCTACCACCACATCATCCAATGCCGCAGTTGGGTGCCCGACGAAATCGGCGCCATCTGCTGGATGGCTTGCGACAACCCAGGTCAAAGTCCACGCATCCCGATTTTCTCCGGCTCGACCACCGTTCCCGACGGCTTTGACAAATGCGGCCAGCTCCGCTACCGCGAAGAGGCTTGGATTTGGCACTACCGCAAGGCCAACAAGCTCGCCACCGTGCAATGGGGCCGCTGCAAGAAGACCTTGATGGACAACGCCAACCGTTTCGAGCAGAAGGCCTTCGATGAGATTCCGGCTATTGAAGATAAGGCCAAGGCTCTCATTGCCGACGGCAAGACCAAGGAAGCCAAAGAAATCCTCAACCAATACACCTCCGACTTCGCCGCCTCCACGCGCCAGGCTTGGAAGGAGATGGAAAACAAGTTCTGGTATTGGTTCAGCATGGGGTTCTGACCTCTTGCATACAAACAGAAAAAGGGTATGACAGCGCGTCATACCCTTTTTTCATGCTACGAACAAGCGTTTTAGTAGGCTTGCGTCACGTCAATAATTACTTTTTTGTCGAATTCTCCGATGATGAAAATCCGGGTTGCACGAGGCTGCAACGAAGCCATCGAAGCGACGGTAACGACAATCTGGGCGTCGCCCGTGCCACTGACAGGTTCGCAAGTCACCCAATCGGCGCCCTTTTCAAGGTGCCAATTCAGGGTCGAAGTCAGGTTAATGGTGTATTGTCCACCCTCGGGACGTGCCTCAATCATGGTGATGTCGGTCTCAAAGATAATGGGTCTCGTCTCCTGAACGACAATGGTCTCATCCATGACCACGTTGTCATGTTTGGCACGAATGTGGCCGATTCTCGTCTCTCCCGTCTGGTTTCCGTCGATGATGGCGTCTCTGGTGCCGTTGCCGTTTCCCGATGTCGAGAGCATAAGGATCCACTCGTCATTCGTTTCAAGATTCCATGAAACGTTGGAGTTGATAGTCAGGGTTTTGACGGCTCCAGTATAGGAAACGAAGAGCGTGTCGGGCAAAAGTTCGACCATGGGAGGTTCGTCGCCTTGCTCCTGGCTTACACTGACTCTTTGCACCAAGTCTCCTGAAGAAAACCAGAATGACAGCGCCCTCGGCTCCACGATAATGTTCTCAGCCACGGTGAGTACCAAGGTGGCGTCGCCTGTGCCACTCGTGGCCGACAGCGAGATCCAGTCGGAATCAAGGTTGGTAGTCCAATCTGCGTCGCAGCTTATGTTGATTTCAGCCGTTCCGCCTTCTTTCCCGAAGGAGAACTCATTGGGGGTGACCGTCAGGAAATGCGGGTCGGGAGCGGCTTCCTGACGCACCATGACATGAGTTGATCCTAATGTGCCACCAGGGAATGAATACAAGAATTGGATGATTCCTTCACGGCTTTCCAACGCCGTGTTTTCAGCCACATTGACCGTCACTGTGCCATCTCCGTTGCCCGAATTGGGGTTAATCGTTATCCACTCGGCTTGGCAAGCAACGGTCCATGGGATGTTGCTCGTCACCGAGAGGGACTGGGTACCGCCTTCGTTCGAAAAGTTGAGTTCCATGGGACTCACACTAAAAACGAGCGATGACTCATGCGACTGGTTTACAGCTATATGCGCTTCCATGCCAACACCGGTGATGACCAAATCAGCCTGCCGACCTTGTGAAACTTCTTCACTGATAGGCGCAATCACCACTGTGATAGTGCCGTTGTTTGTGCCTTCTGTCGTCGAAGCCGTAATCCAGTCAGGCACACCGTTAAGCTGCCACACCACATTGGATGTCACGCGAATCTCTACAGTGTCGCCCCAGCGATCGCAGGCAATGCTTATGGGAGATACATTGAGGTATAATTCCATCATTTCTTGTGTCACAGTCAGTGTGGCCGTATTGTCCTTCGACGAAACCTTGACTTCGCCTGCACGCTCAAGTCCGGTTTCGTTGGCTTGTACCGTGAGGGTGAGTTTCGTGTCACCAGAACCGCTTTCGGGCGCGACGGTCATCCATGCGGGATGGGAATCCACCGTCCAGTCGCCGTTCGAGGTCAATAACACATCCATTTGGCCGCCTGCCGCTTCAACGACGACCGTAGGTGTGTTGAATGCGACATTCACTTTTTTTGCGCAACTGGCCGCAAGCAACAGCACGCCGACCAATGCAATCATCATGTTTAGTTTTTTCATATCTGATTAATTTTAGGTTTTCAAAATCAACGGATTACATTTGATAACGACCAAAAACGGTCTTTATTATACAGCCATGAAAAAAGGTGCGCCGTTTTTTTGACGCACCTTGGATTTCATTCTTTTCAGTTCAAGAATCAATAGAACTTGGCTCTGTTGTCTTCAATCTTGGCGTTGTTCTTCAAGGCGTTGTAGATGGAACCGCCCAACACCTTGTTGTTGAACTGAGAGGTCTTTTCGCGCATGACATCGCTGTAGTCGGAGGTGGCTTCAGGAGTCGTAATCTTCACGTTCTTCACGATGAAAGCGCTTGAATTGCCGGCCATGGGACCCACTTCCTCGCCGTCTTTCATGCCGAGCATGGTGCCAACGACGTCGGCCTCAACGCCGAAGTTGCCCAGAACGCGTGAGTCAAGGCTGATGTCGGAAACCGAAGTCGACTCAGCACCCAGTTCGTTGACCATTCTGTTCACATCGGTGCCACAAGCCTTCATCTTTTCAACGGCAATCTCACCCTTCTTCTTGTTCATAATCTGATACTTGGCTTGTTCGGCCACCACGCTCAACGGGGCGAAGCCTTCGGGAACAATATTGGTGAGTGCAGCGATGACAAACATGTTGTCCATGTCGAAGATGCTGGAGATGTCACCCACTTTGGTGTCATCCTTGAAGGCCCAGCGGACGATTTCGCGCGGATTGTCGATACCAGCAATCTGGTAAGTCGCAGCATTCATGCGGGGCATGGTGCGCTTGGTGAGACCTTGCTCCTCGATAGCGGCGTTGAATTGGTCGTATGTTCTGTTTTCGGTCACGAACTTATTGGCCTCAGCGAAGACGTTCTGATAAGTCTTCGTGCTCGGGGTGACTTCATGCTTCAGGAAAGCCAAGCGGGCCTTGGGTTGCGGTGCAGTCTTGTCGGTCACCTTGATGACGTGGTAGCCGAAAACGGTCTCAACGACACCCATAGTGCCAACGGGGTTGTTCATGACAAAGTCATTGAACGGGACGACCATGGCACCGTCGGTGAACCAGTCGAGGTCGCCGCCCTTTTCCTTCGAACCTGGGTCGGTAGAGAACTGCTCGGCGAGTTCGGCGAACAGACCTTCATTCTTCGGGTTCTTCTTCAGCACGTTGAGCAGGCTGTCGGCCTTGGCTTGGGCTTGCTCCTTGGTGATGCTGTCGGTGCTTCTCATGGCACCGGCATAGCTGATGAGGATATGGCTGGCTCTCAGCGAGTCGGAACGTTCTTGCAGGTCGACGATGCGGACTAAGTTGAAGGTGTTGTTGTCCTCATAAGGGCCATACACATAACCCACGCCGTTGCCGTTGTCAAAGATGGGCTTTTCAACCTGTTGGGGCACGTCCTTGCGACTCATCCAAGTGCTATCATAGCGCTGGTCGGAGTTGGCGTTGACGAAGTTGATCGGATTGTCGGTAGCCACAAAGTCGGGTTTGAGGTTGTGCAAGCTCTTCAGGACTTCTTGTCTATCCTCAGTCGAGGGCTTGATTTCGAACACCACATATTCAATGTCGCGGCGCTCGTCGGTCTCATAGCGATACTTGTTTTCCTCATAGAATGCCTTGTTGTCCTTGTCGGTAATCACCACAGTCGAGTCGGGGATGCTGGCATAACGCAAGGCGATGATGTCGGCCGCAGCCTTCGTGTTCTTGTTGTTGTAATACTTTTCGGCCAATTTGGTGGGGACGAAATAAGAGGCCTTCACCAAATTGTTGAACTTCGTTTCGAGGCAATTCTCCTTCACGGCTCTCTCAAAGTCCATCCATTGCATACGGGCTTCGGGGGTGAAGTCGTTCAGGTTCTGGAGGTAATACTCCATCATTTCCCTGTTGAAGCTGCCATCGGCGTTGCGGAAGCTCTGCACCACCCATTCGTGCGGGTTTTGGCCCATGAACTGGTCGTAAAGCTCATCCGAAGAGATGGTCATCCCAACGGCATCGTATTCCTTGGTCATGATGTGTTTTCTCACCATCTCGTCCAACGTGCTGTTGTAGATGCTGTAAGTCTCGGCTGAAGTGAGGTTGCCCGAACTTCTTCTGTTTTCGATGTTCTTGTCCTTCAGAGTCTCAAAGTCTTGATAGGGAATCTTTTCCCCGTCAATGACGGCGATGTTGTACTCACGGTTTCTACCCTGACTCTGGAAAAGGTCTTGCAGGACGAACGCTAACAAAGCGAGGCCGATGATTGCAATCAGCAATCCGCTGTGCCTTCTGATTTTTTCAATTGCTGCCATAATGCTTTTTACCTATTTTTTAAATTAATAATACTTCAAATTTGAGCGTGCAAATTTAGCAAAGATTTCAAAGCGCGGGTTCAAATGTTCAATTTTTATTTTTCAATCTCCTCACTTTTATCCTTGACAAGGGTTTAATATATTGTAAACCAGTTAATTATCTACCAACTCCAATTCCACTTCATCCAGTTTTATGTCCGATGCTTTGAGGATTTTCACCTTATATTTGCCTATATTCAGCTCTTGCCCTTGCTCGGGAATGGCCTCGCAATAGTGAATCACCATGCCAGCAAGGGTCTCATAGTCGTCCGAAACGGGCAAATCGAGCTTGTAGGTTTCGTTCAAATAGTCGATTTCAAGGCGTGCCGAAAACATGTATTTGCCATCGCCTTCCACCTTTTCTATCTCGTCCTCCACGTCATATTCGTCATCGATTTCGCCGAAAATCTCTTCCACCACGTCCTCCATGGAGACGATGCCCGCCGTGCCGCCAAACTCATCGACCACAGCTGCCACGCCTTGGTGCTTTTGGATCAGGTGCTTCAGCAGACGGTCGGCGGTATAGGTCTCAGGGAAGAAGTCGATGGGCCGCACCAGTTCGGCCAAGGTCACCTCCCGATGGTCTGCGATGACCCGCACCACGTCGTTCAGGTGGACATAACCTACGATGTCGTCGATGTTTTCAGAATAGACAATCAGCTTCGAGTGCTTGGTTTCCTCGAAACGGGCCTTTACGGTGGCTATCGGGTCGGTCAGCTTCACCGACTCGATTTCGTTGCGCGGTGCCATGCACTCGCGGAGTTTCACAGAACGAAATTCCATTACGTTCTGGAACAGCTGTATCTCCTGTTGCATGTCTTCGTCGGCTTCCTTCGTGTCGGCGTATTCGGCGATGTAGTCGCTCAAATCCACCGTGCTGTACTTGTATTCTTCCTTGTCTACTCTCAGGCGTAACACATGACGAATGATGAAGTCCGAAATGCTCGTGTAGACCCAAATCAAGGGATAGAGCAGGCAATAGGCGATGAAGGCCGGGAAGGCAAAAAACGAGAGGATGGCGTTAGGATTGATGCGAAACAGCATCTTGGGCAAAAACTCACCAACCAACAGCACAAGCAGGGTGGCTAAGATAGTCTTCACCAACAGCACCATAAAGTCGTTGTTGAGCGAAATGGCTTGCAGGAAGTGCACCGCGGGCGCGTCCAAAAGCTGCGACATGCTCATGCCATAGATGATGAGGGCGATGTTATTGCCTAAAAGCAACGACGTGATGAAATGTGGCTTGTTCTTGAAGAAAATGCTGATGAGCTTGGCCGAGAAGGTGTTTTTGGTCATTTCCACCTCAAGCTGGAGCCGATTAATGCTATTGAAAGCAATCTCAAGCCCTGAGCAAAGTGCCGAGAAAAACAAGGTGATCGCAACGATAATCCAGTTGTCCATAGCTTGTCATTCTTCTTCGTCCACGTCGAGAACCGCGCTACCCGAATACATGGTGTATTCCGTGAAGTCTTCGTCGGCAACGAGGCTGTCGGCCTCGATCTGTTTGTCAGGGGTCACGATTCGCACATGCGAGCGGGTATACAGCATTCGCTGCTTTTGGTACCAATACAGCTTGTCGGAATACATGATTTGGTTGTTGTCTTTGTTTTCCACACTCACGTTTCCGATGGCTTCTATCAGGCTAAGCTTGCCATGGTTTTTCCCATAGTCGGCCCTGACTTCCGTGATGGGCCGATGCTGGTTGTCGTACATGATCGAAACAAATCCTAAGGGGAATTCCACCACTTCTTCCTCGCTGTCCATGCGCACCATCCGGGGCGTGCGAAGTTCCATTCTCACCACGCCCGAATCGCTGCGGAAGAACACCACGCTGTCAGCCACGATGCCCGAAAGCGTGTCGTCGGAGCCCATTTGGTTGATGACGGAATAGGGGTTCTCACACGAAAACAACATCACAGCCACGAAAGCTGTGATGTTGAGTCGTGTCATTATGTTCAAAAAGCGTTTCAATTACTTCTTGGCTCTGATTGTGGTGGTCTCGCCAATCCAACCGCCTACGTAGAACGACTGGCCTTCGTTGTAGTCGTTGAAGAAAATCTTCTCCATCGTCGGGAAGGCGGCGGTATAGGCGCGAATCAAAGCATTGGCTTTTTCGGCACACGGGGGGTCGATTTGCTTGGCCTTCATGCACTTGTCGACGGCAGCCCAATACACAGCCCCACTTTCGATTTCGCCGCTGAACTGCTTGGCGCTTCCGGCGTAGAGCATGGCGATGAGGAGGTAAGGCTCACCGTTGGTCGGGTCAATCTGGGCGGCTCTTCTGTAGGTGTCGCGGGCCTTTGAGAGGCTGCCCATGTTCTCGTAGCACATGCCTAAGTTACGGTAGGCGCGGTATTTACGGTCGTTGTTCTCGGTCTTGGTGGCCTGCTCAAAGAAGGTGGCGGCATCGCTATACTTCTTGTCCTTGAAGAACTTGATACCCAAGCTGTAGGAAGACTCGGGGCTGGGCTCGAGCTCGTTCAGCTTGACGGCAGCATCGAGGAAGAGCTTCGAGTCGGTGCAGTCTTTCTTGTCGAGGATGGTGGTGATACGCTTCAGCAGCACCACATCGTCGGGCGTCTCGGCCATCTTCGCGCTGAATACCTTGATCAGGTCTTCGCAGGAGGCGAAGGGCTGGAAGAGGTTGTCGATGTTGCTCTTCACAACCTTGTTGTTGACAATCGATTTCTCGTTCTTTTCAATCTGCTTGTCGAAACCAGCAGCACCGTCGGCGTCTTCTCCTGCCAGGGCTTCGGCCTTGGCTTCTTCAAGTTGAACCACGTTTTCAGCCAGCACCTTGATGTTGTCATCGAGCACTTCGGAAAGCTCCTGATAGACGTTGATGACCATCATCTTTTCGGCTTTGCCGTTGTTGACCATGTCAATCGTGGACTTGAAGTAGGAGTCTAGGATGGCACCTTGCAGCTGCGAGGGGTCGAGGGCAACGGCTTCTTTCAGCACGTTGTAGGCTTCTTCGTAGCGGTTCGGGTTGTAGGTGTAAATCAAGAGACCTTTTCTGCCCTTGATGCTGGCCACCTGCGAAGTCTTGGTCTTCGGGTCGATGGGGAAGGCCTCGGCTCTCGTGTCCATCAACATGCAAAGCGTGTCAATGTAGGCATCCTTGTCTTGCGGTTTGGTGCGGATGAAGTAGTCCATGATCTTCTCACCGTTCGTATAGACAAGCTGGCTGGCACGGGGGCAGTTCAGGAACACTTCGCGCCATGCGGCGACCATCTCGTCACTGAAGGCTTCGGGGGCATACTTGGCCGCTTCCCATTGCTTGAAGTACTCGCGGTACATCGAGAGGTTGGTCACGCAGGCCACACTGTCGGTACCATACTTCGACTCTTTGGAGTCTTGTGCGTTTACACTCATTGCCATTCCGATGATGACGGCAATCAACACAAATCTGTTAGTTTTCATTTCTATTCTCTTTTTATGGGTTAAACTTGATTTTTCTCCATTCAAATATCGTTCCAAAATGTTTTCGCTGCCGAAAAGCTTATTTGTACTTGCGTTTCATGAACCACCGCTCGAACACCGAGACGCTGACGTCCAATTTCACATAACGCTCTTGTATCAGGCCGTCATCCTTGGTGCCGCATGTGCCCACTTCAACGGCCAAATTCACTTTCGAGAAGGTCCTCGGCAAAGGCAATGATGCGCCTACTGAAAGGCCTATCTTGCTCAGCGAGTGGTCTCTGACATTCAGGAAGGTTTGCTCATAGAAGCCGCCCACACGGTAGGTGATTTTCTTGAAGTAGTTGGAAATGGTCGAGTGGGTGGGGATGTATTCAAAGCCTGCCGCCACGCGCCATGAGTTGTTGAGACTGTCGTTAGCGCCATCGCGGGCGAAATGCGACCACTGCATCCAGTCGAAATCGATGCCGAGGCTCCACCTGTTTTTTTTCTGCAAGGCAAAACCCGCTCCAAAACCCTGAGGCATGGACAGATACGAGTTCTTGTTGACCAAATAGTACGCGGTGTCAATCAAATATTCGATTTCGGTGTCGCTGTCGGCAGCAATGGTGCGTATGAACGTGGTTTTCTTTCCCCGCAGCTTGATGGGTTGGTCGTAAGTGACGCCGATGCTGAGGTTCAAGTCGTTGCCCAAGTCGGTGTTGTACATGATGCCGTAGTCGAATTTGAACGACGACACCATCATGTCAATGCCGCGCCGCGATCCGATTTTGTAGATGGAATCAGGAAAATAAAGCGTCGTCAGGGTTTCTGAGTCCCCAAATACGTATTTGGCGTTGGCGCCCACAGAAAAGTGCTTGCCTATCTTGAATGCGGTCCCGATGACGGCTTGATTCAGGCCACCCTTGCCTTTGAACTCGGTGGTGTAGTTGCCCACTTCAGGATCGTTCGTATTGACGACCATAGTATAGCCTACCGAGCTGTAGGGCTGCACGCCAAGTGCCATTTTCCACCAGTCGGTCAGGCCGAAAGCCATGATGACATGGTCGAAGGAAGCGTTGGCCGATGGCTCCGAAAGCGTCGAAGAGCTGAAGTTCGAGTGCTTGAAGTAAAAGCCTGCGTCAAAAAGAAAAGCCAACGAGTCGATTTTGGCGTAGGAAGCCGGATTTCCCGAATTGATCAAAGAGGGGCCATACATGGCGTTTTCCACCCCGCCCATGCCTTTCAGTCTGACACTCATCGACTTATTGGCCAATTGCCCGATGCCGAAAATCGAATACGGCGAATCGACATCAGACTGGGCAAAAGCCCCAATGCTGATGAGCACTAACAAAGCGGCCAAATGAAGTCTTTTTGCTATAGAGAAGTTCATAATTCCAAATATAAAACCTTTTGTCCTCCAACCGGCTTACGCAATACTGCCCGTTTGAGGCTGCAAATATCCGATTTTTTAACTCTTCGAGCAAGTTTTTATTGCACACTTTGCAGAAGAAATTCTTTATATGGTTGATTTTCAAGAAAAAACAATTTACAAAACAAAAAAAATGTTCTTTTTTTGCTTTTTTTCCTTGCGCTTACGAAAAAAAGTAGTACTTTTGCAGCGCAAAAAACGGAGGTACCGTAGCTCAGTTGGTAGAGCAGAGGACTGAAAATCCTCGTGTCACTGGTTCGATTCCCGTCGGTACCACCCTCATGAAGCTGGAAGTGATTCCGGCTTTTTTTGTTGTCCACCACTGCATCCCGAACACACAAAAAAGAAGCGCCTCCATCAGGAAGCGCTTCGGTTTTAGGTTTACGGTGTGTCACACACACCATTGATTCGTTAATTAGCCAACCTTCAAAGCGGGGAACACTCTCAGAGTGTTGGGCTTGATCTTGTTGTCTCTCGTGGTGCTGATGGTCTTCGTGGTGTGGTCGGTGAAGGTGATGACCATGTCGAAGCCATTCATCAGAGCCAGCGGGCGCAGCACGAAGTAGAACGTGGTGGCTTCGGCAGAAGTTGTACCGAGGACAGCACCGTTACCGCAGTTGAGGGTCAGGACGTTACCGGCGTTTTCGACGGCATAACCGACTTGCTCCATGTAGTCGGCAACAGCAGCCTCGTTGTTAGGATAGTTGCGGAAGAGTTCCATCATACGACCGGGATCCACTTCGTCAACCTTCAGGGTCACATCGCCCGTGAGGTTGCGGTTGTTGTCGGTCAGTTCGATCTTCTCGATGGTCTTGCCAGAGGTGGTGTAGAACTTCATGACAAGGACACCGCAGATGTTTCTGAAGGCAAAGTTGTTGCCAGTTTCATCTTCGTTGTCGATCTTGGCGGCCATGTAGAGAGTACCAGGAGCGATTCTGCCTTCCATGTATTCCTGCGTGGTGGCGAGGGTGAATTTGGATCTGTTTTCGTTACCCAGCAGCGTGGCATCGACAGTCACGTTTTCACCAGGATAGAAGGCGTACTTGGCAGTCTTCATCTCGTCAGAGATGCCGGTACCAACAGCAACGAGGGTGGGTTGATAGCTGTCAGCTTCAACTTCATACATGCCAAACTCTGAATTGGCAGGGGTCTCGCTGTCGACGTTGTAGAGCATGACCTGGTCACCTTGCTCGAACTTCACGCGATAGGTATCATCGATATAAGCTCTACCAGCTTCTTCGATGTCACCAGCTTCGACTTCGAAAGTCGGGTCGTAGGAATAGCCATGATAAACCATGGACTGCGTCTTGTTTTTGTTGCACGAAGTGGCTAACAGGGCAACCACTCCCATCAGGCAAATGCCTCTCAGTAATTTTTTCATCTTTTTAATTGATTAATTTGAGTTGATTAGTGAATTGAATTGATTAGTTTGATTTCTTGTCAGTCATTTACAGAGCAACTTTCCTCCTTCGAGGTGATTCATCGAGTTTTGAAGCCTTCTAAAACCATTCCTTTTTCAGGATTTCAATTACTCATCTTGTTGATTTTCAATACTTTTCTTTTGTTATCCTTTAGTTTTCTCTTCGTTTGACGCTGCAAAAATAGGAAAAATTTCAGACCTGCAACATAAAAATCGGTTTTTATGCGTTTTTTTTCAAAAAAAAAGGTTTTTTCCGTCTTAGGCGCGCTATACCTTATTAATTAATATTGCGGCGTAAAGTGAAGTCTGGGTCGCTTTTGTTGAAAATAGCGCCAAAGCGGATATGCAAGCCTTGCTTTTTCGTACTTTTGCACGCAAATTTGAATGTTATGGCAAAGAAAAACAAAATCGGGACTTCGGCTTTTCGGCACCCTTCGTCGGGCTCAAGGGCTGCTCAGGGGTCAAATGCTTTCAATATGATCATGGTTTTTTTGAGTGCGGGTTTGCTCTCGGCGGCCTGGCCTACTTGGGGCTTTGCTCCGCTGATTTTCATTGGCTTGGTGCCCTTGTTGCTTATGGAAGACCGCATCGCGCAAGGCGGGAGAGGCAAGCTGTTTTGGCTTTCGTTCCTTGCTTTCCTTATCTGGAATGTCGTCACCACTTGGTGGGTGTGGAATGCCACGCCAGCTGCCATCGCCGCTTGGGTTCTGAACGCGCTCTTCATGGCCACTGTGTTCAATGTGTTCCATCTCACGAAGAAAAAGGTCTGCAACAATCCTTGGGGCAGCTTTTTCCTTATCCCGTATTGGATGGCTTTCGAGTTGCTCACCTATTGGTGGGTGGCCAAATGGCCTTGGCTCAACTTGGGCAACGTGTTCTCGACACGCGTTAGTTGGGTGCAGTGGTACGAATACACGGGTGTGGCTGGCGGAACGCTGTGGGTTTTGTTGGTTAATATACTGATTTCCAATACTATCAATTACATGTCGCGCCACGAAGCCAAAAACGCCATCGTTTCGTGTGGTACGGCTCTCGTGCTGCTGGTTGTACCTATCTCGATAAGCAAAGCCGTGTATCGCCACTATGTGGACCAAGGTGAGGATACAGAAGTCATTGTTGTTCAGCAGAATTGCGACCCTTGGAATGAACAGTTTGACAGCAACACCTACGACGGGGTCATACAGAACAACATCAATCTTTCGGAGCCATTAATCACGCCCAAGACACGGTTTTTGGTCAGTTCAGAGTCGGCCATTCAGGAAGGCATTTGGTTGCACGCCCCGAACCAAACCCAGGCCGTGAGGACGCTGCACGCCTACATGAAACGCCATCCGCAGGCTGCTTTCATCATTGGCGGGACCACCTACGAATGGGTGCCTAAAGGGATGGAAGACGACTTTCCCGCACGACAGGTTGGCAACAGCGACAAATACTACTACTGCCACAACTCCGCTTTGCTTTTCGACACCGTCGGCTTGCAGCATCGCAACAAGTCGCAGCTCACGCCTGGCGTGGAAGCCATCCCCGAATGGATGGGCTTCCTGAAGAACTACAGCATCACGATGGGCATCGCGCGCGGCACCTTGAAGACCGACCCCGAATCGAAGGTGATGGAGTTTGACGGCCACAAAGTGGCTGCGGCCATTTGCTACGAATCCGCTTTCGGCGAATATGTCAGCAGCTTCTGCAAGAAGGGCGCTGACCTGATTTTCGTCATCACCAACGACGGCTGGTGGGGACACACGCCTGGCTACCGTCAGCATTTTGAGTTTTCAAAGCTGAGGGCTATTGAAAACCGTCGTTGTGTGGCGCGTTCGGCCAACACGGGGCGTTCGGGCTTCATCAACCAGCGCGGCGATGTGCTCCAGCAGACCCATTACTGGGTGCCCGATGCCATCAAGGCCACGCTGAAAGCTAACACGAAAGTCACCTTCTATGCCCAGCATGGCGACTATTTGAGCCGTATTGCGGTCTACTTGAGCTTTGTCGCCCTCCTATGGGCTCTCGCCAAGGCCATCATCCCGACTGCGAAAGCGAAAAAAGCAGCCAAGAAAACGGGGAAAAGGAAATGACGTCGCCCGTGCAGCTATCCTTAGGCCCCTTCCAAGGCATTACTGATGCGCCGTTCCGCAATGTGTTCAAGCGGCATTTCGGCGGCATTGACAAGTTCTACACACCTTTTTTCACAGGCATCCATAAAGAAGACCACGCCAAAAACCTGCAAGGCGAGGAAATCGACCCGCGATGCAACGATGTTGAAACGCTCACGCCGCAAATCCTCAGCACTGATGCCGAAGAGATTCTGCGCTTCGCCAAGCAATGCAAACAGTTGGGTTACAAGGAAATCAACCTCAACATGGGCTGTCCATTCCCGAGGGTAGCCAACAAAAAACGTGGCTGTGGCCTCCTGCCCTATCCTGACTTGGTGGAGGCGATGCTTGAGCGGGTCTTTGAGGAAATTGATATTAATTTCAGCGTGAAATGCCGTTTAGGGTATTACAGCCCCGACGAAATAGAAGCCATCATCCCGATTTTCAATCGGTTTCCTCTGAGTGAATTAATCATCCATCCGCGCATTGGGAAACAGCTTTACAAGGGTGAGGTTGATTTGGAACGGTTTAAGGCGTTGATACCTTATATTAATGCGCCTTTGGTCTATAATGGGGATATGTTTTCAGTGGAGAGTTTCAATCGCATTCGCGAAGCGGTTCGGCCTGTGGACCAATTCATGCTTGGGCGGGGGATTTTGGCTAATCCTTTTTTGGCGGAGGACATCAAGGCCTCCGTCATTGCGAGGCATGAAGCAATCCAAAACAATGGCCTAGATTGCTTCGTCGTTCCTCCTCGCAATGACGCAAAGCGACAGATGGAACGGCTGCACGCTTATGTCATTGACTTATACGAGAATCGCCTGCACCACGCTGGCGGTAGCCCGAAGGTATTGGGACGGATGAAGGAATTGTGGTCCTATCTGATGAACAGCTTCGAGGAACCGCAGGTGGTTTGGCGGAAAATCAAGAAGATTAATGCGCTGAAGGAATACGAGGACGCCATTGAAACCATTTTCAAAGAGATTCCAATCATCCTATAAACAAAAAAGCCTCCCTTGCGAGAGGCTTGTGTTTGACAATTTCGGTTTGTTACCTTTCAAACGAAGGCTGGAGTAGATACCGCCCAGTGTTGCCTTCCGCTTGTGCTTGAGTAGCGAGTTGCCCGATGGGAGATTCTGGGCTGCGGCCAACATCAATGATAAGGCCGTTACTCATATTCGGGAAAGCCGTGAGCATGGCAACATCGCCGTTGCTGTCTCCAGCAACCAGCACTGGCCCCGCGTCGCCATACGTAGGAGCCATATAGGCACGGATGCAATCCACCTTACCCTCTCTGTTGGGTTGCTTGTAGTCCGGGTCGAATTCTGCAATGATTCTTTCTCCTTCAACGAAGCGGAGTCCATAAACCCGCTCTGCGGGGAGACCAAATCCCAATGTCGGATCGCAGGCCAACATTTCCACTATCATCTCCAAGGAAGCAGAACAGACATAGGCGTCGATTCCGGCAACTTCGAGGCAATGGTATAGGTCTTTCATTTCGGGCGACACCCAGATGCCGCGCATGACATCGCCGCCCCATTGGCCATCGGGCGAATGCCACGGCTCTACAGCAAGCTTTTCGATGCCCAAATGCTCGGCAATGGCGTCATGGATAAGCGCTTTGGCTTCGGCTTCGGTGTAACCCGCCAACAGTCCGGGCTGCCAAAGATAAGCTACCCAGCTGCCCCACTGGCTGTCCATCGCCTCATATAAAGAATACATGCGTGCCCGGAAGTCGAGGTAGTCGTCCGATTCTCGGATGGATTCGATGCTTTCACCTGCGGCAAGCCTGAAGGACAAAGCTTCGTACTCCGCCGACAAGACACTTCCCATCTCGGCATAAGTGATTCCAGTTCCTGGCATTGGGTCTTCCGGTGTCGGGATACCGTCAAGAAAGTGGTGGATGGGGGCATCGGCATAGCGCAGATGCTCGATTTGATACACCCAAAGGGCTTGTGAGATGTCGTGGACTATGGAAGTCTGATCGAAATCGAACACGGCGTATGAACCTTTCCCTGCGCTAGCCATCAACTCGTTGAGTGCTTCCCGCACTTCGGGATTCCATTTGCCTTCCTCAAGGCTTACTGTTTGAGGATCTTTGTGGCATGAGAGCAGCAGAAGAAGGCAAAAGATGAAGTATAGTTTTCTTTTCATGACAAAATCAAAGGCAAAATTAGTGTTTACTGAAACTCAACTTGATTTTTCAAAAAAAGCCTCCCTTACGAGAGGCTTTTTTCTTTTCATCCATCAGAATCATTCAAACGAGGCGATAGCCTTCTTGATGATTTCAATGGCTTCGCGGAGTTCGGCTTCGGTAATGACCAAGGGCGGAGCGAAGCGGATGATGTGCTGGTGGGTGGGCTTGGCCAACAGGCCGAGGTCACGCATCTTGAGGCACACGTCCCAAGCTTCTTTGCCGTCTTTGGGTTTGATAATCACGGCGTTGAGCAAACCCTTACCACGGACCTTCTCAATCATCGGGCTCTTGATCTTGCCGATTTCCTCACGGAAGATCTTTCCGAGACGCTCGGCGTTCTCCATCAAGTGCTCTTCCTTGATGACTTCAAGGGCGGCGATGGAAACCTTGGCGGCGATGGGGTTGCCGCCGAAGGTCGAGCCGTGCTCACCGGGCTTGATGTTCAGCATGATGTCGTCGTCGGCCAACACGCAGGAGACCGGAACCACACCACCGCCGAGGGCCTTGCCCAAGATGAGGATGTCGGGGCGCACGCCTTCGTGGTCGCAAGCCAGCATCTTACCCGTACGGGCGATACCGCACTGCACCTCGTCGGCCATGAACAGCACGTTGTACTTCTTGCAGATGTCGTAGCACTTCTTCAGGTAGCCATCATCTGGCACATACACACCAGCTTCGCCTTGGATGGGCTCCAGCAGGAAACCAGCGATTTCCTTGCCTTCCTTGGCCAGTACTTTCTCCAGTGCATCGGGGTCATTGTAAGGAATGCGGATGAAACCAGGAGTCATAGGACCATAGTTGGCGTATGATTCGGGGTCATTACTCATCGTGATGATGGTGATGGTGCGGCCGTGGAAGTTGCCTTCGCAGCACACGATCTTCACCTTGTCGTTCGGGATACCCTTCTTGACGACACCCCAACGGCGGGCGAGCTTCAGGCCCGTCTCGTCGGCTTCGGCGCCCGAGTTCATGGGCAGCACTTTGTCGTAGCCGAAGTATTCGGTCACATATTTCTCCCACACGCCGAGCGCGTCGTTATAGAAGGCGCGGCTGCTGAGGGTGAGGCGTTCGGCCTGGTCGGTCATAGCCTTGATGATTTTCGGATGGCAATGGCCTTGGTTGACAGCGGAATAGGCCGACAGGAAGTCGAAATACTCCTTGCCTTCGACGTCCCACACCTTGGCGCCCTTACCCTTGGCGAGGACGACCGGCAGCGGGTGATAGTTGTGGGCCCCGTACTTGGCTTCGAGGTCCATGGCTTGTTGCGATGATGTGATTTTCTCGATCATAAGTAATTGATTTAAAGATTTAGGATTCAAAAATTCAGATTACAAATTGGAACGGCAAATTTAGGGTTTTATTTTGAACTTTTGGCATTACGGCCAAAATAATGTCTTACGAGTTTTGCGGCAATCCATCCGAGGAGCAAGGCCAAAGCGATGCCGATACAACCGAAAAGCAGGAGCCGATATTGCCGCAGTCGGGTTTGTTGGGTGCTCAAAACGGCTTCCAGTCTTTCCTCACGTGCAATGAGGTCGGCAGCTATTTCTTCCAATTCACGGTTGTGTTCAAACAAATCGGCATTTTCTCTGACAAGGGCGGCGCGTTCGTCGTCAATGTCGCAAAGCTCCTTTTCCATGTCGTCATATCGCCCTAACCGAGCATAGTCCATGATAAGTGGCAAGCGTACCGCCGAGTGCATGTTGGTAATGCCTGATTTGGCTTCGAGGTCGAAAAAGCGGTTCAGGTACTGGAGCGATTTGCTGGCTTCACCCATGTTGGAATAAACCGTTCCCAAGCCTATGCACGCCGTCATCTGCCCTGAAAGATGCGACTCGTTCTCAGCCAAAGACAAGGCCTCCAAATAGCCTTTCAAGGCTGCCTTGTCGTCGCCACGTTTCATGCTGATGTAGGCCATCTCCGACAGCACATCCGACTTCATGACCCGCATCATGTTCTGCTCGAATTTCTTTTTCACCTGAACGTCAGCGTAATACATTGATTTTTCAAAATAATGCATCGCGCTGTCATAGTTAATCATCTGGTGTGTATAGAGCGACCCCAGACTCTTGTAGGCGGTCTGTAAAAGGTAATATTCTTCCTCGGCCTCCAATTCGGGCAGGATTTCGAGCAACATCTTTTTCGCCAACAAAGGTTTTCCGATTTCGGTATAGATGGTGGCAATGTTGCCGCTAGCCTGGATTGCCAAGGGTTTGTTCCCGATTTGGTTGGCGATTTTCACGACTAAAAAGTAATAATCCAACGCAGCCGTAAAGTTGTTTTTCTGGTAATTGATGACGGCCAGATTGGAGTAGATATAAAGGCAGGAAAGTCTGTCGTTCATCTGTTCGGCAAGATACAACGCCTTGTCGTAGAACATGTTGGAAGAGTCGATGTTGCCCAAAATCAACTCATAGGTGGCGATGCTCCAAATGGCCTCGAACATGTTGGCGGTGTCGGCCAAAGCCTCGTTTTGCGCATACGACCGTCTCAAATAGTCTTTCGCCAAATCGAGATCGGCGTGATGGGCGTATTGTATGCCGAGGACATAGTTGGCCTTGGCCTCCAAATCGGTGAATCCCAAGGTGTTGGCTTCCTTGACGGCCTTTTCGCCCCATGCGATGCAGTCGTCGAAAGAGAGGTCGTAGAAATCCCAAGTCAGCTCCATCATGGTTTTCACCTTCTCGCGGCCTTCCTGCGTGACGAGTGCGTCTTGCAGGCTGTCCACAATGTGGGTGTCGATTTGGGCAAAGGCAGAAACTGACAAAATCAAGGAAACCAATATGTTGAGCGTTCGCTTCATCCAACAAACATGTTGTAGCGTTGCTCGTCGAAGATGGTGGTGCTTTCGCCGTGACCAGGGAAGACGGTGGTGTCGTCGGGCAGATGGAACAGCCGCTCCTTTATGCTCTCGATGAGTAACTTGAAGTCGCCGCCCGCGAGGTCGGTGCGTCCGATGCTGCGGGAGAAGAGTGCGTCGCCAGTAAAGACCCAACCTTCGATTTCGGCATAGAGGCTGACGCTGCCTTCGGCATGGCCTGGCGTGCAAATCACCTCCAAAGTGCTTTCCCCAACTTTGATGATTTCGCCGTCTTTCAGGTCGAGGTCGGGCAATTCGATATCGGCCTGGCCTTCGGGTCTGAATCCGAGCCACACGGAATGGCGCTTGGCTTGGACGAAGTCGGACTCCGTGTCATGATGCGCCGCCACCTTGACATTGTAACGCTTTTTGATGGCAGCGTTGCCGATGACATGGTCGATGTGGCCATGCGTGCTGATGATTATCAGCGGCTTGAGGCGGTGGCTGTCGATAAAGCCGAAGAGTTGGTTTTCCTCGCTTGCATTGGCGCAACCCGCGTCGATGATGACGCATTCGAGGGTGTTTTCGTCGTAAACGACATAGGTGTTTTCCGAGAAGGGATTGAAGATGAAGGATTCGAGTTTGAGCATAATATTGAATTAATTCCGGCCTTTCGACGGGCGTAGGGACCTGAGGTTGCTGAGCCTGTCGAAGCACCGACTTTTATTTTTCGAGGGCAAAGGTAAGGATTTTTTGAAACCATTCTACAGATTTTGCCTATCTTTGTCGCTCAATTCATCATTTGATGCTGCCGAAAAAAATATATGCGATTCTGTTTTTCCTGCTGTTTGCCATGATGCAAACGGCTCATGCCCAGTTCTATAACGGCATGAACATGCCTTTTGGGAAGAACCGTGTGCAGTGGACCGATTTCCATTGGTCGTACTACAAGAACGATAAGTTCGACGTGTATTTCTACCAAGGTGGCGACGACCTTGCGCGTTATGCTCAGGCATACGCCAAGGATCAGATTCCGCGCCTTGAAACCCGTCTCAACAGCCGCTTCGGGAAGAAAATCCAGTTCATCGTGTTCAACAGCAAGGGCGATTTCAAGCAAAGCAACATCAACCGTGAGGAGGAGGAAAACGGCAACACGGGCGGCATCACCAAAATCATTGGCTCGAAGGTAATTCTTTATTTCGACGGCGATTACACCCACTTCGAGGCGCAAATCCGCGAGGGCATCACGAGCCTGCTGTTCAGCCAGGTGATGAACGGCCTTTCGATAGGCTCGCAAATCAGAAGCTCGTACCGTTACGACATCCCGCAATGGTTTCGCGACGGCCTCGTGTCCTATATCGCTGGCAACTGGGACAGCTACAAGGAAGCCCAGCTGCAACGTGGTATCATGTCTGGAAATTATAAGAAAATCAACCATTTGCAGAATGAAGATGCCCGAGTTGCAGGCTATTCCTTCTGGAATTTCATCGACGAAAAATATGGCAGCAAGTCGTTCAACGACATCCTGACCTTGGCAGAAAACTCGAAAAACGTGCGCAAAGCCCTGCTGTATGTGACGGGCAAGGAATACAAAAAGTTGGTCGATGAGTGGTTTGAGTTCTACAAGGCGCGTTTCGAGACCCTTTTGGCCAACCAGCCCAATGATGTCATGTCGCTGAAATACAGGAAGTACCGCACTTTCACCCAGCCGTCCATCAGCCCGAACGGGAAAATGATTGCCTACGTCAGCAACGACGAGGGCAAAATCCGCCTATGGCTCGAAGACTTGCAGACGGGCAAACGGGAGAAGCTTTTCACAGCCGGCTACCGCTCCGACGAGAACATCGATACCTCTTTTCCGCTGTTGGCTTGGCATCCCAATGGAGAGATTTTGTCGTTCATCTTGGAGGAGAAAGGCAAAATCCAGCTTTATAACTTAGACATCAACAGCGGCAAGAAAGCCAGTACCTATCTATTTGATTTCCAAAAGGTAAGCTCGTTTTCCTACGCCCACAAGAGCCGCAAAATTGTGTTGGCTGCTACGCGCATGGGCAAGCCTGACATTTACGTTTATAACCTGTTTTCCAACACTTTGGAGCAGATCACCAACGACTATCACACCGATTTGACCCCCGTCTTCACCTTCGATGACCGGCAAATTGTGTTCAGCTCGAACCGCGACAATGACACACTGAAAACCGACAAGGAAATCGGCTTCCAAAACAAGCAATTCGACCTTTATGCCTACGACTATGTCCATAAAAGTGCGCTGCTCCGCAACATGACGCGGCAACGCTTCTCGAACAACATGCAGCCCGAGGCTCTGAAGGACGGCAGTCTGCTCTACCTGAACGACACGAGCGGCTATTACAACCTTTACCAAATCCGCTTCGACAGCGCCATCAGCCACATTGACACCATCGTGCATTACCGCTATTTCGGTAGGAAAGAGCAACTTACGAGCTATTCCGCCAATATCATAGATTACAGCTATCTGCCCCGCGACCATAAAGTCGCCATGCTCATGGCCGACAAAAATGGCGAGAAGTTTTTCCTTTCGCCCATCCTTCGTGGCCATGAAGAGAGCGTCAACCAAATGAACCCATACGCGCAAAAACGACTGATTACCGAGTTGGTTCAGAAGGAGAAAGACACTGTGGTGGAACCCGTTTCGAAGCATCGTTTCTCGACCAGCTACCGTTACTCCAAGCGCAAGAAGCAGATCAATAGCCAGTTTGGGGCCGACTCCACGCAAGTCATAGCCCAACCCGTGCCCGAAGCCGCGCCCAAACCGCGAAAAAAAGACACCATCCAGCGCCCGAACAACTACTATGTGGAGCTTTTCGCCGACCAGCTCATGAGCCAAATCGACTTTTCGAGCCTGAACTACAGCTACCAGCCTTTCAGCGGCGGCACCTCACCAATTTATCTCTATTCGGGTTTCAACGTGTTTCTTGGTACCACCATGAAAGACCTGATGGAAGACTATCGCATCGAAATCGGCGTGAAGATCAACACCACCCTTGTGAACAATGAATATGTGCTGCGTTTCAGCGATTTCAGCAAGCGCTTGGACAAGACTATCACGTTGCACCGTTACGTCACGGATGACACATGGAGGTATTACTACCGCACCTACACCAACGAGGCGTTCTACACCTTGAGTTATCCTTTTAGCGAGATACTAAGCCTCAAAGGTACAGCTATTTACCGTCTCGACCACAAGGTCAATCTGTCCATCGACGACTACAGCTTGAACGACAAGGACGTTTATGAGAATTGGGGCGGGCTGCGAGGCGAGCTGGTCTACGACAACTCGAAGAAAATCGGGACCAACCTGCATGTGGGAGCGAGAGGGAAGGTTTTTGCGGAGTATTACCAAAAAATCGCCAGAAACACCAGCAACATGGTGGTCATCGGCTTCGATTATCGCCAATACACACGCATCAGCCGCAACTTCATCTGGGCCAACCGTTTGGCAGGCAGCACTTCGTTTGGGCAGAACAAACTGATATATTATATGGGCGGCGTTGACAACTGGATTTTGCCCAAGTTCGACCAAGGCACCCCCATCAATTTCAACAATAACTACGCCTATCAGACCCTTGCCACCAATATGCGCGGTTTCAGTCAGAACATTCGCAATGGTAACAACTTCGTCGTCCTGAACAGCGAGCTGCGCTTCCCCGTGTTCAGTTATTTCGCCAACCGCCCTATCAACTACAGGATTATCAAGGACTTCCAAATCGTGGCCTTTGGCGACTTCGGCACCGCTTGGACGGGCTGGAATCCCTATGATCCGAAAAACTCGCTCTACACTTCGTACCACCATGACGGCAATCTCGACATCAGCGTCACGGAAATGAAGAACCCTTGGGTGGGCGGCATCGGCTTTGGGTTGCGTACGACCTTCCTTGGCTATTTCATCCGGGGCGACGTGGCTTGGGGCATCCAAGACGGGCACATCAGCAAGACGCCGGTGTATTACCTGTCGTTCAATTTGGATTTCTGATTTTTGAACATGAAAACACCTAAAAAATGAAGCACAATACCTTTTTGGCAGCCCTACTGCTGCTGCCCTTATTCTTGAGCGCACAAAGCGCCAACGACTACACCCAATATGTAAATCCCTTCATCGGTACACAGACCGACGAGACAGGTGCCCTCAGCGGCAGCACCTTCCCCGGCGCGACGATGCCGCAAGGCATGGTGCAACTGAGCCCTGAAACGGAACAAATGGTCACTTGGGACCCCTGCTCGGGCTACGACTACAACAAAGACATTATCTACGGCTTCACCCACACCCACCTCAGCGGCACGGGCTGCACCGACCTCATTGACGTGAGTTTGATGCCATCAAGTAGGGAAGTGACACCAGAGCAACTCAAAGCCGCTGACTTTGGTCAGCACTACAGCCATGATAAGGAATCGGCACGACCGGGATATTATCAGGTGCTGTTGCAGGAAAGTGGCGTGAATGTGGAACTTTCGGCGACTACACGCACTGGCATCCATCGTTATACCTTCCCAAAAGGAAAACCTCAAACTGTTGTTCTCGACCTTGATAGAATGACTTATCGCGGAGACGCCTATTACTCGGGTCGACGCTATTACGATATTATTCAGGCGCAAATCCGCCTTGTGGACGACCACACCATTGAAGGCTATCGCGTCGTTTGCGGATGGGCCAAGTTGCGCAAAGTGTATTTCCGCGCCGAGTTTTCAAGGCCGTTCAACCAACATTTGCTGATGAACGGCGGCCTCAATGTCGGCAACAGCGATGTGGTTAATGGTCGCACACTCCGTGCTGCACTCAGTTTCGACCCTAAAGACGGTAACGAATTGATTGTCAAAGTCGCCATATCGCCTGTCGACAACGAAGGCGCAAGGAAAAACATGCTGGCCGAAGCCCAAAGTTGGAACTTCGACAAATATGTTCAAGCCGCTCACGACACTTGGCAGCGCGAACTCAGCCGTATCGACATCGAGGGCACTGATGAGCAGAAGACCATCTTCTACACGGGCCTTTACCACGTGCTGATGCAACCCAACACCATGAGCGACGTGGATGGGCGCTACATGGACACCAACTTCGAAATCAAGCAGATGCCGAAGGGACAAACGTATCACAGCACTTTCAGCCTATGGGACACCTTCCGCGCTGCGCATCCGCTTTACACACTTATTGCCCCTGACATCGCTGCGCAGTTTGTTCGCGACATGGTGTTGCACCACAAGACCTACGGCTACCTGCCCATTTGGGACCTCTGGGGGCAAGACAACTACTGCATGATTGGTAACCATGCCATCCCCGTGCTCGCCGATGCCATCCTTGCTGAAATTCCTGGCATTAATGTCGAAGAAGCCTATCAAGCTATGGTCGAGAGTAGCACGAGAAGCCACTACAACTCGCCTTTCGAGGTGTGGGAGCAATATGGCTATCTTCCGCAAACCCTTCAGAATGAGAGCGTCAGCATCACCATGGAGCAATGCTTCGACGATGCATGTGTGGCTTTGGTTGCTAAGAAATTAGGTAAAACGGACGATTACGAGCGTTTCTACCGTCGCAGCATGTTTTATAAAAACCTCTTCGACCCCGAAACAGGCTTCTTCCGTCCGAAAGATGAAAAAGGTAACTGGATGGATGGCTTTGACCCGCTGTCATACGAACAGCCTTGTTTCGTGGAAGGCAACGCTTGGCAATATTTATGGTTCGTGCCGCAAGACCCGCAAGGCCTCATCGACCTTTTCGGCGGCAAGAAAGGCTTCCTAAAGAAACTCGACGAGAACTTCAGTCTCACCGCCACATCTGGAGAGGTGAACGGCAACGCCAGCGGCTTTATCGGGCAGTATGCGCATGGTAACGAGCCCAGTCACCACACCGTCTATCTTTACAATTTCGCGGGCAAGCCTGAGCGCACGCAAGAGTTGGTGGAGCAGGTGAGGAGCGAGTTCTACCGCGCAACGCCCTGCGGCTATGCTGGCAACGACGACTGCGGCCAGATGTCGGCCTGGTATATCTTTTCCGCCCTCGGTTTCTATCCTTTCCATGCGGGTTCAGCCGAGTATGTCATCGGGACGCCTTTGTTCACCAAAGCCACCTTGCACCTTGAAAACGGAAAAGATTTCGTTATCAGCGCACCCAACAAGACACCTGAAAGAATCCATGTCAAGAGCGTGAAACTGAACGGCAAGCCTTTGAAAGGCCTCTCCATCACGAACCAGCAAATCATGGCAGGTGGAATGTTAGAATTTATCATGAAGTAAAATTGAATTACCATGTCAACAAAACAAAACACTTCATATTTGTCAAGTACAAAAAACCGTATTTTGCTGGCAATGACGCTGTTGGCGACCATCATTCTCTGGGTGCTGCCCACTTCGTCCTTCGGCATCGAAGGGCTGACCGTCATGCAGCAACGGACGATGGCCATTTTCGTCTTTGCCGCTATGATGTGGCTCTTTGAAGTCATTCCAGCTTGGGCGACATCTGTCACCACCATTGTCGCTTTGCTTTTTGCCGTTTCGGACAAAGGTTTTGTGACAGAGGCTCACGGCACGGCTGTCAGCTATCGCGAAATCATGGCCTCGTTTGCCGACCCCGTCATCATGCTGTTTTTGGGTGGTTTCGTGTTGGCTATTGCTGCCAGCAAAGTCGGGCTTGACGCTTATTTGGCTCGCACGCTGCTCCGCATCTTTGGCAGCAAGCCCAAATTTGTGTTGCTCGGTCTGCTGTTGGTGCCGGGCATCTTCTCGATGTTCATGTCGAACACCGCTACGGCGGCCATGATGCTGGCTTTTATGACTCCTGTGCTCAAGACCTTGCCCAAGGAAAGTGGCGGACCTGCTGCCCTGACGCTCGCCATCCCCATTGCGGCCAACTTCGGCGGCTTGGGAACGCCTATCGGCACGCCACCCAATGCCATCGCTCTCGGACAGCTGGCCAAAGTTGGCATCAACATCAGCTTTGGTGACTGGGTGATACACATGGTGCCTTTTGTGTTTCTGCTTCTTGTCATCGCGTGGATTGTGCTGATGTTGCTGTTTCCCATCAAGATGGAAAAACTGGAGATCAACATCGAGGCTACCGACAAGTTCGGCCGTGACTTTTGGATTGTCGCCATCACCTTCCCCATCACCATTTTATTATGGGTGACCGAAGGCTGGACGCATTTTGATTCCAACGTGGTGGCACTTGTGCCCTTTGCGGTGTTTGCGATTACAGGGGTCTTCAAGGAAGAGGATTTCAACAAAATCGAATGGCACATCCTTTGGATGGTGGCTGGCGGTTTCGCTTTGGGTACTTGCCTCAACGAGACAGGTTTGGCCAATTCCATCATCAACGCCATCCCATTTGAACATTGGAAAGCCGTGGCGGTAATTCTGGGCGCAGGACTGATTATGTACCTGCTCTCCACCTTCATTTCCAACTCATCGGCAGCCAGTTTGCTGATGCCGGTGCTTGCCGTTGTCTCTACCGCTATCAAAGGTGAGTTGACGGCACTGGGCGGTGCCGCCTCGCTGATTGTTTATGTGGCCATCTGTTGCTCCTTGGCAATGACTTTGCCGATTTCCACACCACCTAATGCCATTGCCGCCTCGACGGGCATGATTCAGACCAAAGACATGGTGAAAGTCGGCTTGATATTGGGCATCATCGGCGGAGTGCTGGGCTATGCTTTGATAAGGGTGTTTCCTTTCTAAAATAGACGTAAAACACGCAAAATCAGTCCCAAGGCGAATCTTCGGCAGCCATGGAGACAGGCATTTCCTGGAAGTCGTAAGGTATTGGTTTGGGCTGGTGCAAGGCCAAGAAATTCTCATTGAGTTGCAACTCCACTTGCAACATGGTGTTTTCCAATAGCTTTGGCGTCAGTTGGCATTCCCAAACCACAATGACCTGCCAGCCATTGTCGTGCAAAACTTTGTAATTCTTTTGGTCGCGCTCTTGGTTTCTCTTGATTTTGTTCACCCAAAAATCTCGGTTCGTCTGCGGAATCTTGCAGCATTTGGAACTATTAACTCCAAACTCCACACTTCCAACTCCCAACTCAACAAAATGTCCATGCCAGAAGCACCCATTGACAAAAATCGCTGTTCGATACCGCCGCATGACGATGTCGGGTTTGCCCGGCACGCTCTTCACGTTGAGGCGATAGCGGTAGCCATGCCGCCACAGCCACTGCCGCACCAGCTTCTCCGGCTTGGTGTTTCGACTGCGGATGTGCGACATCACTTTGTGGCGCTGTGCGGGGGTGAGGCGGTCGGTCATGATGTTACCAAATAAAAGGTAAAACCTTGTATTTCACCCGTTTTTTGTATTCGCTGTAGCCCTCCAAGCCTTGTTCCAATACGGCTTCTTCGTTGCGGATGCGCTTGGCTATCAAGGGGATATACAGCAACATAATAGCGAACGAAATGGGCGAGGCCAGCACCAAGGGCATCATCAGGAAGAGGATGGTGGTGGCCATGTACATCGGATGACGGACGATGCCATATAGCCCCGTGTCGACGACTTTCTGATGTTCCTGCACCTCGATGGTCCGTGAGAGATAGGTGTTCTCGCGCAGCACTTCCGCATACAGGAGATAGCATACCAAAAACAGCCCCGCAGCCACCCAAACGGCCCAGTTGGGCAACACGCACCACTGGAAGCGCCAATTGAGTCCTGCGACCACAAAAGCAGCGATGAACAACAAGCCACTCAGTGCCACGACAGTCTTTTGCTCTTTTTCCTGTTCCTTGGCGTTCAGTCGTTTACGGAGCAGTTCAGGGTTTTTGACCATCATCACGAGTCCTGCGACAAACATCGGCACAAAGAGGATGCCCATCAGCAGCCAGCCCTGCCAATAATGGAATGAACCTGCGGGCAGAAAAATGAGTAGTCCAAGGATGATGGCTCCGAGAAGGAATTTGGTTATAGATTGTATCAAAAGTTTGGTGTTCATGGTAATCTATCAAACTGTTCGTTGTCTCCGCAAAAATACGAAAAACCTCCTATTCTGTCGAAACAGTTTTTTTCCTACTTTTGCCCCCCGTTAAATTAGCCATAATAATCAACTATCCTCCCCGAATATGTTTTACTCCCTCAAAAAGACAATAATTTGTAAATCAATAGATAAAAGAGTCAAGCAACATCCTTTCGACTATCAATATGCCGAGAGTTTTTCGCTCGAAGGTGAAAAAGACCCGTTGATCAACAACTCCTATTATTTTTCTGCTCACGATGAAAACATGTCATTTTTCGCGCGTCTTGGTAAGCGAGTGAATGTCGACGAAACATGGTTTGCCCTTTATTTTGAGGGCAAAATCTATTCTCTAAAACAGGAGTTTTTCCCCAATGGTAGCTCTCCCGTCCTTGTTGAAAAAATCGGTGAGAATTGGACCGTTTCCTATCAGGGCAAACTAAATGAGAACGATGAAATCACCTTTCATGCGACTTTTATTGCCAATCAAAAGCCTATTGATTTTACAAGCAATATGCCTGCCGTGAGAATGGCCACAGGGATTGCCAATGAAAAATGGAACAAAGCGTTTTTTGAGCAACTGCAAAACGTCAGTGGGCAGTGCCATTATGAACAGGAAGGGGTGCTGGAAGGCCAGCTGACCTTGAATGGCAAAACCATGGATTTCCATTTGCCCTGCGTACGCGACCATTCTTTCGGGAAACGGGATTGGAATTATATGAATAACCACCTGTGGCTGATGGCAGTTTCGCCTTCCCGCCAATTCAATTATTCCTTGGTTTCTTACCCTGTGATGAGCGTGTTGGAGGTGGGCAATTATCGCGATGAGACAGGGATGCATTATTTAATGCAGGCGGATTTGAATTTCCTGCAAATCAATCAAGGGACGATTCCTCACGATTTGTCGTTCCATATACAATTGGATAATTCACAAAGCATCCATGTCGCGGCGAAGGTGTTGGCGGGCGTGACCTACCATTTTCAAGAGGGTCAATATGTTTTGCACGAGAATATCGCAGAGTTTTCAATTGACGGGAAAGCCTGTCGCGGCATTTTGGAAATTGGCTTTAATGGCAACAGAAGCCGTTGGTTTAATCAAAGAAAGTTGGAGAATATCAAAAGATGAAAATATATCGATTAGGAGAATTGCCCGAGAGTTTATATCCAAAGGTAGGCGGGAAAGCGAAAGGATTGGATTTGTTGATCAGGCAGCATTTTAATGTACCCAAAGGTTTTGTAATCACCGAAATCGACCAAATTGACGAAGAAGCTGTTTATCAGGCTTTTGATGCGTTAAATGTCAAACAAGTATCCGTGCGTTCGTCTGCCTCGAATGAAGACCAGTCGATGGCTTCCAATGCCGGACAATATGAAACCTGCTTGTTCGTTGACCGTCTTCAACTGTTGGAAAGCGTCCAGAAATGTTTGGATTCCCTGAATTCCCATCGCGTCAAAGACTATGCCCAGCACTTTGATTTGAGCCAAGGAACGATGAATATTGTCGTTCAAGAGATGATTGACAGCGACAAGGCTGGGGTGATGTTCACTGCCAGTCCGAGCAACGGGTCAGCCATCCTGATAGAAGCGGTCGAAGGGCAAGGCGAAAACTTGGTTTCTGGGCAAGTCGCCGCCCATCGCTATGAGATTTCCCGTAAATGCTATCGTCCTTGTAGTGATGGTTTGCTCAACGAAGATGAGATAAAACAGCTTTACGAGACTGGGAAAAAGATAAGAACGACGTTTGGCGAGGAGAAAGACATTGAATGGGCCATGAAAGACGGGAAGCTATTTCTTCTGCAAATGCGTCCCATCACCACGGAAATCATCGACATTGAAGAGTTCGACCGTGACGACGATGTAAGCCACCATCTGTTTACCAAACGAAACGTCGGTGAGATGATGCCGGGATCTGTCACCCCGCTCACCTTGTCCACCTCGGCGAAGGCCATCGACTATGGTATGCGTTACATGCTTTGCGTAGCAGGGGTGTACAAATCGCCATACGAAGAAAAGGCATTGAGGTTGATTTCCTCCATATCGGGACACCTGTTCTTTGACATGAATCTGCTGTACAACATGCACGCGAAAGTCGCCATCGCCAATCCCCAGTCGATGAACCTGTCCATCATGGGTGAATATCACGATTATCCGCCCATCACCGTTCCGTATGCCAATCCGTTTGTCCGTTTTTTCAATTCATTCAAGTTCTTTAAGTTTGTGTACTCGGGTCATGGCGCGATGAAGAAATTTGATGCATTGTTGACCAAAGTTCACTTTGCGGAGACCTCTTCCTGTCGGGAATTGTATAAAAGCATCGATGCCAACCTCGCCTATTTGGACGAAAGCCTGATATACCATTATGCCTCTTCCGCTTACTCTGGCAGGACGACCAGTACCCTTTATATGATGCTTGACAAAGAATTTCCTGACAAAAAGGAGTATCAAGCTTTCTTGTCGCACCTGCTGACCAACATCCCGAATATCGAAAGTGCCGATATATTGTCGCGCTTGCAAGACTTGGCTATGTTAATCAAAAAGCAGGAACCAAAAGCCGTGGATTTCGGTGCCGAGAGATTGTTGGAATACATTAAAGGCAATGAGGAAACCAACGCAAAATATCAAGATTTTTTGGCGCATCACGGTCATCGCTGCATCAAGGAGGCGGAAATGAGGAACAAGCCTTGGCGAGCAGATGAAATACCGCTGATCAACTATTTGCTGTGCATCATCAAATCGCCGATGAACCTTGTCCAAAAGGAAGAAAACATCGACTATCGGAAAGAGTTCGCCTTTATCAAGAATCCTCTGCTAAAATCAGCCTCCATCTCATTTGCCAAGAAAGCCCGACAAGCTGTGGTGGACCGTGAATACACGAAATCGCGACTGATTGAAATCATTGATTTGTTCAAGACACAATATGTCCGCTTGGCCGACCTTCTCGTGGCTGACCACCTGCTTTCGGATACGGACTTGATTTATTTCTTGACGCACGACGAGATTGGCCAACTCATTGAGGGCGACACACAACTTCTTCCGCTTGCCATAAGGAGGCGAAAAGCTTACGCCATCCAGGAAGGGCTGTCGTTTGATGACATTTACATCGGCAAGCCCATAGCGGAAGTCTTTGATGTTGAGCCAAGTGATGGCGTAATGAAAGGCGTTCCAGTCTCTAACGGGGAATGCGAGGGCGTTGTGCATATCGTGTATTCTCCAGACGACGCAAACACGTTGCAAAAAGGAGAAATCATGGTGGCAAGGTTCACGGACATTGGTTGGACACCCTATTATTCCATCGTCAACGGTTTGATTACCGAGATTGGTTCGTCCTTATCGCACGGAGCCGTCGTGGCGAGGGAATACGGTTTGCCCACCATCGTCAATGTGAAAGGTGCCACGAAAATCTTGAAGAACGGTGATCGTATCAAAATGAATGCGACCAAGGGCGTGATTGAAATCATAAGCGAATCCTCTAAAGCGGACATTGAGCGGATGCCATAGTAAGTGGCGAGAAAAGGAGGACTCGGAGGAAGGACATGACTGTTTTTTTCGTTTTAGATTCTAAGGCTTCGATTATTCTGCAAATATATCTGTATAGGGTTTGAAGGAAAATAACCTGTTGCGACTCTGTCCCGTGGACTCTACAAGGTAGTTGTCGTTGCATAAAAGTTTGACAATGTCATTTGCGGCCTTGTATGAAACCCCACAGATTTGTGCTGCGTCATCGACTGTTATTACAGGATCCTGAAGAAGCCGATGTATAAGTAGTATGGCATTTGTGCTACGGCGACCATAGTGAGTACGAATGTGGTTTTCCGTTTCTTCCTTGAATTGAATGATTCTTGTAAGTGTTTGAACTGCAA